>ENA-UOUL01002516-UOUL01002516.1-bioreactor-metagenome-genome-assembly--contig:-NODE-2516-length-21177-cov-5.756540_pt1 | contig 21177 bp, 12 predicted proteins | sample MGYA00249838_ERZ747220 | MGnify/ENA primary metagenome ERZ747220 (study PRJEB28778, sample SAMN05720191) | bioreactor metagenome | isolation source: Anaerobic biogas reactor | place: USA:Washington...
GGGATGGCCTTTACATCTTTTAATCCGTATTCCCGGCAGTTCATCGATTACTGCGCCGCAGAAAAGCTGCCTTTGGATTTCTACTCGTTTCACAGCTATTTCCATGACATCGAATCGCTCGGCCGTTCTGCAGCAGCTTGCCGGGAATACCTGGATCAGCAAGGATTTACGGCCGCGGAGATCATATTCGACGAGTGGAACTATTTCTGGGACGAATATGAAGGCAATCTGTGGATCGGCTGCCGGCAGGACCCGGTGGTGGCCGAACGGCTCTACACCCGCCAGAAAAACGAGACAGGCGCTTCGTTCGTCGCAGCCAGCTTCATCGCGATGAACAGCATGCCGATCGATATCGCCGCCTACTACGATGGCCAGTACAGAATGAACTGGTGCGGCCTGTACAACATCTACGGGGCAAAACAGAAAACCTATTACGCCTTCAAGGCCTATGGCCAGATGGTCGCCTCAGGCGGTTGCATTGTCAAGAGCAGCTGCGACATGGAAGGGGTTTACTGCCTGGCGGTTGACAACGGGCAGACCGGCTATATCCTCCTAAGCAACTACCGGGGGGACGATCAGCTGGCGCAGCTTACGTTCACCGGCCTGGCTGAAGGCGATACGCAGGCCGAACGGATCTTGCTTGACAAGGAACACGATCTCACGTTGGATCGCCGGGAGCATTTCCACGGGTACCAGGTCGAACAAACGCTCCGGCTGGCCCGGCACACCGTTGCGCTGATCAAGATCAGCCGGACGTAAGGGGTGACCGCCGGTGCCTTAACGGCAGGGCGAGGCTGTTGGCATTTTGTTTTTTGATCAGATTCTAATCAAACATTAATGTTCCTTGAATAGGCCCCCAAGCATAGCCTGCTAGAATTTGACCATAACAGAAACGGAGGTTATGCATATGGTTACACTCGAACAAGTCACGAAGCTGCGCGAATACGCCAACATCTCGTTCGAAGAGGCAAAAGCGGCGCTTGAAGCAACCAACGGCGATATTCTCGAGGCGATCGTCAATTTGGAAAAGCAAAACCGGATCAAGGGTCCTGAAGGCGGCGGAAACTACAGCACGCAGCAAAAGACTGCGCCAGAAAACGACGGCGGCAGCAAAACCGGGAACGCGTCAACGCATGCGCAGAGCGCCTCGTTCGGCGAACTGGTCGGGCGGTTCTTCAGATGGTGCGGCAGGATCATCCACAAAGGCAACATCAACAGCCTGGAAGTCCTGAGAGGCAAAGAGAACATCATGTCCATCCCGGTCACGGTTCTGGTCCTGCTTTTGATCTTCGCGTTCTGGATCATCATTCCCCTGATCATCATCGGCCTTTTCTTCGATTACCGCTACCGGTTCGTCGGACCTGATTTGGGCAAAGAGAACGTGAACCGGGCCATGGATTCCGTTGCGGAAGCGGCCGACAATTTCAAGCACGAGGTTAAAGGTGACAAAACGGATGGAACGCATTCTGATCATTGAAGACGAGGAAAAGATCGCGCGCTTCGTTGAACTCGAGCTCGCTTACGAAGGGTACGACGTCGAAAAGGCTTTCAATGGCCGGGACGGGTTGGCGCTTGCATCAACCCGTCCCTTTGACCTTGTTCTGCTCGATATCCTGCTGCCCGGGCTGAATGGCATGGAGGTCCTCAGGCGGATCCGCAAGACATCCGATCTGCCGGTGATCATGCTGACCGCCCGGGACGCGGTCGTGGACAAGGTCACCGGCCTGGATGGCGGCGCGGACGACTACATCACCAAACCGTTCGCCATCGAGGAACTGCTGGCCCGGATCAGGGCCGTGCTGAGAAAAAAGAGGGATCCTCATCACTTGCCTGGTCAGGCCTTGCTGCAGGCCGGTCCCCTCAAGCTCGACCTGGAAAAACGGGAGGTGAAGGTGCACGACAGCCTGCTCGATTTGACCAAACGGGAGTTCGATCTGCTTCATTTCCTGCTGGCGAACAAGAACATCGTGCTCAGCCGCGAGACGCTCCTCCAGGAAATCTGGGGCTATGATTTTGCCGGCGGAACCAACGCGGTCGATGTCTATATCCGCTATCTGCGCGCCAAAGTCGAGGAACCGATCGGCCTGAAGCTGATCCACACGGTTCGCGGCGTGGGCTATGTGATCAAAGATGAACAACCGTAGCGGGCAAAGCCAGGCCCCTGCGCCCGCCGTGCGCCCGTCGCTCGTTCAGAAACTGAATGCGCGCCTGGCTGGCCGGCTGCTGGCGGGATTTTTGGCGATCAACGTCCTGATCCTGGTTTTAGGTGCCTCTGTCCTTTTCTGGAATGCGGAACATGGCGTCCGGGATGTGGTGCGCTCCGGTCTCCCGTCGGAATTAGGAAAAACCTGGGAGGTCTTCGATATCGGACCATACCGGCTCGCATCACCCGGGGAAGCGCTGGCCAGCTGGCGGGTCCCCGGATTTTTGCAAAAATGGCTGAGCCGTGACGCTGTGCAGGGCGTCCGGGAAATCGGCCGCCCGCCGGCCGGCCAAACCCGCGAGTCGCTGTTCAACCAGATTCAATCGCTCCAATATGCCCTGACCATCGAATCGTCAGGTCAGCCGATCCAAATCTCGTACGCGATCGGCCAAAGCTTTTATGTTCTGCTCATCTTGCTGCTCGTGCTGCTGGCCATGGAACTGCTGCTTTTGATCCGCGAACTGCTAAGAGGCCCGCGCAGAATCCGCCAGATCCTGCAGCCGCTGTATGAGCTTGCCGAAGCGGCCCGTACGCTTAATGCCGAGGTCTCGTCGCTGGGGTCACAATCTGAAGAGCATCAGATCGAAGCGCTGGCCGGCGTGATCAGCAAAATCGACGCCAGCCGGCTGGATCGGCGCATCTCGGTCGACAGCGCGCAGGACGAGCTGAAAGGCCTGGCGTCGGCGATCAACGACATGCTCAACCGGATTCATCAATCGTACCAGTCGCAGGTGCGGTTTGTGTCCGACGCGTCGCACGAGCTGCGCACCCCGATCTCAGTGATCCAGGGCTATGTCAATTTGCTCGACCGCTGGGGAAAAAACGATGAGAAGACATTGCAGGAGTCCATCGATGCCATCAAGAGCGAAACCCAGAGCATGAAGGAACTGGTGGAACAGCTGCTGTTCCTGGCGCGCGGCGACAATGAGACGATCCAGCTGCATCGGGAGACCTTTGATGTCTGCGAGGTCGTCGACGAGATTGCCCGCGAAGCGCAGATGATCGACCCGGCCCATCGCGTGGAGACGTCTTTGCGGCGGCCGGCCCTGATCGACGCCGACAAGCCCCTGATCAAGCAAGCCGTCCGGATCCTGGTCGACAACAGCATCAAGTACTCGCCTGACGGCGAAACCATCGTGCTCAAGGTTGCGCCGGATTCCCAGTCTGTCCGGATCACCGTGCAGGACAGCGGCATCGGGATCGCCCCGGAGAGCATCCCGCTCGTCTTCAACCGCTTCTACCGTTCGGATGAATCGAGAACCCGAAAGACAGGCGGCGCGGGCCTTGGCCTGTCCATCGCCAAGTGGATCATGGAGCGCCACGGGGCGCATTTCGAGGTGCTGAGCCGCGTCGGCGTCGGCACGCGCATCACGATGGTCATGCCAGCATCAGCAAACAGCGATCCGCAACGCGAGGTGACATGAGATGGCGTTATACCAGGATCCTGGCTGCCCGATTGAAAGACGCGTGGACGATTTGCTGTCCCACATGACGCTGGATGAGAAACTCGGCCAGCTGCGCATGAAGCTGTACGGCTGGCAGTGTTATGAAAAGACCGCCGAAGGCGAATACCGCCTGACGGACATGTTGAAAACGGAGGTTATACGCAACCAGGGGCTGGGTGGGCTGTATGGGTTACTCCGCGCCGATCCGTGGTCGGGCATCGACTATTCGAACGGCATCCCGTTTCGCTATGCCGCCCGCGTGACCAACCAGGTCCAAGCGTACGTGCTGGCGCATTCGCGCCTTCGCATCCCGACGCTGTTCGTCGAAGAGTGTCCGCATGGCCTGCAGGGCCTGGACGGGATCAACTACCCCACGAACCTGGGTGCGGCCTGTTCGTTCAACCCGGAACTCAGAAAAGAAAACTATGCCCATATCGCGGCGGAAATGCGTGCGCGCGGCGCCCATGTCGGGATCGCGTCGACCCTGGATCTGCTCTGCGATCCGCGCTGGGGACGCAGTGAGGAATGCTACGGCGAAGACCCTTTCCTCGCTTCGCGCATGACCGAAGCGGTTACAACCGGTTTGCAGGGCGAAACGATCGCAGATTTAACGCGTCAGGACAAACTGGCCGTCCAGCTCGAACACTACGCGGCCCAGGGCTCGGCGATCGGCGGGCATAACGGCGGCGCCTCGAATATCGGCGAACGCGAGCTGCGGGAACGCCATCTCCCGATGATCAGAGCAGGCTGCAAAGCACACGCGCAGACGGTCACGTCCGCCTATACCGCTGTCGATGGGGTATTTTGCAATGCCAGCCGCTTCCTGATGACCGAGGTGCTGCGAAAGGAGCTGGGCTTTGACGGCTTTGTCTTGTCCGACGGCAGCGCGGTGGATAACCTGACCATCCTGACGGGTAGACTGTCGGCCGGGAAAAACGATCCCGATGCCTTAACAAAAGCCGCCGCGCTGGCCTTGAACGCAGGCGTCGACATGGCGCTGTGGGGCAGCGCGTTTGATTATCTGGCACAAGCTTATAACCAGAACCTGGTTTGTATCGAAACCATAGACGAGGCCGTACGCCGCGTGCTGCGCGTCAAATTCCGGCTCGGCTTGTTCGAGAAGCCCTTTGCGGACGAACACGCCTGGGAGCAGGTGGACCTGACCGCGGCACGCTGTTCCGCGCGCGGCATGGCGCGCGAATCGATCGTGCTCCTAAAAAATGACGGCTTGCTGCCGATCTCGCCGGCAGGCAAAAAAATCGCGGTCATCGGGCCGAACGCACATAATCTGTACAATCAGCTCGGCGATTATACCGCCGAGCAAAAACCCGGTACCGGCGTGACCGTGCTGGACGGCATCAAGGCACTGGCGAAAGATGCCAGCTGGGTCCGTTATACGCGCGGCTGCGGCATCCGCAATCCCTCAAAGGACGGTTTCGCGGCGGCCATTCGCCTGGCTCAGGACGCCGACTGCGTCATTCTCGTGCTTGGCGGCTCCAGCGCGCGCGATTTTGGAACGCAGGCAGACGAAAACGGTACGGTCATCGCAAGCGATGACCAGGAGATGGACTGCGGGGAAGGCCGGGATGTGGCGTCCCTGGCGCTTGGCGGGGTGCAGGAAGAACTGGCCCAGGAACTTGTCGCGACAGGAACCCCCGTGGCTGTCGTCCTGATCGAAGGCCGGCCGCACGCCGTCACCTGGCTGGGCGAGCACGGTTCGGCCCTGCTTGCCGCATGGTATCCGGGCATTGAGGGCGGCACGGCGATCGCCGAAATCCTGTTCGGGGCCGCCAATCCGAGCGGAAAGCTCGCGGCGTCGATTGCGCACAGCTCGGGGCAGCTGCCGGTGTTTTACAACCGCTATCCGAATGATCCTGCCCGATATGTCGACAACCCCGACACGCCGTCTTACCCCTTCGGTTTCGGGCTGTCCTACACCCGTTTCACACTGCGTGATGTGAAAGTCAGTGCGCCCTTGACCGTAGCTCAGCTCGAACGCGGCGAGCGCGTGACCGTTACGGTCGACGTCCGCAACAGCGGCGACCGGGTCGGAGCCGAGGTTGTCCAGCTTTTCGTGCGCGACCTCGAGGCGAGTGTCCTGCGCCCGGTTAAAGCATTGAAGGGGTTTACGAAGGTCTTTCTCCAGCCCGGCGAAGCGAAGACCGTGGTGCTCACGCTGGGGTATGACGAACTGGCGCTATACGATGCCACCATGACTTGCGTTGTTGAACCCGGGAATTTTGCTATATGGGTCACCAACGGGGCGGACCAGACCTTGGAAAGCCGTCTGCAGGTGCTGGTGACCTAGTTTTGCCGCACCGGCTTTTCGGTATGCGCCTGAATTTCCAAGATCCAGGCGGCGATTTCATCCGGTGGGGTGAACCCGAGCTCACCTAATGGCCGCGGTTTGCCGATTCGTTCCGCCTTGCTGTGCCCCAGCGGGTGGTAGGGGTGGACGGTGACTTCCTTTATGTTGGCCATGGACTGGGCCAGTTCGCCCAGGCGGCGCAGGTGATCGCGGTCCGTGTTGGAACCCGGGATGAGGGGGCAGCGCAGGACGATATGCCCGCCCGCCGCGTCGATTTGCGCCAGGTTGGTGAGGATCGGCTCGAGCGGTACGCCAGTCAGCTTTTGGTGCCGTTCGGGGTTCGTGTCTTTCATGTCGTACAAGAAGAGGTCGACAACCTCAAGCAGGGACAGGAACTGCCCGGTCGGCGCATAGCCGCAGGTGTCCAGGCACGTGTGCAGGCCTTCCGACCTGGCTGTGCGCAGCAGGGCCGCCGTAAACGGGAACTGCGCCATCGGCTCGCCGCCCGACACGGTCAGGCCGCCGCCGGATGACTGGTAGAACGGGAGGTCGCGCAGCACATCGTCCAGCACCTGCCGGACCGTCATTTCACGCCCGACCAGCTCGATTGCCCCGGCGTAGCACTGCCGGGCACAGATGCCGCAGCCGGCGCAGTGTTCGCGCAGCAGGACATGGCGGGTGTCCCGGATGACATGGGCCTTTTGGGGGCAGTTTTCAAAACACCAGCCGCAGCCGATGCAGCGCTCGGCGATCAAGGAGATCTCGGGCGTGAACCGCTGGGATTCCGGGTTGTGGCACCAGAGGCAGCGAAGCGGGCAGCCCTTCAGGAAAACGGTAGTGCGGATACCCGGCCCGTCGTGGATGGAAAATTTCTGGATATCAAAGACGGTGCCCGTCTGGCATGCATCGCCTGGTTCAGGTCGCATGGTCGGTCCGGTCCATGATCTCGCGGCGCATCCCGGGCGACAGGCGCGTGAAATAATCGGTGTACCCGCCGATCCGGACCACCAGGTCGCGGTAGCGCTCGGGATGCTTGTCCGCCTCCTCGAGCCGTTCGCGGCTGACCACGTTGATCTGGGTCTCGAAACCGCCGCGCCGAAGATACGTAAGCACCAGGTCGTGCAGGCTGGATAAAGCGGGCGGCGATGAGAACAAACGGGCGGAGAACTTCATGTTGTAGGCCAGGCCGCCGATCAGGCGATGGTGGTCCCAGGACGTGGTGGAGAGGATGGAACGGGTCGGGCCGGAAATGTCGCGCCCCTGGGCCGGACCGCCTCCGTCGGCGAACGGCACCCCGCGTCGGCGGCCGTCCGGAGTCGCCCCGCAGGCGGCGCCCAGCCGTTCGTGCATGATCCAGCAAAACGTCCCGGGGATGAAAAGCGGCTGATCCGGCGCAGAATCGTGGCGGGCACACGATTGCTGGAGGTGTTCCATAACCTGGGATGCCAGGCTGTCCACCGCCGGATCTGTGTTGCCGTACTTGGGATAGCCATGTAGGAAGCGCAGCCGCTCCGCTTCGTGTCCGGCGAAGTCATCGTTCAACATCGCCCGGAGGGCGCCGAAATCAAGTGCTTTTTTGTCATAAATCTCCGACCGGATGACGGCCAGGGCGTCGACCAGGTTGGCCAGGCCGACAAAGGAGCACTCGATCCAGTTGGTCAGGGCCCCGCCGGCGTCAATATCGCGGGCCCGCCCGACGCAGTCGCGCGTGAACACGCTCTGCAGGGGTTTGCCGCCCCCGTCACGCCGTTCCTGGCGCTGGCGCAGCTGCTCCCGGACCGCATCGTCGATCTGGCGGTCCATGCGTGCCAGGTAGGCGGCGAGAAATCCCTCAAAGTCAGCGGCCGGCCTGTCTGCTGCCTGGTCGTCGATTTCGTCGAGCAGGTGCTGGCAGAGGCTGAAATAGGGGGAGGCCACCCAGACGTTGCTGCGGCCGACCGGCGTGATCTCCACACAGGTCGAATTAATGTATTCGCCGGAATCCTCTGGCGGGATGCGATAGCTTTCCAGGCCGCTTCGAATAACCGCATCGTTGAAAAAAGCGGGCGTCGCAAAGCCGGCAGCGATCAGCCGGATGGCCAGTTCCGAGAGATCGCGCGGCGTTTTTTCATGCCAGCAGACCCCGACTGTCGGGTAGACCAGTTTGGTGCGCCGCAGGGCTTCCAGGCACAGATACGACAAATCGCAGGTCGTATCGGCGCCCGCAGGGTCCGTGCCGCCGACCATGACCGCTACGGCCAGGCCGTCGGCGACGAAGTGGTTGATTAAAAGGTAGAGGCTCTCGATCAGCATCAGGGCCTCGTCCCGGTCATCGTCGTAGAACGGCCTGAGGATGCGGTCCAGCCGTCCCGGACAGACCAGGGCGGCGTTGTCGCCGTATTCGACGGCCAGATTGACCAGCCAAAGCAGCTGGATCGCCTCGCGAAACGAGCGGGGCGGATTCAGGCTGATCCAGGCGCAGCTGTCCGCAAGCACGGCCAGCTCGCTGCGGCGCCAGTCCGGCGATCCTGTGGCCGCGGCCTGCGCCGCTTCGCCGGCATGGCGGACCAGGCTGGAAAACCCGTCCAGTGCGTCCAGAAACGACAGCAATGTGTCGCGTGCTTCGCCCGTCGCCCCGCTCAGCCGGGCTTGGACGGTTGCTTTGGCACCGCGGATGCCGCCGGTCAGCAGGGGCTCGAGATCCAGCGCGCAGTGCCCGGTCTGGCCGCCGGGCTTCGGGTAAGATGCCAGCACCTGTTGGGCCCGGGCCCGTTCGTCCGCCGGGACGGCCATGCGGGCGAAATCCGGCCGGCCCGCGAGCTGCTCGAATTCGTCGACGGCAAACGGCAGCGCTTCAAGCCGGGCCTTGGTGCGCAGGCCCATGCGGCGCTGCCAGGGAAGCGCTGCGGTTTCCTGCAGAACCCGGGCGTCGATCCGATCCGTAAAATCCTGGCGGTTGTGCAGCAAGGTGCGTCCGTCGGGAGCCATCGTCTTGCGGTCCAGGCAGCGCAGACGCAAGATGCTGACGCGTTCGTCCCAGGGCAGCGCCCGGGTTTGCTTGGCTTCGGTCGTCATGGCGGCCTCCTCATCTGATCCTACCTGCATTATAGCGCAACTTATCGATCGGCTGTTCCCCCCGTCGCATGATGGCAAAATCATCTTGCCTGCAGCTTGCCTCAGGTGTACACTGCGGTTATCCGGCACGCGTCGACGTGCCTGGGCCAGATTGCATCAGCAAATTGTGACCGGGGCAAACGCATGACAATCAGAACGATCACAACCCTGCGCGAGGGATGCGCATCCTTTTACAGGACCGTTCTCAAAAACCCTTACGTTATTGGCATGGCGATCCTTTTCGTCACCGGCAAGGTCGCAGCCAACCGGCTTCTGGGCGCCAGCTGGGGCAACGCGCTGCGCAGCGGCGTCATAGGCCTGGTGCTCTACGGGCTGGGGTGCCTGGTCATCCACCTGCTGTCTTCCGATCCGCCGTCCGCCCCGCTGCCGACACCCGTTGCGTGGCAGCGCCAGGGCATCTGGCTTTTGGTTTGCTACGGCCTGATCGTGCTCGCGGTAACCTCCGAAGTTTTAGGCTGGAACCTGTCCCCCTGGCATGAGATCCTAACCACCTGGCAGTTCTGGGTCGCCCGCTGGCAGCAGATGGGGCTGTCCGGGTGGCCTTACCTGCTGTTTTATATCGCACTGCCGATCGTTTTGTTTTTCAAATCGGGACGATTGCCCCGGCTGCTGGGTTGGCGGCAGAGTCGGGCCGCCTTACCGTTTGTGCTGCTTTACCTTTTGGCATACACCGTCATCCGGGGCGTGACGCTGCCCGGGCTGCTGACGCTGCTGTTCGTGCTGGTGTGGCCGGCCCTGGGCGAGGAGTTCTTTTTCAGGGGTCTCATGCAACCGGTTCTCACCGGCCTGATCCGCAACCCGGTGACAGCCGTCGTGATCACCGCCTTTCTGTTCACCCTGGTCCATGTTCCATCTTACCTGGCAGCAGCCCCGCAGTCGCCATTGCTTGCGTTTTCCGGACTGTTGCCTGTTCTGCTGACCGGTTTTTTCTGGGGATACGGTTTCGAGCGTACCCGCGTTCTATGGCCCTGGGTATTGATTCACGCCCTGTCTGACCTGGTTGGTTTCTGATATCAGCCGAAGCCAATCGTATTCAGGACGTGGAAACGGCGCTTATCTGTTAAGATGGAACCAGGCGCATACGATGTGCCAGCCTGCGAAACAGGAGGACACGACATGAGCCATGGGTCTACCCACTCGTTTGACGGCCAAACGGTGACGCTGCACACCGATCTTGGTGAGATTCGCCTGGCGTTCGAAGATAACGGCATGCTGCACCTGCGCCGTGTCCCCGGTCGACCGGTGCACGACGAGGACCCGATCGTGACCCGTTCCGATCCGCAAGACGCCGCGTTATCGCAAACCGACGGAACTTTCATTCTGAGCAACGGCGATTATAAAGCCCACATAAGCCTGGATCCGTTTTCTTTGTCCCTTTACCGGCAAGGCGCGCTGCTGGTTCAGACCGTTCCGGGCAGAAGCCTGGCAGCCGATGCCGACGCCATCATCTTGAGACTGGACTACGATGCTTGTGAACGAATCTATGGGCTTGGCCAGGACCCGATGGCCCGCTTGGACCACCGGGACCAGGAACGGCGCATGTGGAACAAGACCGACAGTTTTCGCAAGAGCGGCAACAACGGGATCCCGTTCTATGCCTCCAGCAGGGGGTACGGGTTGTTTTTGAATTCCTTTCGCCCGGCGCGCTTTGCCATCGGGAAAGCCGTCGTGGCCGACCCGCCCCGATCGCATGATAACGACGATCCCTGGCCCTGGGACAGGCCGAATCCGGAAGCCAACCCGCGAGAGATTGCCGTCATGCTCGACCATCCCGTGCTCGATGTCTACCTGATTCCGGGCGGCCTGGACGAGGTCCAAAGCCATTATACCGGCTTGACCGGGCGCGCCAGGCTGCTGCCGCGCTGGGCGTTTGGACTGATCCAGTGCAAGAACCGCTACCGGAGCATGGACGAGCTGCTCGGCATCGCCCGGACCTTTCGCGCGAAAGGGATCCCGCTCGACTGCCTGGTCATCGACTGGCTCTGGTTCAAGGAGTTCGGCGACCTGACCTGGGATCGGGACAATTTCCCGGATCCGCGCGGCGGAATCGCAAAATTGCGCGCGCTCGGTGTCCGGTTCATGCTGGCACAGCACCCGTTCATCGACCGGAGCTCACGTGAATATGCCAGGCTTTCTTCTCTGGGCTATCTTACCCAGGTGCCGGATTCCTGCCGTCCGACGTACGATTTTAGCAGTGAAACAGCCCGCGCCTATTGGTGGGACCACGAGATCCGACCGCTTTTTGACGACGGTGTCCGCGGCTACTGGACCGACATGGGCGAGCCGGAGGTCGATCACCCCGAGACCGTCACCAGCGTCGGATCACGTGAACGGGCCCACAACAGCTATGCCCTGAACTGGAGCAAGGCCCTGTACGAGGGGCAGCGCCGCGATTCGAACGAGCGGCTGTTCATCCTGGGCCGCGCGCTGTCGGCCGGGATCCAGCAGTACGGCACCGCGCACTGGTCAAACGACATCGAGGCTGCCTTCGAGGTTTTGGCCGACCAGGTCGTCCAGGGACAGACGGTCGCGCTGTCCGGCCAGCTCTACTGGTGCACGGACATCGGCGGCTTCATCACCCTGAACGGCTTTTCCCCGGAGCTGTATATCCGCTGGCTGCAATGGGGCGTGTTCTGCACCTTGTTTCGCACCCACGGTACCCGTCCGGACAACGAACCGTGGTCCTTTGGCCCGGAAGCGGAACACATCATCAAGGACACGATCCTGCTCCGGTACACGCTGCTGCCCTACCTGTACAGCTGCATCTGGCAAGCGGTTCGCTTCGGCCGGCCGGTCGTCCGGGCGATGGCCCTGGATTTTGCCGATGACCCTGACGCTGTGGCGGAAATCACGCAATACATGTTCGGGCCTTCGCTCCTGGTTGCACCGGTCGTACGGGAAGGCGAACGGATCCGGCGTGTCTACCTGCCCAAGGGGATCTGGTACGATTTCTACAGCGGCGCGCGCATTGAGGGCGGACAATATATCGACGCCCTTGCGCCTTTAAGCCGGATCCCGGTCTTTGTCCGGGCCGGCGGCATCGTCCCGATCCATGAAAAGCCTGTCAAAAATGCAGGGGACATCCCGCAAGACATCACCGTCTGCGTGTATCCGGGTGCCGAGGGCCGCTTCGTGCTCTACGACGACGACGGCGCCAGCTACGATTACGAAACGGGCGCGTACTGCGAAACACGGCTTCGAACAGACACAGACGGGCAGCTGACGGTCGAGCATCTGCACGGGTCGGATGCCTTTTCCCTGGACCTGCGTACCTACACGGTGCGTCTGCCGGCGGGCGGACCTGCTGAGACAGCATTTTGCTGCGACTGCAATTGGCGCAGCAACGGGACAGTCACCGCACACCTGGTGACGCAAAGCAGCGCTTTAGATCCCAGGGCGAAAATCGGCATCACGGTCCCGGATGGCTGGACCGGATACCTGCTGGAACCCGAGCGGCGCGGCCGTTTCGTGGTGCACCGGGCCAAACTGAGACCGGTTTCCGACTATCTGCCGGTCCGGCACCAGGCCGCGTTCACCTTGCGTGCGGGATCTTCGACCCGGACGTTCCCCTTTGCGTTCGGCAGCGGGTTTGCCTCGCGCTTTCAGATCCTGGGGGACTTCACGTATACCGATGGGATCGAGACCGAGACGCCCGTCGAGCCGTTCCCGCTCCGCCCGTTTTACGGGGCCTTGCGCTGGTTCCGGCGCTACCACGACGAGTTCAACGCGATGGGCTACGTGTATTGCTGGCGCGAGAAGATCGAAGACGGTCCGCGCCCGGTCGCATATGCAGCCTGTTCGGTCTTCGCGGACCGGGACCTTGAGGCATACATCGAATGCTCCGGCGACAATGAAATCCGGATCTGGCTCAACGAGCAGGTTGTCTTTTCGTCGCGCGCGATCGTCCTGCGCCAGGTTCTCGATACGCCTGTGCATCTGAGAAAAGGGAAGAACAGCCTGCTGATCAAGGTGGCGCAAAACCACCCCAAGCCTTTTTCCGGACGCGAACTCGGATTCTCGTTTCGCTTCACGGACGAACACAAGAACCCGGTGCCGGATTTGATCTACGCACCCGTTTTATAAGGAGATGCCTATGAAACCTTACCAGGATGCCACGCTGCCAATCGAGGAACGGCTCTCAGATCTGCTCGGACGCATGACGATCCGGGAAAAAGTCAGGCAGACCGACATGGTTGACGGTGCCAATCTGGTGTCGGATCGCGACCCGGTCACGCGGCGCTGCACAGACAAGACGCGGGCGGATCCGGAAAAACTGTGCGCGATTGTCGGATCTGAGGGGATCGGCTGTATCCACGACCTTGTTCCCCACAACGCTGCCCTCGCGAACGAGATCCAGCGCTACTGCCGCGAAAATACGCGCCTGGGCATACCCGTCCTGATCTCCGAGGAAGGCCTGCACGGCGCCGGCGGAGCCGGCAACACGATCCTGCCGCAGATGATCGCCATGGCCGCGACGTTTAACCGTGACCTGGTTCGCCAGGCAGGTGCGGTGATTGCCGCCGAGATGCGGGCCCGGGGCATTCATCTGACCTTTTCCCCTGTTCTTGAGATCGCCCGGGATCCGCGCTGGGGCAGAACCGAAGAGACCTTTGGCGAAGACACCCATCTGGCCGGCGAGCTGGCCTACAGCATCGTGAAAGGCCTGCAAGGCGAATCCCTGGCCGATGTGACCAGCATCGTCGCCGAGCCCAAGCACTTCGCGGTGCACTCGATCTCGTCCGGCGGCTTGAACTGCGCGCCCGTATCGGTCGGCGAACGCGAGGTCAGGCGCGATTTTTTGCCGGTCTTTGAGCGGGCCGTCAAGGACGCGGGTGCCAAATCCGTGATGTGCGCCTACCATGCGCTGGACGGTGTGCCCTGCGCCGCCCATGCGTGGCTTTTAAAGACTGTTCTGCGCGACGAATGGGGCTTTGACGGGTTTGTCTGCTCCGATCTCGGCGCGATCCGGCGGCTCTTTTCGATCCACAAGACGGCCGCCAGTGAAGCCGACGCGATCCGGCAGTCGTTCGCCGCGGGCATGGACATGCAGTTTTACGATTTCGAGCATGCTTTTTACCAGGACACGCTGGTATCGCTGGTCGAAGACGGCCGCCTGTCCCAGCAGGATCTGGACCGCGCCGCGGCCGGCATCCTGCGGGTCAAGTTCATGCTCGGCCTGTTCGATCAGCCCTATGTTGATAAGACCCGCGCGGCACAGACGGCGCGCTGTCCAGAACATCGGCGGGTGGCGCTTGAAGCGGCGCGTGAATGCATCTGCCTGCTGAAAAACGACGGCATTTTGCCATTAAAGCCAGAACGGCTGCGGCGCATCGCCCTGATCGGCCCGAGCATCTTCGACACGCGCCTGGGCGATTACACGTCCGATACCTCGAAACATGAAATCCCCTCTGTCTGCGACGCGCTGCGCGCGCTGCTGCCTGACACCGAAATGATGACCGAAAAGGGCGTCGACATCGTCTTTAGCCAGATGGAAGCGCTGTCTTCCAACCACCTCATCACGCCGGATGCGGCATCGCGCGGTCTGCTGGGCGAATATTTCAACAATACAGACTTTTCCGGGCCCCCTGCCATGACGCGCATCGACGAGCGGGTCGACTTCAACTTCATCATGCAACTGCCGGACAGCCGCATCAGCAGCGATGCGTTCGCGGTGCGCTGGACCGGGTTCCTGCTCTTTGACAAGGAAACGGAGCTGCTCATCGGGCTGGCGACCGGTGACGAGGCGCAGCTTTCCATCGATGGACAGCTCGTGGCCGCCTGCGGCGACGGCCAGACGGAGCGCGTCCAGTCGATCCGCTTCAAGACAAACATGCCATATGCCGTCCGGATCGAATACATCAAGAAAAAGGGCGGCGGGGCGCGGATCGTGTTCGGTAAGAGCGAAAACACCAACCGGATCGAAAACGCCGTCAGGATCGCACGGGAAAGCGATGTCGCGATTGTCGTGTGCGGCGAATCCAACGACGTATGCGGCGAATCGAAAGACCGGCGCGACATCGCCCTGCCCGGCCTCCAGCGGGACCTGATCCTGGCCGTCGCCAACACCGGTACGCCGGTCGTCCTGGTCCTGATGAACGGCCGGCCGCTGACCATCCGGGCTGAACGTGACGCCAGCGCGGCGGTCCTCGAAGCCTGGTACCCGGGAGAAGATGGCGCAAGGGCCGTCGGCGAGGTGTTGCTGGGGCTCACCAATCCTTCCGGAAAGCTCCCGATCAGCTTTCCGGAGACGGTCGGGCAGCTGCCGATCCATTACAACCGGCTGAACGGGACGCCTGCTGCTTACATAGACGGCAGCGCGGCCCCCTTGTACGCCTTTGGCCACGGCCTGTCGTACACGACATTTACCTATTCCGATTTGCAGGTCGACGCGTCGCCGTTTGCCCGAAGCGGCCGGGTTATCGTCGCGGTCAACGTAGAAAACTCGGGGAACCGCGACGGAAAAGAAACGGTTCTGCTCTTTGTTTCCGATCTTGTCTCATCCACGGTCAAAGCCAGGACAGAGCTGAAAGCCTGGGAGAAGATCAGCCTGGCGCGAAGCGAGACGAAACGAGTTCGCTTCGAACTGGGCGTTGACGCGTTTCGCACCCTGGATCCCCAGATGCGTTGGCGCGTGGAGCCCGGCGAATTTACGATTCGGGTCGGCGGCAGTCTGGATCAGACTTTGTCGGCGTCGTTTTGCCTTTGAAACAGGAGGGACGCATGAAACGATTGCCAGAACCCGACAAGACCATCCAGGCTGATGTGCTGGTCATCGGGGCCGGACTGGGCGGCATCTGCGCCGCCATTCAGGCGGCCCGGCTGGGCTGTTCCGTCGTCCTGGCGGAAAAGCAGATGACCCTGGGCGGCAATTCAAGCCCGGAGATCGGCGTGCATCCGTCCGACGCCCACCGTTTTCACCCCTACATGGCGGCAACCGGCATCGTCAACGAGATCATCGAGGAAGCCGCCTGGCGCCAGGCGAAGACGGTGACAGCCTGGCGCCATTACAGTGTTTCGCCGCTCTGGGACACGATCCTGGCCGAGAAGCTGAAGCAGGCCGGTGTCACGCTGCTGCGCCGCCACGACGCCTTTGCGCCGGAGATGAGCGATAACCAGATCCAGGCCGTCTACCTGGCCAACCTGGCGAATTGGAAAACCGTCAAGGTCGCTGTGCGCCACGCTGTGATCGACGCGTCGGGCGACGGCCATATCGCCGCGCAAGCGGGCGCAAGCTGGACGATGGGCCGGGAAAGCCGGTCCGAGTACCAGGAGCGCAGCGCGCCTGAAAAAGCCGACCGCGTCACCATGGGCAGCAGCCTCGTGGCGCTCGTGCGCCGGACAAGCGAGAAGGTCTTGTTTGTCCCGCCCGAGGGAACGCCTGACTTTTACCCCGGTTACGGCGGCGACCTCGATTTCCAGCCTGGGCCGGATGACGATCTGGTCTTTTTCTTTCCGACGGAAACCGGCGGCGACCTCGACACGATCGAGGATGAGGCGGCCATCTACGACCGCCTGATCAGCCACCTGTACAGCGCGTGGCATTATGTCAAGAACATCAAAAATCCCAAGGAAACCGAAAACTGGGAATTGGTCTGGATCAGCAACCGGGTCGCCAAGCGCGAAAGCAGGCGCTTTCGCGGCGATACGGTCCTGACCCAGCAGGATGTTGAATCGGGCCGAATCTTCGACGACGCGGTGGCCTATGGCGGCTTCGCGGTCGATGTCCACCACCCGAAACCGGAAAATCCCCACTATGTCCGCATCAACTATATCAGCATCCCGCCGGTCTACACGATTCCATACCGTTCGCTCTACAGCCGGGAGATCAGCAATTTGCTGTTCGCGTCGCGGCTTTTGAGCGCCACGCACCTGGCCCACGGCACGATTCGCCTGCAGCGGACATTGGGCGTGGTCGGGCAGGCCGCAGGCGCCGCGGCAGCGCTCATGGTCCGGCATGCCTGCACGGCCCGCGCCGTCGGCCAGCAGCACCTGCGGTCGCTGCAGCAGACCCTGCTGCGCCAGGGTGCGTCCATCCCCGGAGTAGCAGCGGCCGATCCGGAGGATCTGGCCCGGCTGTCTCATGTTGCCGCCAGCAGCCATATCGCGTACCGGGATCTCTTCATACACGCGGAGTTTGCACCCATAGCGCTTAAGACCCGCCTGGGCTTTGCCAGCTGGGCATACACCGAACGGATCGATCATGTAGGCCTGAATCTGCGGTCCCGTGCAACGGTTCCGGTGCCGCTGCGCCTCTCGGTATACCGCTACCAGCCGGAACGGCCCTACCAGCTGAACAACGAGCGCAGCAAAGAGATCGGCTATGCGTCGACCAACGAGGCGGAGTGGGGCAACGACTGGCGCAAGGCCTCGTTCACCTTGCTGTTGTCCCGGCGGTATACGATCGAACCCGGCGCTGCGGGCTGGCAGACGCTGCCTGTTCAGCTGGATGTTGGCCGCAAGGACGCGCTGAACGACGACGACCGGCTGCTGTTCGTCTTTGACCGTCAGATGGACCTGGATGTGTGGGTGTCCCGGCAGCACCATCCGCTCGTCCGGCTGCTTCGGGGCGAAACCGAAACGGACTGGCTGGTTGAGCAAGGCATGCTCCAGGCGTATCTTGATCCGGCGCCCCCCTGGGGCGAAGCAGCCCAGGTGATTGCCGGCACCGATCGCCGCTGGAGCACCTATCCGTTCCCGGCCTGGCAGCCGGACCTGTCCCGGGATCCTGAACCGACCCTGGATCTGACTTGGGACGTGCCCGTGACAATCCGTCGGATCCAGCTCGTGTTCGACGGCCTGACCCGTGCGGCGCACGATATGCCGTTTGAATGCGGCAAGCGCGTGTCCCCGCAGCTTGTGCGTGACTACACGCTCGAGCTGTACGACCAGGCTCACTGCGTCGGCCAAATCACGGCGACCGACCAGTTCCGGCGTTTGGCCTGCCACCGCTTCGATCCGGTCACAATTACCCGGCTGCGGCTGCGCTTTGTTCGCGCCTGGGACAGCCAGGCCCAGCCGGCTGTCTATGCGATCCGCGTCTATACGGACGAATAATGCCTGTTAACAGACCTAGATTGATTCTGGCATGTAATATGGTCAGTCTTTGATTTTGCTGTTCCAAACACAGGTGACAACGAGATCTTTGGTTTTATCGTCCGATCTGCAATTGAACGTGCTAGATAGGGTAAAAGCAATGAAACGTTGACCATACCTTTCGCGGATCCATGACAAGGGTACAGATTAATGAGGTACGAATTAGTATTCATACCTTCACAAAAGGTTTTACATTTCCGGCCCATGCAGACAATGGTATAAACTTATCCACCTGCCAGTGCTGAAGCATAAACCAGAAAAGACGTAATGGCAAAGGAAATCAGGCGGAGGAAATATATTTCATCGCAAAGAGGGGCTGGACGGATCTGAAGATGCGTGTTAAGATATGCTTGGAAAGGAATGAACAAGCATGTCTGAGACAGTACGAGAGTATTCAGGGCGCACATTCAGCGAAGCGGATATAGAGTTAATCATCAATGTATGCAAGCAATACAAGCACCTGTCGCTAGCAGAACTGGTAGCGACAGTATGTGAGTTATTGTCGTGGACGACACCAAGAGGGTTACCGAAACGGGTGCCCTGCGAAAGCTTTCTGGAGAGTCTGGAAGCGGAAGGGCTGGTATGCCTACCTGCCAAGCGAAAAAAAAGACACCATCGCCAGCGGCAAATCCCCGTGGATCAGGCCAGGGAAGGAGCATTGCGCACGGGTGAAGTAAGGGACTACCAACCGATCCAGTTGCAGATCGTCGAAAAGGGAAAAGATCTGCCGTTGTGGCGCGCGTATGTAGAGCGCTACCATATGCTCGGGGATAAGACAGCGTTTGGATCAAGCCTGTACTATTTCATCCGTAGTGGCGAGGAGAAATTCGGATGCCTGCAGTTTTCGGCGTCAGCCTGGGCACTGGAAGCGCGAGACACATGGCTAGGCTGGAGTTTAGCGGACAGGAAGGCGCGTTTGCATCTTATCGTCAATAACAGCCGGTTCCTGATATTTCCTTGGATACAGATTCATAATCTGGCCAGCCATGTACTTGGCCAGGTCAGCCGACAAATCCAGACGGACTGGCTGGAAAAGTACTGCTATGCACCTGTTCTGCTGGAGACCTTTGTCGATCTGGAACATTTCAGAGGAACCTGTTACAAAGCGGCAAACTGGATCTATCTGGGAGAAACGCAGGGCCGAGGGCGGATGGATCGTGAAAAAGCCTATACGTTGAGCCGCAAAGCAATCTTTATGTATCCATTGCAGAAAGATTATCGCGCCTGTTTGCTGGGTCAAAAACCACCGCTGCACACAGAGGCCTTGATATGAATGCACGACAGGCCGTCTTTTTCCGAAACAAGCGGCCTGCTCAAAGCAACCGCAAGTGTGAAGCGAGCGATGTTGCTCAGATTTTGGAGCAACGGCAGCAAACCGCGGAAGAATTAGCCCAATGGTATCGACAGGTTTTGCCGCCCTTGTTGCACAAGCTGGCCAAGATACCGGATCCGCGCCAGCCAACCAAGATCACACACAAGATAACAACCTTGCTGCTGTATGGGATTTTGCTGTTCGCCTTTCAGATGCAGTCACGCCGTCAGGCCAACCGTGAACTGAGCGATGTGGTCTTGCGTGAAAACCTCAGTGTTATTCTGCCAGAGCTGGAGAGCCTGCCGCATGCGGATACCCTGGCCCGATTGCTGGAACGTATCACCCCTCAGGAAATTGAAGAACAAAGCATCAAGTGGCTTCGGGACTTGATCCGACGAAAGAAATTCCGCAACTACCTGATCCGGAAACGGTATCTGATCGCAATCGATGGCACACAAAAGCTGGTCCGTGATTATGCGTTGGATGAGCGCTGTCAGCATCGCAAGGTGGGCGAAAATGGCACGCTTTACAGTGTTTATGTGCTCGAATGTCTGTTGATTTTCGATGGCGGGATGGTACTTCCGCTCATGACAGAATTTCTGGAGAACAAAAACGGCGCCGAGATGGATAAACAGGATTGTGAACGCCGCGCTTTTTATCGCGTCGCAGCGCGGATCAAGCAATACTTTCCCAAACTGCCTGTCACCATCGTGGCCGATGGTCTTTACGCCTGTGAACCGGTTTTGCGCACGTGTCAGCAAAATAACTGGCAGTACATGATTACGCTCAAAGAAGGGAGCATGCCGGCGGTTTACCAGGAAGCCCAGGCACTGATGGCACTGGAACCGACGCAACAGCAGCAGGTACAGTGGGGTGATCGCACCCAGTCCTACACCTGGGCTAATGATATCGAGTATGGCTATGGCCAATATGAGCGGCACAAAATGCTCCTGCATGTGGTGATCTGCCACGAGGCCTGGTACCAGGAACACCCCAGAACGGGTCAGGCGGACGAATGGATCAAGGTTCGCTATGCCTGGCTGAGCAGCCAGAGGATAACCCCTGCTAATGTCTTTGATCTCTGCACGCATGTGGCACGATACCGCTGGCAAATCGAAAACAATATTCTGACAGAAAAACATCGCGGGTACGCGATGGAGCATAATTTTTCGGATAACTGGCAGGCCATGACCGGTTTTCATTTGCTGATGAATTTGGCTCAGTGTCTGAATCAATTGATGCAGCACAGCGAAATGTTTCAACCCGCAATAAAACGACATACGATCCAGGGCTTTTTTCGCTGGCTTGTACATGTTTTGGATGCTGTTCCCTATGACAAAGATCGAATCAGGCAGGCGCGGTCCTGCAACAGACAGTGGCGATTATGCCCTGTGATATAGGCACGCACTACTTTTAATTTCTAATTACGCACTCCTTGTGACAGGCTTGATACCAAGGCCTGCTTTTGTTGCTGTTTCTGCTTCTCCATCGTTCAATTGAATTGAAAAACGTCCCGGTTCTGACGCTGCATCTTGCCTTGCTCTGGTTTGTATAGACTCATTTCTTATCCAAAACACAGATTTGTCTGAAAAATACAGTCTTTTATGTTTTCGTGCTTCAGTACTGCCATTTCGCATTCGTGTCACAATTGCTTTGCTTTTCACGCTATAATGGGTTTAACGGGCCTGCGGTACACCGCCGG
>ENA-UOUL01002517-UOUL01002517.1-bioreactor-metagenome-genome-assembly--contig:-NODE-2517-length-21163-cov-7.017026_pt1 | contig 21163 bp, 18 predicted proteins | sample MGYA00249838_ERZ747220 | MGnify/ENA primary metagenome ERZ747220 (study PRJEB28778, sample SAMN05720191) | bioreactor metagenome | isolation source: Anaerobic biogas reactor | place: USA:Washington...
GTGGCCGTGCTGTTTGCCAAGCTGATCGACCGCCTGTTTGACCGCCACTTCAGCCTGGCCAGCCACGCCATCGTGGGGCTGGTGCTGGCCTCCACCCTCATGATCATCCCGCGCAGCTACGCCTCCCTGGGGCAGGCGCTGCTGTGCCTGGCGCTGGCCGCCGTGGGGTTTGCCATCGCCTGGTGGCTGGGCCGCTGGGGCGAGAAGGTCAAGCCCGCGGATGCCGATAGGGCATGATGGCGCGGCTTTGGCTGCCCATGTAAAATCTGTGTAAATTGTCAAAAACGGCCGATATCCGGCCGTTTTTGCTTGACCCTGTTAAGAGGGATGGGTATACTCAATAAAGAAACCAGCCGGCACATGGGCCGCGCACACCTACACAAACTACATAGAAGGAGCGTGAACATGAAGAAACTGTTGCTATTCCTTGTAATACTGGGCCTGATGACGGCCAGCCTGGGCGCCCTGGCGCAGCAGGAGGTCACCCTGAGCGTCCTGTGGTTCAACGACGCCAACGAGTCCGAGGTGTTTGAAGACACGGTGAAGGACTACCTGGAGCAAAACCCCCATGTCAAGCTGGACATGCAGGTGATCGCCTTCAGCGAGTTTGAGCAGAAGCTCAAGCTGATGATCTCCGGCGGCAACGCGCCCGACCTGGCGCGCCTGCCCACCGCGCTGCTGCCCGTGTTCCTGCCCACATTGGAGCCGGTGGACGGCTATGTGGATGACATTGAGGCCGTCAAGGCGGGCTTTATGCCGGCGATGATGGCCTACGCGCTCAGCCCCGACGGCAAGATGGTGGCCTACCCCACCGAGGCCACGGGCAATGGCATGCTGGTCAACAAGACAGCCTTTGACAAGGCGGGCATCGACGTGGCGGCCCTCAGCCAGGAGTGGACCTGGGCCCAGTGGGAGGAGGCCGCGCGCAAGGTGATTGACGCCAACGACAACATCAAGTACGGCCTGGCGGTGGACTTTACGCCCCACCGCTTCTCCACCATCCTGTACCAGTTTGGCGGCCGCATGCTCAATGAAGACCTGACGGCCGTTGCCTTTAACAACCCCAAGACCATCGAGATGCTTTCCTGGTTCAAGCGCATGCATGATGAGGAGCTGATCCCCAAGTCCGTCTGGATGGGCAGCGAGAAGGCCAACGAGCTGTTCCAGGCCGGCATCGCGGCGGCCCACATCGGCGGCAGCTGGAATATCAACGGCTACAGCAAGGACATCACCGACTTTGAGTGGATGGCCGTGCGCAACCCCAAGGGGGAGATCAACTCCTCCGTGCCGGGCGGCAAGTTCATCGCCTCCTTCCAGCAGAGCCCCAACAAGCAGGAGGCCCAGAAGCTGATGGCCTGGTTCTCCGATGCCACGCACAATGCCATGTACTGCGCGGGCACCTTCAACCTGACCTCCCGCGTGGATGCCGAGGTCAACTACACCGCCAACAAGGAAAACTTTGACACCTTCGCCGAGGACCTGAAGGTCACCCCGGCCTACGCCGCCCAGGAGTGGAACAGCCCGCTGGTGGGCAAGGCCTCGGCCATCATCCGCGAGCAGGTGGTGCAGATGCTGATGGGCAACCTGACGCCCGAGCAGGCCGCCGCCGAGATTGACGCCCAGGCAGCAGCCCTCGCCCAATAGCCGATTGCATTGATCCCAATCTGGCTGCTCCACAGGGCGCGCCCCATGGAGCAGCCAGATTTCCGCATCCAGGACGACACCGGAGGGGCTATGCACACAGGCTTGTCAACCCGCCCGCGCCGGCCGCGCGGCAACTTTCATCAGATAGCGGCGCCGCTGCTGTTTTTGCTGCCCAACATGCTGATCTTTGTGCTGTTCATCATCATCCCGGCCTTTCAGGGGCTGCGGATGTCGCTGACGGACTGGGGCATCTTTACCGGCAGCCGCTGGGTGGGCCTGCGCAACTTTGAGCGCCTGCTGAGTGACCGGGTGTTCTGGATCACGGTGCAAAACACGCTGGTGTATTCCGCGGCCACCGTGGCGCTGCTGACGGTGGTATCGCTGGGGCTGGCCATGCTGCTGCACCGCAACGACCTGCGCGGCGAAAAGGCCTACCGCTCGGCCTTTTACCTGCCCTCGCTGCTGAGCATGGTGACGGTGGGCATCGCCTGGCGGTTCATACTGGGTGACGAGATGGGCATCGTCAACTACATTTTGCGCACGCTGGGCGGGCCGGGCGTGGGCTGGCTGACCGATGGCGGCCTGGCGATGGCCAGCGTGATCGGCGTATCGCTGTGGGCGCAGGCCGGCTACTACATGGTGATCATGATCTCCGGCCTGCAGGCCATCCCCCCTTCGCTGTACGAGGCGGCGCGCATCGACGGTGCGGGCCGGGCGCAGACATTTTTCCATATCACGCTGCCGCTGCTCAAGAGCACGCTGCTGGTGGTGATGGTGCTCAGCAACATCAGCGCCTTCAAGGCCTATGAACTGATCACCGTGATGACGGGCGGCGGCCCGGGCTACGCCACCAAGCTGATTGTGCAGCAGGTGTATCAGGTGGCCTTCATGGAGGACCGCATGGGCTACGCCGCCGCCATGTCGGTGGCGCTGATGGCCATCATCGGCCTGTTTACGCTGGTGCAGTTCCGGCTGACGGGAAAGGAGCAGGACTATGAGTGACTCCGCCGTGCGCCGCTTCTTGTACTACGCGCTGCTTACTTTGCTGGCGCTGGCGGTGCTGTTTCCCGTGATCTGGATCGTGCTCAGCTCCTTCAAGGCCCAGTCTGAGCTGTTTCGCCAGCCCATGACGCTGCTGCCCCGGGCCTTCACGCTGGACAACTACCGCCAGGCCCTCAGCCAGGGCGACTTTGTGCGCTACTTTGGCAACTCGCTGTTTGTGGCGGTAGCCTCCACCCTGTTGGCCGTGCTGTTTAACGTGATGGCCGGCTACGCCCTGGCCAAGTATATCTTCCCCGGCCGGGGGTTGATCTTTGGGCTGATGCTGTCCACGCTCATGATCCCCCTGCAGGTGATCATGATCCCCATCTTTTTGCAGCTCAAGGCCTTGGGTCTGCTCAACACGCTTTGGGGCATCATCATCCCGCCGGCGGCCACGCCCACGGGCATCTTTCTGGCGCGCCAGTACATGGTCACGCTGCCCAACTCCATGATTGAGGCGGCGCGCATCGATGGCGCGGGGGAGTGGTACCTGTTTCGCCGCATCATATTGCCGCTGTCTGCGCCCATCGTGGCCACCATCACCATCTTCTCCTTCATGTGGCGGTGGAATGACTACCTGTGGCCGCTGATCGTTATCACCGACAACAAAAAGCAGACCGTCCAGCAGGCGCTGGCCAACTTTGTGGGCCAGCTGCAGATCAACTGGTCGCAGCTGCTGGCCATGACCACGGTGGCCATCGTGCCCGTGGTGGTTGTGTTCTTTGCCTTCCAGAAATACTTTATGACCGGCATCTCTGCCGGCTCGGTGAAAGGATAAGTATGCGCACCTTTATTCACAATCTGATGAGCTGCTCGGTGGACGGGCATGTCGCGCTGCTGCGCGGCGAGGGCGGCAGCCTGACGATCTCCTTCTTTGAGGGGGGCATCTTGCGCTTTGAGTACGGCTTTAACGGCATCGCGCCCGATGAACGGGCGGTGCGCGCCGCCCGGGTGATGACTGAGGGGGAGGACGAGCGCCTGACGCCGCTCTGCCCCGAGATGACGGTGAGCGACCAGGGTTATGCCTTTACCACCCACGAGGGCCTGCACATGATAGTGGACCGCGTATACGCCGTGCCCTTTGTGTATTGGCGGGACACCTTGCAGCACGGCGGCTTCATGGGCGATGGCGACACCGTCATCCCCAGATACCCCGCGCGCCTCATTGAGGACCGGGGGCGCCTGACCTTGCGGTGCAACTTTCCGCTGCGGCCGGGGGACGAATTTTACGGCCTGGGCGACAAGAGCGGCCCGCCCGACCGCCGGGGGCGCAGGTTTCAGATGTCCAACCGGGATGCCCTGGGCTACGACGCCTCCAACTCCGACCCCCTGTACAAGTCGGTGCCCTTTTTTATCAAGTATAACCAGCGCTCCGGCGCGATGTGCGGCCTGTTTTTCCCGCAGCCCATGATCCGCGCGGTGGACTTTGGGCGCGAGAGCCCCTACTTCTACCTGGTGGAGTCGGAGGGCGGGCCGTTTCGCTACGACCTGTTCCTGGGCGACAGCTATGAGGACCTGCTGCAGGGCTACTGCCGGGTGACCGGCCTGCCCGCCCTGCCGCCGCTGCACAGCTTCGGGTACTTCGGCTCCTCCATGAACTATGTGGAGCCCGATGACGCCGCCCGGCGGATGCTGGATTTCTTTGACCAGACGGAGAAGCGCGGCATCCCCTGCGAGGGCATGTACGTGTCCTCGGGCTACCTCAAGCACGACGACGGCAAGCGCTATGCCCTGCTGTGGAACCAGAAGAAGTTTCCTGAATATGGCAAATATCTGCATGCGCTGGCCGCCCGCGGCTACCACCTGCTGATGAACATCAAGCCGGGCTTTCTGCTGAGCCACCCCTGGTATGAGGAGCTGGCGGGCAAGGGCTATTTTATACAGGATGCCCAGGGGCGGCCGGTGGTGGAATACTTCTGGGGCGGCCCGGCATCGTTTCTGGATTTTACCAACCCGGCGGCAAAGGGCTGGTGGCAGGGGCAGCTGCACGAGCAGTACCTCATGCACGGCTGCACCGGCATCTGGAACGACAACAACGAGCTGGAGCTGGAGGACAGCAGCCTGGCGGCGTACCCTGCGCGCGCGGTGTACCCCCTGCTGATGAGCGAGGCCAGCCAGGCAGCCTTTTTGGCCCACAAGCCCGAGGAGCGGCCCTGGGTATACTCCCGCGCGGGCACGGCCGGCCTGCAGCGCTATGCCCGCACCTGGACGGGCGACAACGTGAGCGACTTCCCCACCCTGCGGTACAACCAGTACATGGGCTGGGGCATGGGCATCAGCGGGCTGCCCTATGTGGGGCACGACCTGGGCGGCTTCTTCGGCCCCCTGCCCGAGGAGGAGCTGCTGGTGCGCAGCTGTGAAAGCGGCGTATTGCAGGCGCGGTTTGTCATCCACTCCTGGCGGCCCGACGGCGTGCCCACCGAGCCCTGGACCTACCTGGGCAGCGAAAGTATCATCCGCTCGCTGATACTGGAACACTACCGCTACATGCCCTATATCTACAACTGCGCGGTGGAGGCCGCGCTCACCGGCCGGCCCATGGAGCGCCTGCTTCGGCTGGCCTTCCCGCAGGACGGGCAGATCGCCTCCGATGCGCCCGATGTGCTGTTTGGCCCCTGGGTGCTGAAGGTCAACGCGCTGGACAAGGGGCTGACCCACCGGCAGGTGTACCTGCCGGCCGGGCAGCTGTGGTACGACCCGCGGGCCAAGCGCCTGTACCAGGGCGGACAGATGATCGACCTGCCCGTGCCCATGGACGGCAGCCCCCACCTGCTGCTGCGGGAGGGAGCCATCGTGCCCACCAACCCGGCGGCGGACAAATCCGCCACCGCCCTGTACCCGCAGGTGGACTTCCTGCTGCTGCCGGGCAAAGAGAGCGAATCTATTTACTTTGAGGATGACGGGCGCAGCCTGCTGGCGCTCAAGCGGTTCAATCGCTATCACATCCGGCTGAGCGAGGCGGGTGTTGACATCCGAAAGACCGAGACCGGCATCACTGCGCCTGCGGGCACGCGCCGCTTTGTGCTGCAGCTGCCCGAGGGGCTGCGCTTTGTGCAAAACGGGCAGGACAGCCTGGCCTTTGACCCCGACGCGCTGGCGGCGGGGGAGACCCTGCGCTTTGACATCAAGGGGGCGCTGCAGGCGCACTGAGGCGCCGGCACGCAACAGGCGGGCGGACATGAGATAATATTTGTACAAAAAATAACAATAAGTTGACATCTGCCCAAAGCAGTATTATACTTATCGGAAGATATGCGGCGCGAATGCGCCGCATACGAAAACGAGAGCAAATAAGAGGTATCGGCATGGCGCTGGAAATTTTGGAACACATCAGGCAGGCGGAGCAGCGGGCCGAACAGGTCACGCTGGAGGCGCAGCAGAGCGCCCGCGAGATGGTGGACCGTGCCGAAAAGGCCTGCCGAGACCGCGAGCGGGAGGGCGAGGCCAAGAGCCGCGCGCTCTACCGCCAGCTGCTGGAGGAGCGGCGCGCCGCCGCCCAGCAGCAGATCGATCAGGAGCTGTCCGGCCTGGCAAAGGGCCGGGAGGAAAAGTTGGCCGCCGTGCGGCAGCTGCTGCCCCAGGCCGCCGACCTGATTGTACAGAGGATATTGAGCAATGGCCATCGTTGAGATGAAGCGCATTTTGCTGGCCGCGCAGCGGCAGCAAAAGGATGCGATTCTGCTGCGCCTGCAGCAGCTGGGCTGTGTGGAGGTCACCCCCTTTGAGGAGGCCGCTGAGCAAGATTCGGCGGCCGATTCCCTATCCGTCCGCCAGGCAGATGCCACCGCCCAGTCGCTTGCCCGCCTGCGCTGGGCCATCGGCAAGCTGCAGCGCGCCAGCCAACAGAAGACCTCCATGTTTGCCGCCAAGCCGGCCGCCCGCATGGAGGAGATGATGCCCTCCACCCAGACCAAGGAGGAGATGGAGGATCTGCTGCGCGAGTTGGAGGCGCTGGAGCGCCGCAACGGCGAGCTCAAGGGCCGGCAGACGCGCCTCAAAACCCAGATGGATCAGCTGGCCCCCTGGCTGGCGCTGGACATCCCCATGGAGGATTTGCGCGGCGGCCGCAGCTACCACCAGTTCGTGGGCAGCCTGCCCATTGCGGCCCTGCCCGCCCTGCGCGCTGCCTGGGCCGACAAGCCGGTGCATATCCGTGAAATCAGTCAGGACCGTGACAATGTAAATATATGGGCCATTGTGCACCATGTGTACGATGAGGCGCTGGAGCAGGACCTCAAGGAGGCCGGCTTCAGCCCCGCGCAGCTGGGCGACTTTACCGGCACTGCCCAGGCGCGCCATGATGCGCTGGCCGCCCAGATGGAGGCCGCGCACAAGGAGCAGCAGGATGTGGACAGCGAGCTCAAGGAGCAGGCCAGGCATCTGCCCCAGCTTCGCGTCTACCACGATGCCGTGCAGGCCGAGCATGACCGCGCCGCCGCAGGCGTGCACCTGCTGGAGACCCGGCAGGCCTTTTTGCTGCGCGGCTGGGTGCCCGCCCCCATTGAGGATGCGGTGCTCAGCGCGATCAGCCGGGAGTTCCCGGGTGCTGCGGCCCAGGTGACTGTGGCCGAGCCGGAGGATGAGCCGCCGGTGCTGCTGCACAACAACGCGGCCGTCCGCCCCTTTGAGGGGGTGGTGGAGGGATATTCCCTGCCGGTTCCCGGCAGCCTGGACCCGACCGCGGTGATGGCCCCCTTCTTTGCCTGCTTCTTTGGCATGATGGTGTCCGACGCCGGCTACGGCCTGATGATGCTGGTGCTGACGCCCCTGCTGCTGAAGATGATGAAGCCCAGCACATCGGGCAAAAAGCTGTTTCTCATCATCGCCATCGGCGGCGTGTTCACGGTGTTCTGGGGGTTCCTGTACAACACCTGGTTTGGCTTCAGCCCCCTCAAGCACACGATTCTGGACCCTGTCGGCCGCCCGCTGGATGTCATGGTGCTGTGCGTGGCGGTGGGAGCGCTCCACCTGCTGGCCGGCCTTGCGCTGGGCGCGTGGCAGCACATCCGCCGCGGGGAATATATGGACGTGATTTACGACCAGGTCAGCTGGCTGATGCTGTTGGTGGGCATCGGCCTGCTGGCGGTGCCCGGCCTGGCCCAGATCGGCCAGTGGGTGGCCATTGCCGGCGCTGCCATCATTCTGGTGTTTGCCGGGCGCGGCAAGACCAAGAACCCCTTCAAGCGGCTGATCTCGGGCTTTGGCGCGCTGTACGGCGTCACCAGCTGGCTGAGCGACCTGCTGAGCTACCTGCGCCTGTTTGGCATGGGGCTGGCCACCGGGGTCATCGGCATGGTGTTCAACATCCTCATCGGCATGGTGTTTGCCATGGGGCCCATTGGCTGGGTGCTGGGCGCGGTACTGTTTGTGGGCTGCCACCTGTTCAACGCCGGCATCAACATACTGGGCGCCTATGTGCACGCGGCGCGCCTGCAATACATCGAGTTTTTCGGCAAGTTCTACGAGGAGGGCGGGCGGCCCTTCCGCCCGCTGGGGCACAGCCCCCGGTTTACGCGCATCTCCGGTGCCTGAGGGCGTCGGGTTGACGATACTGTATTTTCAACAAGTGTAGGAGGAATCAGGTATGGAATTCTCATTGGGTCAGGTGCTTGCGCTGGTGGGCGCCGCCTTGTCCACCCTGCTGGCCGGCATGGGTTCTGCCAAGGGCGTGGGCATGGCCGGCCAGACCAACGCCGGCGTGTCCACGGAAAACCCGGAAGTCAACTCCAAGCTGCTGGTGTTGCAGCTGCTGCCGGGCACGCAGGGCATCTACGGCTTTCTGGTGGGCGTGATGATTCTCATCAACACCAAGGTGCTGGGCGGCACGATGTCCGCCGTCACGGTGGAGCAGGGCCTGGCCTTTATCGCCGCCGTGCTGCCGGTGGCCGTGGTGGGCTATTTCTCTGCCGTGCATCAGGCCAAGGTGGCATCCGCCGGCATGCTGATGGTGGGCGAACACCCGGACATGAGCGGTAAGGCCATCACCATGACCGTGCTGGTGGAGACCTACGCCGTGTTTGCGCTGCTGGCCTCCATCCTGATGGTCATGGCCATCCAGGTCTGAGGACACACGAGATGGACGTCACACCCATCACCAACAAAATTGAGCAGGACGCCCGGCAGACCGCCGAGGCGCTGCTTGCCGAGGCGCGCGCCCGCATCGAAAACCTGCAGGAGCGCTGCGATGACACGCTGCGCAATCAGCAGCGCGAGGCCCGGCAGCAGGCCAATCAGGAGGGGGCCCAGCTGGAGCAGAACCTGCGCCGCCTGGGCCAGCTGGAGGACCGCAAGGCCCTGTTAGGCATGAAGCGCGGCCTGCTGGACCAGAGCTTTGACCGGGCGCGCGAACAGCTGCAAAACCTGCCCCCCGAGCGCCTGGGCGCCCTGATCATGGATCAGCTGGTGCGCTGGGCCAAGGGCACGGAAAAGCTGATTGCCGGCGCCATCAAGCCGGCGTTTTACGGCGAGGCGTTTATCGCTGTGGCCAACAAACGCCTGCAGGAGCAGGGCAAGCCCGGCCAACTTCAGGATGCCGGCACCCGCCGGGAAGGCGTGTGCGGCGTGGTGCTGGAGGCCGAGGGCAACGAGACCCAGCTGACGGTGGAAAGCCTGCTGGCCGAGCAGCGCGCCGGGCTGGAGGGCGAGGTTGCCGGTCTGCTGTTTCAGGATTTGGACTGATAGAAAGGAGGCGGCCTATGCCCCAGGATAGCGTACTGTACGCCGTGGGACGGCTGCGGATGCTGCGGCGCCGCCTGCTCAATGCCGCCCAGATGCAAAGGCTGCTGACCGCCGCCGATGCCCAGGAGGCCCAGCGCGTGCTGCTGGAGGCGGGCTACATCACGCCCGAGCAGCCGGACGCCGAAAAGGCCTCCATGGACAGGCTGCTGGAGGCCAGCCGCATGGTGGCCCGCCTGACGCCCGACCAGGCCACGACCGACAGCTTTCTGCTGCGCTACGATGTGCTCAACCTCAAAACTTTGCTCAAGGCGAGGATATTGGGGGAGGAGCCCGAGGCCCTGTCCCCCGGGGGCACGTTGGACACGGAGATGCTGCGCCACGCGGTGGCCGACCACAGCTATGGCCGCCTGCCCGAGCCGCTCAAGGCGGCCATGGAGGCGCTGGAGAAGCGCATCGCCGTCAGCGTTGACCCCATGGAGATCGATGTGCGGCTGGACCAGGCCATGTACCGCATGATGCTGGAGGGCCTGCGCAAGACCCGCTCGCCTGCGGCCAGAAAGTGGCTGAAGGCCAGGGCGGACTTTGTCAACATGCGCAGCTTCCTTCGCCTGCGCAATATGCAGGCCAGCCTGACGCTGCAGGATGTATTGGTGCCCGGCGGGCAGATCGAGCGCAAGCTGCGTGCCGGCATCGTCGAAAACGGCGACCACCTCATCCGCGGCGCCGCGATGACCTATGGCGGGCGCATTGCCGCGCTGACGGCCCGCGCGATGGAGGACATGAGCCAGATCGGCCTGCTGGAAAAGGAAATGGAAGCCTACCTGTCCGACCTGTTTGCAGCCGAGCGCATGAAGCCGGATTCCATCGACGCGGTGATTGACTACCTGTTCCAGGTGGAGGAGCAGTCCGCCGATGTGCGGCTGATCATGGCGGGCAAGCGCAACGGCTTCTCGCAGGACGAGATCGAGGAAAGGCTGCGGGGGAACTATGGACGATAAGGTACTGCTGGGCGCCGTGGGCGAAAAGGATGCCGTGCTGGCCTTCAAGGCCATCGGCATCAAATCCATGCCCGCGCAGACCGCGCAGGAGGTGCAGGCAGCCATCCACCGCCTGTACAGGGAAGGCGTGCGGGTGATCTTTATCACCGAGGCCGCCGCCCGGCTGGCGCCGGATATGATCGAACGATTTGACAACGATCCCGCGCTGTCCATCATCCCGGTGCCCGGCACCGCGGGGACGGATGGGTACGGCGAGCGGCGTGTGCGCGAGAATGTGCTCAAGGCCATCGGATCGGATCTTTTTTTGGACAACGACAGGAAAGAGGGAAATTAAATGGCGCAGGGAACGATTGTCAAGGTCGCGGGCTCGCTGATCGTGGCAAAAGGCATGGCCGACGCCCGCATGTACGACGTGGTGCGCGTGAGCGAGGATCAGCTCATCGGTGAGATCATCGAGTTGCGCGGCGACATGGCCTCCATCCAGGTCTACGAGGAAACCTCCGGCCTGGGCGCGGGGGAGCCGGTGGTGTCCACCGGCCAGCCGCTGTCGGTTGAGCTGGGGCCGGGCCTGATCGAAGCCATTTTTGACGGCATCCAGCGCCCGCTGACCGCCATCCGCGAGGTGGCGGGCGACCGCATCACCCGCGGCATCCAGGTGCCGGCGCTCAACCGCGAGAAGAAGTGGGCCTTCGTGCCCACGGCCGCGCAGGGCGACCGCGTGACGGCCGGCGATGTGCTGGGCACCGTGCAGGAAAGCGCGGTGGTCGTGCACAGCATCATGGTGCCCCACGACGTTGCGGGCGAGGTAATAGCCATCGCACCGGGCGAGTACACCGTGGAAGAGACCGTGTGCACCATCCGCGACGAGGCGGGCAAGGAGCACCCGGTCATGCTGATGCAAAAGTGGCCCGTGCGCCAGGGACGCCCCTACCGGGAGAAGCTGAACCCCGACATGCCCATGGTGACCGGCCAGCGCGTGATCGATACCTTTTTCCCCATCGCCTCCGGCGGCGTGGCCGCCGTGCCCGGCCCCTTCGGCTCGGGCAAGACGGTGGTGCAGCACCAGCTGGCCAAGTGGGCCGATGCCGACATCATCGTCTACGTGGGCTGCGGCGAGCGCGGCAACGAGATGACCGACGTGCTGATGGAGTTCCCCGAGCTGCATGACCCGCGCACCGGGGAAACGCTGATGAAGCGCACGGTGCTGATCGCCAACACCTCCGACATGCCGGTGGCGGCGCGCGAGGCCAGCATCTACACAGGCATCACCATTGCCGAATACTACCGCGACATGGGCTACAAGGTGGCCATCATGGCCGACAGCACCAGCCGCTGGGCCGAGGCGCTGCGCGAGATGTCCGGCCGCCTGGAGGAGATGCCCGGCGAGGAGGGCTACCCCGCCTACCTGTCCAGCCGCATCGCGGGCTTTTACGAGCGCGCGGGCAAGGTGATCTGCCTGGGGCAGGATGGGCGCGAGGGCGCCATCTCGGCCATTGGGGCGGTGTCGCCCCCCGGCGGCGATATCTCGGAGCCCGTCAGCCAGGCCACGCTGCGCATTGTCAAGGTGTTCTGGGGCCTGTCTGCCCGTCTGGCCTATGCGCGCCACTTCCCGGCCATCGACTGGCTGACCAGCTACTCGCTGTACGTTGACAACCTCTCCCCCTGGTACGCCGAACAGGTGGACCCGCAGTGGAACCGCCTGCGGCAGGGCGCCATGCGCATCTTGCAGGAGGAGGCCGAGCTGGAGGAGATCGTGCGCCTGGTGGGCATGGACGCCTTGAGCTGGAAGGACCGCCTGACCATGGAGGTAGCGCGTTCGGTGCGCGAGGATTATCTGCACCAGAACGCCTTTGATGATGTGGATACCTACACCTCCATGAACAAACAGTTCGCCATGCTCAAGCTGATATTGCTCTACGGCGAGCGGGGCCGCGCGGCGCTGGATGCCGGCGCCACCCTCAACGACCTGCTCAACCTGCCCGTGCGCGACCGCATTGCCCGCGCCAAGTACATCCATGAGGATGAGATGGCCAGCTTTGAAACCATCGAGGAGGACCTGGTCCGCGAGACATCGGCGCTGTACGAGCGCGAAGGGGTGAAGTAAGATGCTCAAAGAATATAAAACCATCCGCGAGGTGGTCGGCCCCCTGATGCTGGTGGAAGGCGTGGAGGGCGTCACCTATAACGAACTGGTGGAGATCCGCCAGGCAAACGGCGAGCGCCGCCGCGGCAAGGTGCTGGAGGTATCCGGCGACCGCGCGCTGGTGCAGCTGTTTGAGGTGAGCAACGGCTTGCAGATCGCCACGGCCTCCGCGGTGTTCCTTGGCCGGGGGATTGAGCTGGGCGTGTCCACCGATATGCTGGGCCGCGTATTCAGCGGCATGGGCGACCCGCGCGACGGCGGCCCGGCGCTGATCCCCGAAAAGCGCATGGACATCAACGGCGAGCCGCTCAACCCGGCCGCCCGCGACTACCCCAGCGAGTTCATCCAGACGGGCATCTCGGTCATCGACGGGCTGAACACGCTGGTGCGCGGGCAGAAGCTGCCGGTGTTCTCGGGCTCCGGCCTGCCCCACGCGCAGCTGGCCACGCAGATCGCCCGCCAGGCCAAGGTGCTGGGCGGCGAGAGCAACTTCGCCGTGGTGTTTGCCGCCATCGGCATCACCTTTGAAGAGGCCAACTACTTCATCACCGACTTTCAGCGCACCGGTGCCATCGAGCACGCCGTGCTGTTCATGAACCTGGCCGATGAGCCGGCGGTTGAGCGCATCGCCACCCCGCGCATGGCGCTGACCGCGGCCGAGTACCTGGCCTACGAGAAGGACATGCATGTGCTGGTCATCCTGACGGATATGACCAACTACGCCGAGGCGCTGCGCGAGGTATCCGCCGCCCGCAAGGAAGTGCCCGGCCGCCGCGGCTACCCGGGCTACCTGTATACCGACCTGGCGTCGCTGTACGAGCGCGCCGGCCGCATCAAGGGCAAGGCCGGGTCCATCACGCAGATTCCCATCCTGTCCATGCCCGAGGACGACAAGACCCACCCCATCCCCGACCTGACGGGCTACATCACCGAGGGGCAGATCATCTTAAGCCGCGAGCTCAACCGCAAGGGCATCACGCCGCCCATTGACGCGCTGCCCAGCCTGAGCCGCCTGAAGGACAAGGGCATCGGCGAGGGCAAGACCCGAAAGGACCACGCCGCCACCATGAACCAGCTGTTCGCCGCCTATTCCCGCGGCAAGGAGGCCAAGGAGCTGGCCGTCATTCTGGGCGAGGCCTCGCTGAGCGATGTAGACAAGAAGTACGCGGCCTTCTCCGATGCGTTTGAAAAGCAATATGTATCCCAGGGCTATGAGACCGACCGCTCCATCCAGGAGACGCTGGACCTGGGCTGGAAGCTGCTGACCATGCTGCCGCGCGGCGAACTGAAGCGCATCCGCGATGAGATGGTGGACGAGTTCCTGCCCGCGGCCGAACAAGCTGAGGAGGATGTCTGATGGCTTCCGTGTTGCGCGTCAACCCCACGCGCATGGAGCTTACGCAGATGAAGCGCCGGCTCCTCACCGCGCGCCGGGGGCATAAGCTGCTCAAGGACAAGCGCGACGAGATGGTGCGCCAGTTCATGCTGCGCATCCGCGATAACATCGCCCTGCGCCGCCAGGTGGAGGCGGAGTTGGCCCGCGCCTTCGGCTCCTTTGCCATGGCGCGCGCGCTGATGGAGCCGGGCAGCCTCAACCAGGCGCTGCTGTACCCGGCGCGACAGGCGCGCCTTCAGGTGGGGCGGGCGAACATCCTGTCCGTGCGCGTGCCCACCCTCACGGTGGATGAGGACAGCCTGCGCGAATCCCGCCTGCCCTACGGCCTGGCCGAGACCAGCGCCCAGCTGGACGGCGCCATCGAGGCTATGGCGGGCGCGCTGCCTCAGCTGCTCCGGCTGGCCGAGGTGGAAAAGACCTGCGCCATGCTGGCCGATGAGATTCAAAAGACCCGCCGCCGCGTCAACGCGCTGGAGCATGTGATGATCCCCCAGTTTGAGGAGACCATCCGCTACATCAGCATGAAGCTGGACGAAAACGAGCGCGGCAACCTGACCCGTCTGATGAAGGTAAAGGAAATGATCAAGGACAGGACCTGATCCCCAACTCAGTTTTGCTAAATAACAGGGCTGCTGCGAACAACTCGCGGCAGCCCTGTTGAAATGCCTGCTGATACCGGCTACTCGGCATCGAACCGCCGGATGGCGGACAGCGTGGCGGCATGGTCCGGGTGGACGATGATCTCCATCACATAGCGGTGGAGCTGTGGGTCGGTGACCTCGGCCGTCAGCACCACCCAGTATTGCTTGCCGTCTCTCCCATCCGACGGGTTGCGCCAATGGATGTTGAGCGCGCGCACCTTGGCAAGGCTGAGCTGCAGGTCGCCCTGGTTGACCGTGGCCAGCTTCTGCTCCGCCAGCTGGTTGGCCTCCTTGGCGGCATATTGCAGGGTATCCACCAACTCATTCTGCTCGTGAGAGGCGTAATAGGCGGCGTTTTTCCACAGCCAGTCGTCAAAGCCGGGCTGGTCAAACCACATGCTCTCATTGCCGCTGGTGGCGTACCGGGCGTCAATGGCCTCATAGCTGTACAGGGCCAAGCCGTCGTCGAGCACGAGGCTGTACCGGACCGGGGGAATACCCTGGGTATCCAGCAGCCGAGCCTCATAGTCAGTGGGGTAAATATCCCTTGTCCACACGGACTGGCTGCTGTCGATGATCCCTCCGCCAAACTCCATGATCCATTGTGTGGGATCGGCGTCAAAATCCACGCCCGACAGCTGGGATAATATGTCGGTCATCACCTGGTCAACCCCCCGGTTTGCGCCTAGCGCGACGGCATTACGCTGCGTCTGCGCCCGCTCCAGTAGGCGGACATAGGTTTTGAGGTAGGGCTCGGCGTTCTCTTCGGCCAAGCCGATCACCTTGCTGCTTAGCAGATCAGTAGTCAGCGTATACAGGCGGCCCGTGGTCATGTCCACCGCGGTTACATGATGGCCTGCCACATAGTACTCCCATTCTGGGGTGCATTCGTAGGGCTCCGCCTGCACCACGGCCAGGTTGATGCCTGCCTTTTCGCCAAACTGCCGCACCAGCTCGCTGCTCTGGGTATAGGCGTCGTAGGGCGATGGCATTTCAAGCTCTAATTGGGCGCATAGGTCGTTCCGTATGATATTGTAGGGACGGCTGTCGGCGGTGTCGGGCGGGTTTTGTGCGATCTGTGACAGCGCCATGAAGGCCATGCGCTGGCGGTTGGTCAGCGCCAGCACGGCCACCGCCTGATCCTCCTGCCGGATGGTGGCGGCCCAGATGGGCAGGCCTTCCACCAACTGCAGGGCATCGGGCTGTATGAAGGAGCCCGGGTTATCCAGTGCAGCCAGCAGGCCGGTGATCAGCTTTTGCCGGGCGAGGTCGGCGGGCATCATTGCCTCTGCAATCAGCAGCTCGCCGTCCCACCGATAGACGCCGGATATGGTTTCGTTGGGGTCAACGCCAAGCATGGACAGCAGCCCGAGGCGCTTTTCCTGGGCGGCCTGGTTATCCTGCCCGTCAGCAACTTGCAGGTATGTCCGCCAGTCGGTGGTAGGGGCGGGCGTGCTATGTGCCGCTATCGTAGCCGATGGTTCCCAGGGCAGCGGCCTGTCCGGAGCCGGGACAAGCAGCACGGCAGTGGGCATGGGGGATGCTGTGGGGACGGGGGTTAGCACCGGTAAGGTGATTTGCTCCTGCATCGGGGGTGGGGTGCTCACGGGCGCCCAGGGCAGTTCTTCCTCCGTGGCGGGGGTGGCAACCGAGGCCACATCCTGCGCCCGCTGGGCAAAGGGCATGCTGATGTCCAGCGTGCCCGCGATGGCGCGCTCGGTCATCCAGGGCAGCGAAAGGGCGGCCGTGGCGACGGCGGCCAGGCAGCACAGGGCGATCAGCGCTTTCTTCAGCAGATTTTTCATGGGTACGCCTCCTTCCTATGCCGCCATGGTAGCGCGGGGATGTATCGGCCGTGTCGGCCATCTGTCACAGACTTGTAAAAGCAACATCCACCGTGGTGCCCTGACCGGGCTGGCTTTGGATGGTCAGCCGGGCGTCGTGCAGCTGGGCGATGCGCCGGCACAGCGCAAGGCCCAGCCCGGCCCCCTGGGCCGCGCGGGTGCGGGACTTGTCCACCATGTAGAAGGCCTCGGTCACATGGGGCAGGTGCTCGGGCGGGATGCCGATACCCTCGTCGCGCACGCTCAGCCCCTCCCGGCGGGCGGTCAGCCACACGCGGCTGCCGGGCCGGCTGGCACGGATGGCGTTGCTCAGCAGGTTTTGCATCAGCGTGATCATTAGGTCGCCATCGCAGCGCCAGCGGAAAATACCCGCCTGCTGCACGATGGTGATGCCCTGCTCCGCCCGCAGGGTATCGACGGCCTGGGCCGCCTGGGCAAACAGATCACTTGCCCGGTGCTCGGCCAGGGTGAGGGCATCCCCCTGGTCCAGCCCCGACAGGCGCAGCAGCTTCTGGCCCATGCGCTCCAGCCGCTCGCCCTGCTGCACGATAGCCCCCAGTGCCTGCTGGCGCTGGGCCTCGTCCACCGAGGTGCGGCGTAATAAGTCGGCGTAGCCGATCATGGAGGTCATGGGGGTTTTGAGCTCGTGGGCCATGTCGGCGATGAACTGCTTTTGTGCGGCATCCTGCCGGGTGAGGCGCTCTACATGCTCCTGCGTAGATGCAGCCATGCGGTTGAAGGCGGCGGCCAGCTGGCCGGCCTCATCCTGTGCGTGTACCACCGGGGCGCGGGCGGCATAGTCCCCCCGGGCGATGCCGCTGGCGGCCTTCTCCACCCGGCGCAGCGGCGAAAAGCTGGCCCGCAGCGCCAACCACAGGCCGCCGGCCAGCGCTGCGCACAGCGCCACCAGCAGCCAGGCCGCCGTGCGCGCCTGCTGGCGGGCGCCAGTATATACCCGCTCCAGCGGCCAAGCGTAGTACAGGTGATAGCTATCCCCCACCGCTGTCAGCCCGCGGCGGATCAGCAGCCAGGGAGCGCCGTACAGGCGGCGGATGACGTACACCCCATCCTGCCCGGGCATCATGTCCAATAGGGCGGCGGTATCCTGCTTGAAGGTGTCGTGCAGCAGGCGCCCCTGCGCATCGGCCACCGCCACTTGGGCGCTGTCGGTCATGTATTGGGCGGTCAGGCGCACGGCGCGGCGCGCGCTGTCCTCCTCGGGCAGGGCGCTGAAGGCCGTCAGGCTGGCGGTCAGGCTGGCGGAAAACATGTCGCTGGAGGTGAGCCCGCGGTTGATTTCGCCGTCCAGATCCACTCGGAAGCTGCGCAACAGGAGCAGCCCGGCCAGCGCCGTACCAAACAGCAGGCACAGCGCCAGGGTAATCAGGCCGATGCGGGTGCGCAGCTTCATGCAGGCGCCTCCAGGCGGTAGCCTAACTTGAACACGGTGACGATGACCTTCTCCCAGTCCAGCTTCTTGCGCAGGCGCTGGATGTGCATGTCCACCGTGCGCGAGCCGCCCAGGTAGTCGTACCCCCAGGCTACCTCCAGCAGCTGCTCGCGCGACAGGGCCATGTTGCGGTGCCGCATCAGCAGCTCCAGCAGCGCAAACTCCTGCGGCGTCAGGTCCACCGGCTGGCCGGCGCGGGTGACGGTGTGGGTCTGCGGGTCGAGCACCACATCCAACACCCGGTAGCCGGGTGCGCGGCTGCGGTGACGGCGCAGGATGCCATCCACCCGCGCCTGCAATTCCACCGGGTGAAAGGGCTTGAGCATATAATCCTCCGCCCCCAGGCGCAGCCCGCGCACGCGGTCGGGCACATCCACCTTGGCGGTGAGGTACAAAATGGGCGGCAGCCGCACGCCCTGCGCGGCCAGCTTTTCCACTAACTGAAAGCCGTCCAAGCCGGGCAGCATCACATCCAGGATGGCCAGGTCATATTCATGTTGGGATAGCAAGGCCGCAGCCTCCAGGCCGTCATGGCAAAGCTGCGGCTCACAACCGCTGACCCGCAGCGTCATCGCGATCAATTCGGCGATGGCGCTGTCATCCTCCACAATCAGGACGCGCTGCAGCAAACCCTTATCCATGGCAGCATTCTAACATAACGGCACCATCAAGTTGTCATCAACTTGTAACGGTCGGCCTATCTAGGCAGCGTGTCCTGCGTGATGGCTTGGGAAGGGATGTACACCACCCGTTCGTTCAGGGGGAAAGGGTAGCTGTCGGCATCGACGGGCTGGTCCGCCGCCAGCAGCACGGCCAGGTCTACCACCGCCTGCGCCTGCCGGGCGGCATCGTTTTGCACGGTGCCGTACAGCGCGCCCTGGGCGATGGCCTCCAGCGCCGGCGCGGTGGCATCCACCCCGATGACCGGGACAACCTGGGACCCGGCAAAGTAGCCCGCCGCCTTCAATGCATCGATGGCGCCCAGCGCCATGTCGTCGTTGTTGGCGATCACCAGCTCCACGCGGCGGCCGTAGGCGTTGAGCAGCATGGCCATGCGCTCCTGCCCCAGGCCCTTCTCCCAATAGGCGGTCTCCTCGGCCAGCTTCTGCGTGCGCAGGCCCTGGGCGGTCATGGCGCGCAGCGAAAACAGGCTGCGCAGCTCGGCATCCTGATGGCCGGGCTCGCCGCGCAGCAGCACGTATTGGATGATGCCGTCGCCGTTCAAATCCTGCTCTGGATGGGCGCGGAAATAGGCGGCCGCCAGCTCCCCCTGCAGCTCGCCCTGCCGGCGCGGGTCGATGCCCACATAGTAGGCCCTGTCGTAGGCAGCCAGGTCCTCGCGCAGCGGCTCCCGATTAAAGAGGATCAGCGGCAGGTCGTGCTGCCGCGCCAGGGCAATGAGGTAGACGGCGCTCACGCGGTCCACCGGGTTGACCATCAGCACGTCCACGCCATCCTCGATCATCTGCAATATCTGATCGTTCTGGCGGTTCTGGTCGCCCTGGGCGTAGACGATGTGCAGGTCCAGCCGGCCCTGCCCGCGCTCGCGGATCTGCCCCACCAGGCTGGTGATGAAGGTATCGCGCCCCGAGTAGGCGCCCACGCCCACGCGAGGCAGTTCGGCGCGGGCGGCCAGGGGGCCCAGCAGCGCCAGCAGCAGGCAAAGGGTCAGCCAGCGTTTTCGCATGTCGCGCCTCCTAATGTAGCAGCGGGAACATCAGCTTGACGTTCTCGGGGTTGTACAGGGTATCCGGGGTGACCAGCCGCATGGGCGCCAGGTGCAGCGCGGGCTTGAGCCCATCGGCAGCCAGATCATCCAGCAACGTGCCCGCCAGGTAGCCCAGCGCGTAGGGATCATCCGCCACCAGCCCCTGCAACAGGCCGGCCTCCATCAGGCGCACACCCTCCTCGCCGCTGCCAAAGCCAAGCAGCGGCAGATCGCCCGGCAGCCGACCATCGGTCTTGCGCTGCGCTAAGTCCATGAGGATGCCGCCCTCCAGCGCCAGCACGCTGCCCGCGGCGGCCGCGTCCAGGGTATCGATGTCGCCAAGGGCGAGCAGCACATGGGGGGCGCTGTCCAGTCCCTGCAAAACGCCGGTCAGGCGTTGGGCCCGGCGGGGGTCCTGTGGATCGGCCACAATCACCACCGGGTGCGGCGAGGCCAGGCCGAGGATGAATTCACCCGCCTGCCGCCCGCCCGCGGCCTCATCGGGCAGCACGCATACCTGGCCGCGTAGCTCCTCATCCAGCAGGATGACGGGGTAGCCCTGCGTGTGTAAGGCCTCGGCGGCTTCGGCCCCGCCCTGCGGGGCGAACAGGTAGACGGCATCGGCCTCGCCGGGCGCGGGCGGGAAGGCACTCAGGTCCAGCCCGGCCAGGCGCTCCGAGGTGAGGGTGCCTCCCCGGCGCTGCACGGCCTCCTGCAGGCCCTTGCGCATCTGCATCAAAAAGGCGCCGGTGTCGCTCTCCACCACCAGCAGCACGCGGGGGGTGGGCTGTACGCGCACGGCTTCCCCTGCCTGGCTGAAGCCCCACAGCAGCACTGCCCCTGCCGCCAGGGCACAGCACAGGGCCAATGTGACGGCGCGCCTCATGCCTGCACCTCCTGATGGGCGGGCAGCCGGATGGTCACCGTGGTGCCCGCGTCCTCCTGGCTTTGGATGGTCAGCCCATACTGCTGCCCGTAGGTGAGTTGGATGCGCTCGTGCACGTTTTTGAGGCCGATACCGCTTGAGCCCGCGGGGGAGGTGAGCAGCGCGGCCTGCCGCTCCGGGGGGATGCCCACGCCGTCGTCCTTCACCTCAAAGCACAGCAGGTCATCTTCCACCCAGGCGCGCACGGAGATGACCAGGTGCTCCTCGGCCAGCTCGTCCATGGCGTGGTTGATGGCGTTTTCCACCAGCGGCTGCACAATCAGCTTGATGGTGCGCAGGTTGCGCGCCTCCTCCTGGCAGTCGATGGTGTAGACAAAGCGGTCCTTGAAACGCATCTGCTGGATGATCAGGTAGTTGCGCACGTGCTCCAGCTCCTCGTGCACCAGGATGTGGCTGCGCCCTCGCGAGATGGAGATGCGAAACAGCCGGGCCAGCGCCGATACCATGGTGATGGCCTGCTGGCTGCGGCCGCGTTCCTCCATCCAGATGATGGAGTCCAGCGTGTTGTATAAAAAGTGGGGGTTGATCTGGGCCTGCAGGGCGTTGAGCTCGTGCAGGCGCTTGGTCTCCTGCTCGATGACAATCTGCTGCATCAGCAGCCGGATGCGCCACAGCATGTGGTTAAACGCACCCGACACCCGGCGGATCTCGCGAAAGCCGGTCTCGTCGATGGT
>ENA-UOUL01002518-UOUL01002518.1-bioreactor-metagenome-genome-assembly--contig:-NODE-2518-length-21159-cov-5.105730_pt1 | contig 21159 bp, 20 predicted proteins | sample MGYA00249838_ERZ747220 | MGnify/ENA primary metagenome ERZ747220 (study PRJEB28778, sample SAMN05720191) | bioreactor metagenome | isolation source: Anaerobic biogas reactor | place: USA:Washington...
GGCGACACCTCCGGCCGCGACGGACGTCACGGCTGCTCCAGGTCCGGACGCGGCGGTCACGGTCGTGCCGGATCCGGGCCCGGCCGCCCCGGCGCCCGCGCGGGACGATGCACCGTGACGCGGGGCGCCGCCGCATCTACCGCTCTCGCGCGGCGCGGCGGCGCCGGTCGGCGCTCGCGGTGCTCGTCGCGGCGGCGCTCGCACTCCTCGTGATCGTCACCGCCCAGGGCGCGAGCCCGAAGACCGTCCGTGTCCGGTACGACCGCAAGGCGGCAGTCGGTTATGCGGACGCCTGGGCGCTGAAGACGAACCCGCGTTACTGGTCGTCGCCGGACAACGACTGCGCCAACTTCGTCTCGCAGTGCCTCGCGGCCGGCGGCCTTCGTCCCACCTGGGACGCCGGCCTCGAGTGGCATGCCGACGGCGTCGAGTTCCCCAGCGTCGCCTGGGTCAACTGCGGCGCCCAGAAGAGGGCGCTCTCGACACGCGGCGCCACGCATACGAGGTACATCTCGCGGGCGACGCGGAGGCAGCCGCCGGGCTGGTCGCGCGGCGACATCGTCTACCTCGGGAGCGTGGTGGACGGTGCGGTCGAGTGGCAGCACGTGATCATCTGCAGCGGGAGGCGCGGCGGCGAGTGGGTCTACGACAGCCATACCGCCGCGCGCCGGCGCGTCGCCCTCGGTCACTGGTACCCGAAGCACTTCACGGAGGTCCGCTTCTGCCGGATCGCCGACGTGGTCCAGTACACCGGGGAGTGACGAGGAGCCGGAGTCCGGGGCGGTGAACGGTCGAGGCCCGGCGGCCCCGGGCGGTCGGGCCTCGACCCGTCCGGGTGCTCAGTCCTCCGCGAGCTCGACGGAGGTGCCGGGCACCCAGCCCGACGTGCCCGCGTCGGTGCGGCAGAGATACCACCCACCGGCGTCGTCGAGCACGTCGAGGACCTGCCCGCGACCGACGGTCAGCTCAGTGGAGTCATAGTCGCGTCGTGCCACGGCCGTGCGGCCGTCCGGGTTCGCCGCCAGGTACTCCTCTGGTACCCAGCCCGAGCGTCCCGCCTGGTCGGTCCCCCATATGTAGCGCTTCCAGATCTGGTCCCGATGACCGATCCCGATCGTGTCGCCGGCGTGGAAGCGGACGGGGTTGACGTCGCTTGTGACGTGCGCCTCGACGACACGGACCCTGCTCGGTCGCCTGGTGCCGATCATCACTCCTCCTCGAGTCCGGACACGCACGCGACGGGCACCCAGCCTTCGACGCCCGTCGCGTTGCGGCAGAAGATGTAGTCGTCGACCCGCTCCAGCACCTCGAGCTCCTCGGCCTCGCCCGCCGTGAGGTGGGTGGAGTCGTAGTCGCGCCGGGCGACGGCGCTGTGCGCGCCGGTCATGCTGAGGTAGTCCTCCGGCACCCACCCGTGGTGCCCGTCCTCGGTGGCGCACCACACGAAGGCCGGGTGCTGCTGGTTGCGGTGGCCCACGGCCACGCTGTCCCCGGCCCGCATGCGGATCTCCTGGATCTGCTCGCGAGTGCAGGGCGTCGTGACCCGGACGTGCCGGCGCTGTGGATCTGGCTCCATGGAGATCAGACGCTGGTGAAGCGGACGTCCTCGACGGTGTGGTGGGGCACCGAGTGCCGACTGGCGCGGCGGAAGCCGCGCGGTCGCTCGACCGTGACGCATGCCGTGTTCACTCGTGTGTCCATGTGGCCATTGTAGTGCGGTCCGGACGTGTGGCAACCACCCGGACCGTCGCCGTCGCAGAGTGCGGTATCATGGGCGGCCCATGCCCCAGGACTCCCACATCCGCGTCCGCTTCGCACCCTCGCCGACGGGCTATCTGCATCTTGGGAGCGCACGCACCGGGCTTTACAACTACATCTTCGCCCGGCAGCACGGGGGGACCTTCATCCTCCGTATCGAGGATACAGACCTCAGCCGAAGCACGGACGAGGCGATCGTGCAGATCGTCGAGTCGATGAAAGAGATGGGCCTGCACTGGGACGAGGGGCCGGGCGTCCCGGGACCGCACGGCCCCTACCGGCAGACCGAGCGCCACGAGATCTACCGGGACTACGCGGGGCGGCTGCTCGAGGCCGGACATCTGTATCCGTGCTTCTGCACGGCCGAGGAGCTCGAGGTCGAGCGCGCTGCGGCGCAGGCGGCGGGCGGGGGATGGGTGTACTCGGGAAGGTGCCGCGGCTTGTCGGCGGACGAGGTGCGGCGCCGGCAGGCGGCGGGGGAGCCGTTCACGCTGCGCGTGCGCGTCCCCGAGGGCCGGACCGTGTTCCACGACATCCTGCGCGGCGAGGTCGGCTTCGACAACGACACGCTGGGCGACTTCATCGTGGTGCGCTCTGACGGCTCCGCGACCTACAACCTCGCCGTCGTCGTGGATGATGTGACCATGGAGATCACGCACGTCATCCGCGGCGACGACCACATCAGCAACACGCCCAAACAGGTCGTCATCTACCAGGCGCTGGGGGCCGCGGTCCCCGAGTTCCTGCACATGCCGCTGCTCTTCGGCACCGACAGGAAGAAGCTCAGCAAGCGTCACGGCGCCACCAAGCTGGAACAGCTCACCGCAGAAGGTTTTCTGGTCGAGGTCGTGCGCAACTACCTCTGCTTCCTCAGCGCCGAGTTCGACGAGACCATGATCACGTGGTCGCTCGACGATCTCGTGCGACATTTCGACGTCACCGGGCTCGGGACCAGCCCCAGCATCTTCGACCCGGAGAAGCTGCGCTGGATGAACGGACGCTACCTGCGAGCGATGACGGACGAGTGGCTGGGGAGCCGCCTCGTCGAGTACCTCACGCGCGTCGGCTTCTACGGCGACCCGGCCGGCGTCGGCGAGAGCGCGGCGCGGGGCGCGGAGGCGCTCGCGCGGGCGGTCGAGGAGGCGGAGGCCGGGCGTGTGCCGCCGGTCTGCCCGAACGAGGAGCAGGACGCGCTCACGCGCACGCTTGCACCCCTCGTCCACGAGAAGCTCGATCTGCTCGCCGATTTCGTCCCCATGGCCGGCTGGTTCTTCCGGCCGCTCGAGTTCGCTCCCGAGGCGCTCGAGCGCCTGCGCGGCACGGCCGGTGCGCCGGAGACGCTGGCCGCCGCGGCCGCCGGCCTGCGCGGACTGGAGCACTGGGACATCCCGGACATCGAGACGCTCGTCCGGGAGCTGCCGCAGGCGCTCACGCTCAAGCCCAAGGCCGTGTTCGCCGCCCTGCGCCTCGGGATGAGCGGCCAGAGCGTCACGCCCGGCCTCTTCGAGAGCCTCTGGGCGCTCGGCCGCGACAACGCGGTCGCCCGCCTCGAGCAGGCCGCCGGTCTCCTCGCCTGAGTCGCCGCCGCGCCCCCCGGCGTCGACGGCGGGAGCTGGCGCCTCCCGTCGACCAGAGGGTCGGTGGGTGTCCCAGTCGCGCTCTTCGGGGTAACTACCCGGACAGCAGAGGCCATCGTGCACCGAAGGTGGGGTGAGAGGGATGAAAGCGACAGGACGACCCGTGGTCGTGGTGGGCGCCGCCGGATACCAGGGCGCGGCTGCCGTCCGCCATCTTCGCTCGCTGGCGGTCGAGACGCGGGAGTTGTTCGACGAACGTGACGAGCGCCGGCGGGACCGGGGAGGGGACGAGTCCGGCACGCTCGTGGCGGATTTCGACGACCCCGGCTCCCTGACGAGTGCGTTGCATGGCGCGGGCGCGCTCATCGTCGTCCTCGAGGATCCGGCCACGGGCCCGGACGACCGGCTGCGGCACGGGCGCGCGCTCGCGGATGCGGCGCTGGAGGCGGAGGTCGGCCGTCTCGTCTTCGTCGCCGCCACGGGGGCCGATCATCATCGGCTCGCGTGCGACGTGAGCACGGCGACGGAGCAGCATCTGCGCGAGATCGGCGCGCCGGCGACGGTGTTGCGCCCGGCGACCTTCATGGAGGAGGTGCCGTGGTACTGGCTGAGCCGTCTCGGGAGGGACCTCATCCTGGCCACGCCCTTCGAGGCCGGCGCCCACCTGCCGCTGGTCGCACTGGAGGACGTCGGGGTGCTCGCCGCCCTGGCGGTGACCCGCCCGGAGGAGTTCGCGGACCGCACCATCGCCGTGGCGGGGGACATCGCGACCCCGCTGGAGCTCGTGGCCCAGCTCTCCGCGGGGCTCGGCGAGCCCGTCCGTCACGAGGCGGTCCAGGTGGAGGGCGTCTTCATCTACCAGGAGGCCTCCACGCCGGTGCACGACATCGACTGGCTGCGCAGTGTGCACCCGGGCCTCCGCACGTTCGCCGGCTGGCTGGACGACGGCGGGCTGGACCTCTGCCGTCGCCGTCTGGAGGCTGCGAGGGGCGGCGGCCGCGGCACCAGCTGAGTCTTCCCCTGCGCGCTGCGGTCGGCCGAGGATCGGACGCGGGGCGCCCCGGGCGGGGGTCTCGCAGGCGTCAGTCGACGAGGACCAGGGCGAAGAAGCGGTACTCGTCGTCCTCGTGACGCACCACCTCGATGGTGCGCCCGGCGTTGCGCGCGGTGGCGAAGACGTCCACGCCGCAGCCCTCGATGGAGGGGCGGGCGTGCTCGGGCGTGGGGCACTCCGCACCTTGCGCGCAGGCGTCGCACAGCTCGCACGGCGCGGCGCCCATCGACCACGCCCTGTAGTAGCCGGCGAGGAAGAGGTCACGCTCGAGCGCCAGGGCCACGTCGTTGAGGGCGCGCGCCGCCTGGCTGCTGCGCTCTCTGCCGACGAGGGGTCCGACCTCGAGGAGGATGGCCCGGGTGTACTCCGACAGCAGGCGTTCGGTGACGGAGACCGCGGGCAGGTTCGGTGGGCACGTCCTGCGCTCGCCGACCGCGTAGCAGCCGAAGAGGCACTTCATGCGCACCCACTCCGCGACGACCACGGCGCCCGCATCCAGCGGCGTGGCCGCGTCGGCGCCGAGCTGGAGCGCCCGTCGGCGCCACTGATCGGGGCCCGAGAGCTCCATGACTACCCCCTCATCTGGTCCGGCCGGGCCGGTCTGCGGTCGACGGTGACCGCTGCGGTCGCCTCGTCCGCGCCGCCCGGGAAGGCGGCCGCCGCCGAGGCGGCGGAGTCCTCGGCCGCCGCCGCGGCGCGCAGGTCCCTGGCGGCGGCCGCCGCCGCCTCGGCTGCCGCCTCCTCCTCCCGCCGCCGTCCGCGCCGGCGGAGCCGGGCCTTGTCTCCGGCCAGACGGTCGACGGCGCCGGGCAGTTCCTTGAGTCTGCGGATCACCGCGTCCGGCGGTCGCTTCCCCTCGGGGAAGGCGCGTTTGGTGGGGTTGTACCAGATGGTGCGCATGCCTGCCCTCTGTGCCCCGCCGATGTCGTTGCTCGTGCCGTCGCCGACCATGACCGCGCGTCGTGGGTCGAGTGGAACGCCGCCCGAGCCCTCGCGCAGGAGCGCCGTGCGGTAGAACGCGTAGTTGGGCTTGCGGTCGCCCACGTCGGCGGAGCTGACCACGTCCTCGATATGCTCGTCGAGGCCCACGCGGGCGAGTGCGAGACGGACGTCCGGAGCAGGAGAATCGTCGGCGTTGGTGGCGACGACCAGGCGGTAACGGGCCGCCAGGCGCGCCAGCGCCTCTGCGGCGCCCGCCTCGGCCTCCACGGTCTCCCAGTCCTTCATCGGCCCTTCGCGCAGACCGGGGTCGACCATCAGGGTGTTGCCCCAGTCGAGGAAGACGACGTCGATGCCCCGATCGCCACGGTTGTCGGCCCGGCCCTCGACCTCCTCCGCAGCCTCCTGGGGCTGGGACCAGGGCGTGACCGCACGGACCGCCATGGCGACGGCGGAACCCAGGGCGAGGCCGGCGATCACGTCCGACGGCCAATGGACGCCCAGGTACACGCGCGAGAGCGCCATGAGCAGGGCCGCGACTCCCGCCGCTGCGGTCGCCGGCCAGCGCCATCGCGTACGCCAGGCCACGACCGCCAGGGCCGTCACCGCAGCCGTGGTCGTGGTCGTGTGTCCACTGGGGAAGGCATACACGGCGGGCGTCACATCGGACGAGCCCGGGGGCTCCCTCGAGAAGACCAGCTTGAGCAGCGGGTTGAGGAGCAACGCCGCTCCGATCGTGAGGGCGGTGTAGACCGCCTGCGCCATGCGGCCGGACCACCACAGCCCGCCGACGACCGCCGCGACGAGGATGGACAGGAGCCACCACGTGTCGAGCCGGTCCAGCGTCCTGGCGCCGTCTATCAGGGGCGGGCGGCGTCGCCCGGCGAGCAGGTTGACGACCCGCTCGTCGACGCCGTCCAGGGCACCGCTCCGCATGAGGACCGCGACCAGCGCGAACACCGCCAGCCCCGTCGCGGCCGCGATCAGGAAGCGGCGGCGCTCCGGCGTGACCCGGGGTGTGCGCTCAGCATCCGGCACAGATGAGGCTGCCGAGCGCCTGCGGCAGGTCTTCGAAGTGGCTGACGAGGACGTCGCCGGTGGACCGTGCCGCGTCCCTGTTGTTCGCGCCGACGAAGTGCACCGCCATCATCCCCGCCCCCTGGGCTCCGGCGATGTCGGTGCGCTGGATGTCGCCGACGTGGGCCGCCTCTCCCGGCCGCACGCCGAGCTCCTCGAGGACGTGGATGAACACCCGGGCGTCGGGCTTGCTCATCCCGTGCTCGTCGGAGAAATAGGCGTAGGCGAAGTGGCCCAGGAGGCCGTGGTGGTCGAGCAGGCGCCGCAACACGGAGCCCGGCGAGTATCCGGTGTCGCAGATGATGGCGAGCCGGTAGCGCTCCGCCAGGCCGGGCATGGTGTAGACGCAGCCGGGCATCGGTTCGGGCGGCAGTTCCAGGACGAGGCGCTCGAAGCGGTCGACGAGCGGCCCCGCCGACTCGTCCGGGAGGCGGACGCCGAGCGAGGCCAGGATGGCGTCGACGAGCTCGGCGCAGCGCGGCGTCCGGTGTTCCCGCACCCAGACGGAGTCGAAGTAGTCCCAGCTCGCACGCAGGGCATCGCTCAGCGCCTGGTCGGTGAAGTGGTGGCCTGACTGGGCGAGTGTCTCGGCGAGCACGGCGCCGCGGAGCTTCTCGCGCTCGGCGCCGCGCGTGTCCACGAACAGGGTGCTCCAGAAATCGAACGTGACCGCCCTCAGCATGAGCCTAGGGTACCAGAGGCGTGAGCGCGCGGCCGAGCCCGGGCGGAGGATCACGGCGCGATCGGGATCGCGCGGTGAGTCCGGCATCCGACCTCGACTGGCGGGGCCGGGTTACGAGGTCGCGGCCCGGCTCTTCGCCCGCCGGTGCTCGGCGGGCGTCCTCTCGCGGGCCACCAACACGGGGGGAGCCGGGCGCTGCACGGTCACGAGGTTGAGGTCGATGCTTCCGCAGGCAGGGCACATGAGCGTCCTCACGTCGAGCGGCGCTCCCTCCGGCGTGCGGAAGCGGTGGTGGCACTGGCCACACTGGTACTCGCTGCTCCCGGACATCGTGGTCCTCCCTTCAAGAAGCCACACGGAGTTTGTACCCGGAATCCCCATTAGTCGTTCGGGCGAAGACCCGGATTCTCCTTCCGTCGTTCTGTAGACTGCGTTCATGGCGGCGGAATCGAAGAAGGCGGTCGTCGCGGCGATCGTCGGCAACCTGGCCATCGCGACGGTCAAGTTCGTCGCCGCGGCCATGACGGGCAGCTCCGCGATGATCAGCGAGGGCATCCACTCCGTGGTGGATACCGGCAACGGAGGGCTGCTGTATCACGGGCTCAAGCGGGGCGCGCGGCCCGCCGACGAGCACCACCCGTTCGGTCACGGCGGGGAGGTCTACTTCTGGAGCCTCATCGTCGCCGTGAGCATCTTCGGCATCGGCGGAGGCATGTCCATCTACGAGGGCATCAGCCACATCCGGCACCCCGCCAGCCTCACGGACCCCACCATCAACTACGTCGTGCTGGCGGTCGCCGCGTGCTTCGAGGCCTACTCGTTCAGCGTCGCCTGGGGCGTGTTCCGCAAGACGAAGGGAGCCCGGCGGACGTTCTCCGCCATCCATCACGGCAAGGACCCGAGCCTCTTCACGGTGCTCTTCGAGGACACTGTGGCGCTGCTCGGCCTGGCCGTCGCCTTCGTCGGCATCTTCCTGAGCCATCGGCTCGAGGCGCCGGCGCTCGACGGCCTGGCCTCGATCGTCATCGGCGGCATCCTGGCGCTCGCGGCTCTCTGGCTCGCGTACGAGAGTCGCAGCCTGCTGGTGGGTGAGGCGGCGGACCCGGAGATGGTCGCCGCCATCCGCGACATCGTGCTCGAGGACCCGGGCGTGACCGGGGTGGGTCCGGTGCTGACCATGCATCTCGGCCCCGAGGACGTGCTGCTCAACCTCGAGGTCGTCTTCACGCCGGGCCTGCCCGCCGAGGAGATCCACGCCGCCGTGCACCGGATCGAGAGGCGCATCAACGGGCCGTATCCTGAGGTGAGCCGTATCTTCATCGAGGTGGAGGCGCTGGGTGGCGGTCCCCGGACGGGCGTGCGGGCACCCGGCGCCTGAGCCGCGGCCGGCGGACGGGAGCGGACCGTACCTGCGTCCAGGTGCTCCGTCCCGCCGCTGCAGGTAGGCTCGGCCGTACCACACATCCCCGGGAGGCCCGTGCTCACCGGAGTCGTCGTCATCCCCTTCGCCCTCGCCGCTGCCGTCCTCGCGGGGTGGCGGGCCGCGGGCCGCGGCCGGTCCGCCTTCGTCGTGGCGTCGAGCGTCCTGTTCGTGCTCTACCTCGGCTGGGTCGTCGCGGCGACGCTCTTCCCGCTCCCGGTGCGGGCGCCGGTCGCAGAGCTGGAGGCGGCCGGCAGGGGCGGCGTGTCGGTCGAGCTCGTCCCGCTCGCCGGCATCCGGGACGTGCTGAACCACGGTTCACCGTCCGTCCGGGCCTGGATCCTGGGCGGCAACGTACTCACCCTGGTCCCCTTCGGGTTCCTGTTGCCGTTCACGGCGCCGCGCCTTGCCACCTGGCGGCGCATGGCCGTCGCGGCGCTGCTGTTCCCGCTCGGCATCGAGCTCGCGCAGCTCGCGGTCTCGCTGGCGCTCGGGTACTCGTATCGGGTGACCGAGATCGACGACGTGCTGCTCAACTTCGTCGGCGTGTTGCTCGGGTTCGCCGTCCATCTCGTCGCGCGGCGCTTCGTCACCGAGCCCCGGGAGGGAGCCGGAGACCCCGTGGGGAACTGACGCGGGGCGGCGTCCGCACGAGGGGGCGGAAGACGAGGTCCGCTCCACGGAGTACACTGGATGACGGTCGCCCGGCCGGCGCGAACCCGGCCGGGCGACCGGCCGTCAGGCGCCGGGCCCATAAGGCTCTCCCGGCGCCTTCGTCCGACTGCCGACCGACGGAAGAGACCGACCGTGCACGCCGCCCAGACGATCCGCAATCTCGCCATCATCGCCCACATCGACCACGGCAAGACGACCCTGATCGACAGCATCTTCCGCGCCGCCCGTGTGTTCCGCGACAACGCCCGGGTCGAGGAGCGCGTCATGGACAGCGGCGACCTCGAGCGCGAGCGCGGCATCACGATCCGCTCCAAGCACTGCACGGTGGAGTGGGGCGGCTACCTCATCAACATCATCGACACGCCGGGCCACGCCGACTTCTCGGGAGAGGTGGAGCGCGTACTCAGCATGGTCGACTCGGTGCTCCTCCTGGTGGACGCGAACGAGGGCCCCATGCCGCAGACGCGTTACGTGCTGATGCGCGCCCTCCGCCTGGGGCTGCGGCCGATCGTGGTCGTGAACAAGGTCGACCGGCCGAACGCCGATCCGTCCGGCGCGTTGGACAGGACCTTCGACCTCTTCGTCGAGCTCGGCGCCGACGACCGGCAGCTCGACTTCCCGGTGCTCTACGGCTCCGGTCTCGAGGGCTGGATCGTCGAGGACATCCACGAGTATATGAAGGAAGAACACCAGCGCGAGGAGCGCCTCGTGGACGGCGGCGGGCTCTCCCCGACGCTGCTCAAGGAGCTGGCCGACGCCGGCATGAGCGACCTGTTCGAGACGATCGTCCGCGAGGTGCCGGCGCCGGCCGTGGACCAGACGGCGCCGTTCCGCATGCAGGTGAGCACGCTGGCCTGGAGCGACTATATCGGCCGTATCGGCTGCGGCCGCGTGCTCGAGGGCCAGCTCAAGGTGGGCGATGAGCTGCGGCGCGTCACCACGGCGCGCCTCAAGCCCGAAGAGCCTGAGGCCGGGTGGAGGGTGACCGGGACGGAGGCTGCGCGTGTCACGCACCTCTGGGTCACCCGCGGCCTCGACAACCGCGCGGTCGACGAGGTCGCCGCCGGCGACATCGTCTGGCTCGCCGGCCCGGAGGACATCACGCTCGGCGACACGCTGGCGGCGCCTGGACTCGTCGAGGCGCAGGGGGGCGCGGCCACCGTGGCCTTGCCGCCGCTCGAGATCGAGGAGCCCACGGTCAGCATGTTCTTCCTCGTCAACAACGGGCCGTTCGCCGGCCGCGACGGCCGCGCGGCCACCCTGCGCCAGATCAAGGACCGGCTGGAGCGCGAGCTGCGCGTCAACGTCGCGCTCCGCATGGAGGACCTGGGGCGGCCGGACGGGGTCAAGGTCTCCGGCCGCGGTGAGCTGCACCTCGCGATCCTCATCGAGGAGATGCGTCGCGAGGGTTTCGAGCTCTGCGTCAGCCGCCCGGAGGTGATCACCCACCGCGACGAGCACGGCAAGCTGCTCGAGCCGATGGAGCATCTCGTCGTCGACGCGCCCGAGGAGTTCCAGGGCGCGATCATCCGCGAGTTGAGCTCGCGCAAGGGCGGGCTGCTCGGCGTCGAGGCCACCGGCACGGGCGTCGTCCGCCTCGAGTTCAGCATCCCGACACGCGGCCTGATCGGCTACCGCAGCAGCTTCCTCACCGAGACGCGCGGCCTGGGCGTGATGAGCTCGCGGTTCACGGGCTACGGCCCGTGGAGGGGCGAGCTCCCCGGCCGTGAGCGCGGCTCACTGGTCAGCCAGGCCGCCGGCGACGCCGCCTCCTACTCGCTCGAGAACCTGCAGCAGCGGGCCACGCTGTTCGTGAGCCCGATGGACCCGGTCTACGAGGGCATGATCGTCGGCGAGAACGCGCGCGCCGACGACATGCTCTGTAACCCCACCAAGCGCAAGCAGCTCGGCAACTACCGCTCGAGCACCAAGGAGATCGACGCCGGCCTCAAGGTGCCGCGCACGCTCACCCTCGAGAGAGCGCTGGAGTGGATCGCCGACGACGAGCTGGTCGAGGTCACGCCGAAGAACGTGCGCGTGCGCAAGGCCGTCCTGAGTACCGAGCTGCGCAAGAAGGCGGGGAAGAAGGCCACGACGGACGGCTGAGGGCGCTCGCGCCGCGGGAGTCCCGCTGCTCGACCGGCGCGGACGGAGTGCTGCCCGCCGCCACAGGGACGCCCCGTCGGTCCGGTCGAGTGCTACGGCAGGCCCATGGGAGGGGTCGAATGACGAGCCTCCGTCTTGCCGCACGTCGTCCCTGTGACCGTCGTCCCGGCGATCGTCGTGTGGATCCTGGCGGCGCGCGTGTTCCGGTCGACGGGGGCCGGTCGCCGCAGGCCGCACTTCCCGGACGCCGGCGACGGCGACATGATCCCCAGGGAGCGGATCAGGTTCACCCACCCGCATCCGGGGGCGGAGGCTTCGGCTGGATCAGGGCGGGTCGCCCGCGGCGGCCTCTGCCGCCCGTCGCCACGGCGCCGCCTTTCGCTCGAACGTCAGCCCTGCGTCGGCGGGGGCCGTGGACGGAAACGTCGCGAGCACCAAGCCGGCGGGCAGGGCTTGACTCCCTTCCACGCGACGATTCCGGAGCCCGCGCGCCGTGCAGCCGTTGAAGAAGACGGCGCGCACTCCGGCATGCCGGGCGAAGAACGGCTCGAAGTCGTTGACGACAGCGCTCGGGCTCACGATCGAGGCGTCCCGGCTGCCGGGACGCTCCGCTCGCGCGAGGACGTCCCTCAGTGCAGGAACAGGCGCAGCCCGGTGTGCACCATCGTCATCCCGTACTCCGCTGCCGTCTCCGTGACCACGGCGTCGCGCGCCGAACCCCCAGTCTGGGCGACGTACTGCACGTTGCTCCTGGCGGCGCGGTCGAGGTTGTCGGGGAACGGGATGAAGGCGTCGGAGCTCAGGCAGATGCCGTCGAAGCGCTTGACCCATTCCTCGCGCTCCTCGCGCGTGAGCGGGTCCGGGTCCGCCGTCAGTCCCTCGCGCAGCTTGCGCCTCTCCACGTCGGAGAGTCCGTCCCAGAGCAGGTAGTAGTCGACGAGGTTGGCCTTCTCGGGCTTGGGGAGCTCCTGCCGGATCGGCAGCGCGAGCGTCTTGGGATGCTGCTGCAGCAGCCACTTGTCGGCCTTGTCGCAGGCCAGACGCGTGCAGTGCACGCGGGACTGCTGGCCTGCGCCCATACCGATCACCTGCCCGTCGCAGGCGACGCCGACCGAGTTGGACTGCGTGTACTTGAGGGCCACCGTCGCCACGATCAGGGTCTCGAGCACGTCGTCCGGCAGGGGCGCGGTTCCAGCGGCCGCGCCGCGGGCGGCCGCGTCGGGCGCGCTGCCGGCGGCCCGGAACAGTCCCGGGGTGATCCGGGCGGTGTTGCGCTTCTGGGTCATGGTGAAGCCGAAGACCTGGCGCGACTCCACGTCGGGCGGCTCGTAGTCCGGGTCGACGGCGAGGATCATGTAGGCGCCGTCGCGTTTGGCCGTCAGGAGCTCGAGCGCCGCCGGTTCGAACCCGGGGGCGATGATGAGGTCGGACACCTCGTCGAAGAGCATCCGCGCCAGCGAGAGGTCGACCACGTCGCTCACGGCGGCGACGTCACCGAACGAGCACATGCGGTCGCCGCCGCGGGCGCGCACGTAGGCCGTCGCCAGCGGCGAGTACTCCTCGTCGCCGAGGAACTGGGAGGCGCGATACGGCGCGGACAGCTCACCGGCGACGGCGGCGCCGGCCGGGCTGACGTGCTTGAAGGACGCGGCCGCCGGCTTCCCGGTCGCCTCCTTCAGCTCGCGCACCAGCTGCCAGGCGCCGAGCGCGTCGAGGAAGTTGATGTAGCCCGGCCGTCCGCTCAGCACGCGGAGACCGGCCTCCTCCGGGACCGTGACCCCCGCGGGCGTCTGATGCGGGTTGCAGCCGTACTTCAGGGCGATCTCCATCGGGCTTCCTTTCCGGCGGGTGTCACAGGCGCCGGATCAGTCTACGCCGTCCGCCCGGCCCGTCCAGCAGGAGAAGGACCTGTCCGGCGGACGCCACTTCGCCGGGGGACGCGGCTCAGAGTGAGAGCAACGCGATCCCGACGAACACCGCCGCGAAGGCGGCCCACTGGCGCGGGGCGAGCCGTTCGTGCAGCAGCAGCTGGGCGTAGGCTGTCACCACGACCGGCGAGAGCGAGCCGAGGATGCTGATCACGCTCAGGTAGCCCAGCCCGGTGGCGATGATGAACAGGAAGTTGGCGGCCGCGAGCAGAAGGCCGATCGCAGCGAGCACGGGCACGTTCTGCCCCCGGAGAGACAGGCCGCGGCCGCTCAGGAGCAGGTAGCCGGCGAGCACGACGGCGGAGGCCACACGTGTGGAGAAGACCGCCCACACAGGGCTCTGCTGCCCGGTCGTGCCGTAGATGAGCAGCATGAAGCCCCAGGCGAGCGCCGTCAGCGCGGCGAGGAGCACGGCTCTGCGTGCATGTGCGGGGTGCTTGCCGTGTTGCGGCGCCCGCGAGATCAGCGCCACGCCGGCGATCGTGACCGCCATGCCCACGTACGCATGCAGTCCGGGGCGCTCGCCGAGCAGGATCCCGGCCGTCACCGGGAGGAGCACCTGTGCGGCGATGACCGGCGCCACCACGCTCATCGTGCCGATGGCCAGCGCCTTGTAGAACATGACGAGGCCGGCCGCCGTGGCGACGCCGGTGAGGATGAGGAGGAGGGCGTCCCGGCCGGCCGGCGGCGGTTGCGTCGCGGCGGCGAGGCCGACCGCGGCGGCCAGCGCGGCGGCGATCTGGCTCCAGGCCGTGACCTGCCACACCGAGCGCGTCCGCGTCTCCACCCCGGCGAGGTAGTTCGAGGTCCCCCAGGCGAGGCTCGAACACAGGGCGAGGAGGGCGGCGAGCATCTAGGCCCGCGAGGTCCGTGCGTCTTGCCGGGGCGGCAGCATGGCGGGAAGCATACCCCAGCTGCCTGCGGCCCTCGTCGGGGCGTCGGCGGCATGGGCGGACAGGTAGGATATCGAGGGGGAGCGGCGAGGGCGTCCGCTCCGCGGCCGGTGGCGGCGCACGGCCGCCCTCCCGTCGCGGCCGCCGATCGAGGCGCACTCACGCCCGCCGGACCGGGGGTCCGGCCGGGCCCGATGCAGAGGAGGACGGGTGACCGACGGGTCCAGGTTCTACATCGACGGACAGTGGGTCGAGCCGGTCCGGCCCGGTGACGAGATCGTCGTCGTGGACCCGGCGACCGAGGAGGAGGTGGGCAAGGTCGCGGCCGCGTCCGTCGCCGATGTCGACGCGGCGGTGCAGGCGGCCCGGCGCGCCTTCGGGGGCTGGTCGCGGACCACGCGTGACGAGCGCCTCGACCTCCTCCTCGCCCTGCGTGAGGAGTACAAACGACGTATCCCGCGCATCGCCGAAGCCATGACGACCGAGGTCGGCATCCCCAGAGGTCTCGCCGCGGGGGGTCAGGCCCTGGCGGGAGCGAGCCATCTCAGGGAGGCCGCGGAGGCGCTGCGCAGCTTCCCGCTGGAGCAGGACTGGGGCAGCACCCGCATCCGGCGTGAGCCGGTGGGCGTGTGCGCGCTGCTCGCTCCGTGGAACTGGCCGATGAACCAGGTGACCTGCAAGGTCGCCCCCGCGCTCGCCGCCGGCTGCACCATGGTGCTCAAGCCGAGCCGTCTGGCGTCGCTGTCGGCTCTCGTCTTCGCCGAGGCCGTGGATGCGGCCGGTGTGCCCGCCGGCGTCTTCAACATGCTCAACGGCGCTGGGTCGGCTCTGGGCAAGGCGTTCGCCGTCCACCCCGAGGTCGACATGGTGTCGCTGACCGGGTCCACCGCCGTCGGCGGGGCGGTCGGCGTGGCCGCGGCGCCGTCGATCAAGCGCGTGTCCCTCGAGCTGGGCGGCAAGTCGGCCAACATCGTGTTCGGCGACGTCGACGTCCCGAAGGTCGTCCGCGCCGGTACGCTGGCCGTGATGCACAACTCCGGCCAGACCTGTAACGCCCCGACGCGCATGCTGGTGGCAGAGGAGATCTACGACGAGGCCGTCGAGGTCGCGGCGCAGACGGCCGACAGCGTCGTGGTGGGCGACCCCCGCGACACCGCGACGTTCATGGGGCCGGTGGCCGGACGCAGACAGTACGAGAGGGTGCGCGGCTACATCGAGGGCGGGATCCGCGAAGGCGCGCGGCTGGTGGCGGGTGGACTCGCGAGGCCGGACGGGCTCGACAAGGGGTTCTACGTCCGGCCCACCGTCTTCGCCGACGTCAGCGCCGACATGCGCGTCTTCCGGGAGGAGATCTTCGGCCCCGTGCTCTGCATGACCCCGTTCCGCGACGAGGACGAGGCGATCGAGCTCGCCGATGCGACGGAGTACGGCCTCTCCGGGTATGTGCAGTCGGCCGATCTGGAGCGGGCGCGGCGCGTGGCGAGCCGCCTGCGCACGGGGATGGTGCACCTGAACGGCGCTCCGACTGATGCGGCGGCGCCGTTCGGCGGGTACCGCAAGTCGGGCAACGGCCGCGAGTGGGGCGTGTTCGGCCTCGAGGAGTACCTCGAGGTGAAAGCCGTGATGGGCTGGTCGCCGCCGCGTCGGGTCTGGCCGCAGCGTTGAGGCGGCGCTGGTCTCCGGGAGACCCGGGCGCGCACCCGGCGGGCGGATCCGGCGGCCGTCAGGAGCGTCGCGGGCGGATCGCGGACCGCCCCCGCCGGCCCGGGCTCATGCTTAGGCCGGGTCCCGGAGCGGGCATGACCCTTCTGTGACCAGAGACGAGCAGAAACGCGCCGTGGCCAGGGCGGCGCTGGCGTACCTTGAGCCCGGCGGGGTCGTCGGGGTCGGCACGGGGAGCACCGCCGCGTTCTTCATCGAGGAGTTGGCGGCTCGTCCGGAGCTCGCCGCCGCGGCCGTGCCGAGCTCGGAGGCGACCGCCGCCGCGCTGCGCGACGCCGGGATCCGGGTGGCCGGGCTCGACGAGGCGCCGGCGCCGGCCGTCTACGTGGACGGCGCCGACGCCGTGGACCCCGGACTGCGGCTGATCAAGGGCGCCGGCGGGGCTTTGGTGCGCGAGAAGATCGTCGCGAGCGCCTCGCGCCTGTTCGTCTGCATCGTCGACGCGAGCAAGCTCAGCGACCGGCTCGACGGGCCGACCGGCGACTATCCCGGCGGCGCGCCGGTCCCACTGGCCGTCGTTCCCCTGGCGGTGCCGCTGGTGAGCCGACGGGTGCGCGATCTCGTCGGCGCCGTCGCCCTCCGCGGCGATGAACGCGGTGCCCTCCGCCGGCGCGTCCATCAGGAGGATGTACGCCGACACCTTGTTCGGGATGAAGATCGTGTCCTCGACCGTGCCGCTCAGCATCGGCACGCCCTCGCCCGTGGTGGCGAGGTGGGCGGCGGGGCTGAGGTCGACGGGGATGCCGAGCGAGTCGCACAGGTTCGCCCACGCCTCGTCGTGGCCCCCGGGGAGGAACACGGTCGGGGTGATCGAGCGGGCCTCGGCGCCGCGGAAGTGCGCGAGGTGGAGCCGCAGGTTGCCGAGGAAGATCGGCCAGCCGCCGGAGAGGCCCTCGAAGTCCTCGTCCTGGTCCTCGGTGAACCCGCTGACCCGGAGCCGCACGGTGCTGAGGTCCGTCTCGGTCGGCTCCACGGTCCACTCGTTGGTGAGGCCGCCGCCCGACTCGTCGACGGTGCGGTAGGCCAGCCGGTTCGGCGGGTCCCACTCGATGACCCGGGCCGTGGCGTCGCCGAACGCCTCGAAGTGCATCCTGACGTCACCGCCGACGCGCCCGTCGATCTCGGTCGGCACGAACCACGAGCTGATGCCGGGACCCGTCGCGATCGCGTCCCAGACCTCGTGGGGCGTGGTCGGCGCATGGATCGACAGATCGATCACTCGCTCCTGGTTCATGTGCGGGTCCTTCACTCGGGTTCGGCGGTCCCACGTTAGGCGGAGATCCCGGCCGGGGACCCCGGCGGTGCCCCGCTGCTGGGGACCTACCCCGACGGTGTGACGAGCCCCGCGTCCGCGAGGCCGTCGAGCAGCAGGTGGAAGTAGATGAGCCCCGCGAACGGGTGCCACTGCTCGAGGAGCTCCCGGGTCGTCGCGTGGTCGAGCGGACCCTCGATGCCGAGCAGGTGACGCAGCTTGTTCTGCGCGCCGACGTCGTCGCCGGGGAACACGTGCACGCGGCCCATGCCGCGCAGCATCACGTACTCGGCGGACCAGCGGCCGATGCCGCGCAGCCGGCACAGCTCGGCGAGCACCTCGTGGTCGTCGGCCGACCCGAGCGGGTCCAGGTCGAGCTCGCCGTCCGCGAGCTGCCGGGCGAGCTCGGTGATCACCTCGGCCTTGCGGTGGCTGTAGCCCATCGCCCGCAGGTCGTCCGGCGACGCCGCGGCGAGCGCCTCGGCGGTCGGGAACGACACGTGGCCCGCGAGCGACCGCTCGCCGTAGCGCTCCGCCAGCCGGTTCAGCAGGGTGATGCCGACCGCGAGGCTGAGCTGCTGGCACGACACCGCCGCCGTGAGCGCCTCGGTCCACGTGTGGAACCTCGGAGGGCGCACGCCGCGGAAGCGCTCGACGAGGCGGCCCAGCCTCGGGTCGTGCCCGGCGAGCTCCACGAACCCGGTCAGGTCGGCCTCCATGCCGAGCGACCGCGCCAGGGTGGTCCCGACCTGGTGCCTCGTGCGGAGCAGGGAGGCTCCGGGGCCGCGCAGGCGTGCTCGCAGCACCGGCTCCTCGGGTGGCCCCACCTGCACCACCGACACGTCGAGGGGGCCCGAGTCGGTCACGACCACGCGCTCGTACCGCTGCCCCTCCGGTTCCCACCGGTCGACCACGTTGCCGTCGCGCCGGCGCAGCACCCACGCGGTGAGGTCCAGGCGGTACGGGGCGGTGGGGACCAGCTCCACGACGGAGGAGCGCTCGTCGAGCGTTCCGGACTCGTCGTCGACGAGGTGCAGCGCGCACGCCGGCTCGCCGCCGGCGGGTCCGTCGAGAGGCACGGCCGCAGGCTACGCCCGCGGTTCGACGCCTGAACGACCCTTCAGATCGGCGGGGGACCGGCGCTGCGAGGCCTTCCGCTGTCGATAGGCGCCGACTATCCTATTGATCAAACCAATCGATTGGCCCTATCGATCTACCGTCCCTATGGTGGGCGGCGTTCCCTCAACCATCTACCTCCAGAGGTGCAGACATGAGCCTGATCAACACCGAGGTCAAGCCGTTCAGCGCGACGGCGTACCACAACGGTGAGTTCATCACCGTGACCGACGGCGACCTCAAGGGGAAGTGGTCGGTGCTGTTCTTCTACCCGGCCGACTTCACCTTCGTGTGCCCCACCGAGCTCGGCGACATGGCCGACCACTACGAGGAGTTCAAGAAGCTCGGTGTCGAGGTGTACTCGGTGTCGACCGACACCCACTTCACCCACAAGGCCTGGCACGAGACCTCCGACACCATCGGCAAGATCCAGTACCCGATGCTCGGCGACCCCAGCGGTGAGATCACCCGCAACTTCGAGGTGATGCGCCCCGCCGGCCTCGCCGACCGTGGAACCTTCCTGGTCGACCCCGACGGCGTCGTGCAGTTCGAAGAGGTCACCGCCGAGGGCATCGGCCGCAACGCCGCCGAGCTCGTCCGCAAGGTCAAGGCTGCGCAGTACGTCCGCAACCACCCGGGCGAGGTCTGCCCGGCCAAGTGGGAAGAGGGCGACGACACCCTCGCCCCCTCGCTCGACCTGGTCGGCAAGATCTGACCCCGCCGGGCGGCAGCGTCGCTGCCCGGCCCGACCGCCCGAGCGCCCGTGCCTGATCCACGGGGAGCGCTCGGATCCGCAGGACGGGGGCCTGACCGCCCCTCCTCCCGGGCCCCCGTCCTGCCCCCTCCTTCCTCGAACGCGCCCCTGCACCCTCCGGGAGTCCCCATGCTCGATGCCCAACTGACCGCTCAGCTCAAGACCTACCTCGAGAACCTCGTGCACCCGGTCGTGCTCTCGGCGAACTTCGACGACGGCCCCAAGTCGGCCGAGCTGGCCCAGCTCCTCGACGAGATCGCCGCCCTGTCCGACAAGGTCACCGTCGACGCCGAGCGCGGCGCCCACGGCGACCGGCGCCCGTCGTTCACGATCGAGCGGGAGGGCGCCCCCGACGTGGCGGCCACCTTCGCCGGGCTGCCGATGGGCCACGAGTTCACGTCCCTTGTCCTCGCCCTGCTGCACGTCGGCGGGCACCCGTCGAACGCGGCGGTCGAGGTGATCGAGCAGGTCGCCGCCCTCGAGGGCGAGCACGTCTTCGAGACCTACATGTCGCTCTCGTGCCAGAACTGCCCCGACGTGGTGCAGGCGCTGAACCTGATGAGCACGATCAACCCGGGCATCTCCCACACCGCCATCGACGGCGGGCTGTTCCAGGACGAGGTCGAGTCCCGCAAGGTCATGGCCGTCCCGACCGTGTTCCTGAACGGCGAGCTGTTCGGCCAGGGCCGCATGACCCTCGAGGAGATCGTCGGCAAGCTCGACACCGGCGCCGCCCAGCGCACCGCGGACGAGATCGCCGCGAAGGAGCCGTTCGAGGTGCTCGTCGTCGGCGGCGGTCCCGGCGGCGCGGCGGCGGCGATCTACGCGGCCCGCAAGGGCATCCGCACCGGCGTCGTGTCCGAGCGCTTCGGCGGCCAGGTGCTCGACACCATGGCGATCGAGAACTTCGTCTCGGTCACCCACACCGAGGGCCCGAAGATGGCCGCCGCGCTCGAGGAGCACGTCCGCCAGTACGAGGTCGACGTGATGGACCTCCAGCGGGCCCGATCGATCAAGCCCGCCGACGAGCCCGGCGGTCACGTCACCGTCGAGCTCGAGAACGGCGCCCAGGTGCGCGGCCGCAGCGTCGTGCTCGCCACCGGCGCCCGCTGGCGGAACCTCGGCGTGCCCGGCGAGGCCGAGTACCGCAACAAGGGCGTCACCTACTGCCCCCACTGCGACGGCCCTCTCTTCAAGGGCAAGGCGGTGGCCGTGATCGGCGGCGGGAACTCCGGCGCCGAGGCGGCGATCGACCTCGCCGGCGTCGTCGCCCACGTCACGCTCGTCGAGTTCGACCCGCAGCTGCGGGCCGACGAGGTGCTCCAGCGCAAGCTCCGCAGCCTGCCCAACGTCGACATCCTCGTCGGCGCCCGCACCACCGAGGTCGTCGGCGACGGCGACGGGGTCACCGGGCTCCGCTACGAGGACCGCGAGTCCGGCGACGTTCGCGACCTCGCCGTCGAGGGCGTGTTCGTCCAGATCGGCCTCCTGCCCAACACCGAGTGGCTGGCCGGGTCGGTCGACCTGTCGGACCGGGGCGAGATCGTCATCGACGACCGGGGCCAGACCTCGATGCCCGGCGTGTTCGCCGCCGGCGACTGCACCACGGTGCCCTACAAGCAGATCGTGATCGCCATGGGCGGCGGCGCCACCGCCGGCCTGTCGGCCTTCGACCACCTGATCCGCACATCCGCACCAGCCCTCGTCGGTACATGACCAAGATGTGTCAGACACATCTTGGTCGGTGAACTCGGCGTGCAGCGTCGCCGCGTGACAACGATGTGTCTGACACATCTTGGCGAGTCATGAACCTCCGCAGCCTCGAATACCTCGTCGCCCTCGCCGACCACCGGCACTTCGGGCGAGCGGCCGAGGCTGTGTTCGTCAGCCAACCGACGCTCAGCTCGGCGATCAAGAAGCTCGAGGCTGAACTCGGCGTCGAACTCGTCGAGGAAGCGGGCATAGTCGTCGCTCAGCGCCTCGAGGTCCCACGCCGCCGCGAGCACGGTGGCGTCCGAGGTCATCGACCCCGTTCCCGACAGGAACGTGATCGCGGTGTCGGCGAGGCCGAGTTCGACGATGATGTCGTTCGCCGCCTTCTCGCGATCGGGATGGGGCGACACGGCGATCGTGGGCGACAGGAACCCGAACCCCTCGAACGTGAGCTGGGTGCGGAACCGGTGCCGGATCGCCCGCTGGGTCTCGG
>ENA-UOUL01002520-UOUL01002520.1-bioreactor-metagenome-genome-assembly--contig:-NODE-2520-length-21156-cov-6.897196_pt1 | contig 21156 bp, 19 predicted proteins | sample MGYA00249838_ERZ747220 | MGnify/ENA primary metagenome ERZ747220 (study PRJEB28778, sample SAMN05720191) | bioreactor metagenome | isolation source: Anaerobic biogas reactor | place: USA:Washington...
CGCCCTTGAGCAGCCGCTCCAAAAAGCGGTAGAACACCCGGGCGATGCTGGTGTGCTCCCGCTCTTGGTCCAGGATGGCGGCCAGCAGGGCAGCTTCGCTGCCGTCCTGGTCCTGGATGGACACCAGGCACAGCAGATCCTGTTTGATGATGAACAGCACCCGGTCCATGTCGGCATCCAGGTCGTCCACATTGATGATGTTCAAATAGCCCACGCTGCTGTCGTTGTAGACGTCCAGGCTGCTTCTGAAATAGCTGCGCTCGGTGTTCAGGTCGCTGATGAGGGCCTCGTCCAGGCCCATTTTTTGATAGTGGCTGCGGAACCAGTCCGAGGTGATGTAGCAGATGCCGGCCTGGTGGCGGAGGAAATCGGCTTCCTCCACCCGGCGGGCCCTGCCCTCCTTCAGGTGGTAACACAGGTTGTCTGGCATCGGTATGTCCTCCTGAAATCAATCATGATATGGCGCCTCACAGCATACAGCCTTTTGAAGCCCTTGAACAGCATAAAAAAGCTGCCTCCCGGCGGGGAGACAGCAAGTGATGCCGGGTTGGTCAGTCCGTTTCGGTGACGGCACCCTCTGCCGGGGGCTTCTCCCCCAGGCTGAGCACAAAGTTGAGGACGATGCCCAGGATGGCGGCGCCGGCGATGGCCGGGACGTTGAGGCCGAAGAAGTCAATGTTGCCGCCGAAGCCGTAGTTGACCCCCAGGCCGAAGGTCATGATGACGGCGATGACGGCAATGTTCTTGCTGTCAAACATGCTGACCCCCTTGTCAATCAGGATGGCGATGCCCTGGGCGGCAATGGCGCCGAAAAGGTAGATCTCCAAGCCGCCGATGACCGCCACGGGAATGCCGTAGATGACCTTGATGAGGGGGGTGAAGCAGGAGATGACCATGGCCAGCAGGCCTGCTGCAAACATCACCGGCACGGAGAAGACCCTGGTGATGGCCATGGTGGAGATGTTTTCACCGTAGTTGGTGCCGGCGGGGCCGCCCACGGCGCCTGAAATCATGTCGCAGATGCCGTCGCCGATCAGGTTGCGGTCCAGCATGGAAGCGATGTCATAGTGCTTGTTCCGCTTCCGGGCTTCGTTGTTCACATAGATGTCCAGCTGGTAGATATGGGCGGTGGACTCGGGGATGGTGGCGATGGCGATGGGCATGATGGCAGCCACCGCAGCCCAGGACACCCGGGGCCAGGTGAAGGCCGGCAGGGAGAAGATGGCGCCGTCACCCAGTTTCCAGACGGAGGCATCCAGGGCTTCCTGGGGGATGCCCCGGAAGAAATTGCCGCCCCCCACGGCATAGATGAGGGCCGCGGCGGCGCAGCCGGTGAGGGCGCCCAGCAGCAGGGGAAGCTGGCCCAGGAAGCCTTTCAGCCTGCGGCTGTATATCACCGTGGAAAACAGGGTGACCAGGGAGATGACCCACACCACGGAGGACTGCATGCCGCCCCCGGACAGGGCCTGGGGTGCTGCGTCCTGCATGGCGTTGCCGGCCAGGGTGAGGCCGATAATCATGGCCACGGGGCCCGTCACCTGGGCGGGGAGGATTTTCTCCACCTTGTCCTTGCCGGAAAAACGCACCAGGAGGCCGGCGATGATGGAGATGAAGCCGGAGAAGATGATGCCGAACTGGGCCTGGCTGATGAGCTCCGGCGGCAGGATGTGGCTGGCCTGGAAGACCGCCAGCTGCTCCGCGGTGCCCTCCGCCGCAATCATGCTGGCGATGGCCGTCAAATAGGCGAAGGAGGAGCCGTAGTACATGGGGATCTTGCCGCCGGTGATCAGGGTGAAGCACACGGTGGCCAGGCCAGAGGCGAAGATGGTGGTGGACACCTGGAAACCGGTGATGAGGGCCACGGCCACCGTGGCCGGGAACATGACGATGATCTGCTGCAGGGCGTAGAGCAGCAGCTTGCCCATGGGCGGCCGTTCATCCGGCAGGTAGGCGTTGCTGATGTGCGCTTTGGTCATCTTGGCTCTCCTTTATGTCTGTATTCCCGGGGGAAGATTCAAAAAAACAGCCCTTGGTGAGCTGTTGGTCCCTCATGTGGATGCTGCATGAATGCCTCCTTGCGGATTGATCCTGGCGTCTGCGGAAGAATAGCACAGCGGTGGTTGGCTGTCAAGAAAATCCGGAACGATTTTTGATTGATGGATTGTATTGTTCGTGTTTTTTGCAACATGCAGGTTATTCGGACAGGTGCTTGACAAGGGGCCAAATTGGTTTATAATTTGAAACTGAGTTTCAATTTGGAGGAGGGAACGTGAAACAAGCAGCGCGCAAGGAGTATGTGACCAGGCAGCGGAACGCTGTCCTGGACTGCTTTGTCAAGCGGCCCCAGGAAGGGCTGACCGCCCAGGAGGTGTTCCAGCTGCTCAGGGACCAGGGGGTCAGCATCGGCCGCACCACGGTGTACCGGGCCATTGCCCACCTGTGCGAAAGCGGCGCCCTGATCCAGCTGTCGGACCTGCACACGGTGACGGATGCCCCCAAGCGCTACCAGCACAAGGGTGCGGACACCGGCCACATCAGCGTGCGCTGCTCCCAGTGCGGCCTCATCGCCCCGTTGAAATGTGAAGCAGTGAGCGCCTTTGAACAGCATGTGAGCCAGGACCACGGCTTCACCCTGCTGGAGGAGGAGTGCATGCTGCCCGGCCTGTGCGCCGGCTGCCAGGAGAAACCCCATTGAACCGGAAAGGAAACCCCATGAAAAAACTGCTGATAGCCCTGTTGACCGTGGCCCTGTTTGCCAGCCTGCTGCCCGCAGCCGCCCAGGAAGCCCCCCTGTCCATCATCGCCTTGAACTTCCCGGCCTATGATTTTGCCCGCCAGGTGGCAGGCGACCGGGCCATGATCACCATGCTGCTGCCCCCCGGCACCGATGCCCACAGCTTTGAACCCACCCCCCGGGACGTGATTGCCCTGCAGCAGGCCGACCTGGTGGTGTATAACGGCGGCCACGGCGAAGCCTGGGTCGTGGACCTGCTTGAATCCATGGGAGAGCAGGCCCCGGCATCGCTTGCCATGATGAGCGTGGTGGACACCGTGGTAGAGGAGCTGGTGGAGGGCATGGAGGATGTCCCCCATGCCCACAGCCATGATGATTATGAGGACGATGAAGAACATGATGACCACGACGGCCACGATCATGATGCCAGGGACCTGGACGAGCACGTCTGGACCACCCCGGACAATGCCGAAGACATCGCCAAGGCCATCATGCGGCTGCTGATCAGCCTAGACCCCGCCGGCGAAACCGTGTACCGGGCCAATTTCAAGGCCTTTGAGTCTGCCCTGGAGCAGCTGGACGAGGCCTTTGAGGCGCTGATCAAGGGGGCTAAGCGCCGCACCATCGTGTTGGGAGACCGCTTCCCCATGCGCTATTTCATCCGCGAATACGGCCTGTCCTACTATGCCGCCTTCCCCGGCTGCGCCGCGGAGACCGAGCCCTCTGCCCGGACCATCGCCTTTTTGATGGACACCATCAAGAAGGAGGACATCCCCGTGGTATTCTACATCGAGTTTTCCAGCCAGAAGGCGGCCCGGGTCATCGCCGCGGAAACCGGCGCCACCCCCCTCCTCCTCCACTCCGCCCACAATGTGACCCAGGAGGAGCTGGAACAGGGCATCACCTACCTGGACATTATGAACCAGAACCTGATCAACCTGAAAGAGGCATTGTACTGATGGCACTAATCTCCGTACAGGATGCCGCCTTCGCCTATGACGGCCAGGTTGTCTTAGACCGGGTCACCTTTGATGTGAACCCCGGGGACTACCTGTGCATCGTCGGGGAAAACGGCTCCGGAAAATCCACCCTGATGAAGGGCCTGTTGCGCCTGGTGAACCCGGTGAAGGGGAACATCACCCTGGGGGACGGGCTGACCCAGGACCAGGTGGGCTACCTGCCCCAGCAAAACCTGACCCAGCGGGATTTCCCCGCCTCGGTGCTGGAGGTGGTGACCTCGGGCATCCGGGGCAAGCGCCTCTTCTTAAACCGGGAGGACAAGGCCCTGGCGGAAGAAAAAATGGAATTGCTGGAGATATCAAACCTGAGACACCGCAGCTTCATGGAGCTGTCCGGCGGCCAGCGCCAGCGGGTGCTGCTGGCCCGGGCCCTGTGCGCCACCCGGAAGCTGCTGCTGCTGGACGAGCCCACAGCCGGCCTGGACCCGGTGGTGGCCCGGGAGCTGTACAAGACCATTGAAGCCATCAACCGGGAACAGGGCATCGCCGTCATCATGATCACCCACGATGTCCACACCGCAGCCTTTTATGCCAGCAGCATCCTCCACCTGCAGCAGACCCCCCTGTTCTTCGGCAAGCCCGATGAATACCTGGACACCTACCACGGCCAATGCTTTGCAGGAGGGATTTGCGATGTTTGACTGGCTCCTTGAGATGTTTTCCTACACCTTCATCACCCGGGCGATGCTGGTGGGGATGATTGTGTCCCTCTGCGCGGCCCTTTTGGGGGTGAGCCTGGTGTTGAAGCGCTATTCCATGATCGGGGACGGCCTGTCCCACGTGGGCTTCGGCGCCCTGGCGGTGGCCATGGTGCTGGGGGTTGCCCCCCTGGCCTTCACCATCCCGGTGGTGGTGCTGGCGGCCCTGCTGCTGCTGCGGCTGTCTGAAACCAGCAAAATCAAGGGGGATGCCGCCATCGGCATGATTGCCACTGCCGCCCTGGCCATCGGCGTGATGGTGCTGTCCCTGGCCCGGAACGCCAATGCGGACATCTCCGGCTACCTCTTTGGCAGCATCCTGGTGATGTCCAAAGACGACGTCACCATCAGCCTGTGGCTGGGGGGTGCTGTGCTGGTTCTCTTTGTGCTGTTTTACCGGCGCATTTTCACCGTCACCTTCGATGAGGCCTTTGCAAGGGCCACCGGCCTGAACGCCGGGCTGTACAACACCCTGATTGCCGTGCTCACCGCCGTCACCATCGTATTGGGCATGCGGCTGATGGGTGCCATGCTGATCTCCTCCCTGGTGATTTTCCCGGCCCTCACCGCCATGCGGCTGTGCAAGAGTTTCAGGGCCGTCACCCTGACGGCGGCCGCCGTCAGCCTGGTGAGCTTCTTCATCGGCATGTCCGTGTCCTACCTGCTGTCCACCCCCGCCGGGGCCAGCGTGGTATTGGTGAATGCGCTGATGTTCCTGCTGTTTTCCCTGGCGGCCAGGCTGCGCAGCAGCACCCTGAAAACCGCCTGAGGCCTGCCTTGTAAAAGGCGAACGTATGTGCTAATATGAGCCGGTCCTGAAGGGGACCACATCCCAGCCGATGGAGACCATATGAACGATTCCTTGATCATCAGGGGCGCCCGGGAACACAACCTGAAGAATGTGAACCTGGAATTGCCCCGGAACCAGCTGATTGTCTTTACAGGCTTGTCGGGCTCCGGCAAGTCCTCTTTGGCCTTTGACACCATTTATGCCGAGGGCCAGCGCCGCTATGTGGAAAGCATGTCCAGCTATGCCCGGCAGTTTCTGGGGCAGATGGAAAAGCCGGATGTGGATGCCATCGAGGGCCTCTCCCCCGCCATCTCCATCGACCAGAAGACCTCCGGCCACAACCCCCGGTCCACCGTGGGCACGGTGACGGAAATCCACGACTATTTGCGGTTGCTGTATGCCCGCATCGGCATCCCCCACTGCCCACGGTGCGGGGTGGAAATCCGCCAGCAGACGGTGGACCAGATGGTGGACGCCGTCCTGGCAATGCCGGAGGACAGCCGGCTGTTGATCCTCGCCCCCGTCATCCGGGCACGGAAGGGGGAGCACACCCGGCTGATGGAGGACGCCATGAAGGCGGGATTTGTCCGGGTGCAGATTGACGGCACCGTCTACGACTTGGGGGATACCCCGGCCCTGGACAAGAAAAAGCGACACGACATCGACCTGGTGGTGGATCGGGTCATCGTGCGGCCGGACATCAGAAGCCGCCTGTCCGACTCCATCGAGACCGCCCTGAAGGAGGCTGGCGGCCTGGTGGTGGTGCAGCAGCTGGACAGCGGGGAACGCACCCTGTTCTCCCAGAATTATGCCTGCCCGGACTGCGGCATCAGCATCGAGGAACTGGCCCCCCGGATGTTCTCCTTCAACTCCCCCTTTGGCGCCTGCCCGGAATGCTCCGGCCTGGGGGCTCTGAAGAACATCCCGGTGGATCTGGTGCTGCCGGACATGAGCAAGTCCTTAAACGACGGCGCCGTCAGCGCCATGGGCTGGAACAGCTCCGGGGATGAGAGCAGCATGGCCCACATGATGTTTGTGGGGCTGAGCGAGAAATACGGCTTCAGCATGGACACCCCGGTGGGCGAACTGCCCAAAAACATCCTGGACATCATCCTCTACGGCACCCGGGGCGTCAAGGTGCCCATGCGCTATGAGAGCATCTCCGGCTCCGGCACCTACAACGTGAGCTATGAGGGCATCATCCCCACCCTGATGCGCCGCTACCGGGAAACCACCAGCGAAACCGCCAAGGCCATGTATGAGAGCTTCATGCGGGAGGAGCCCTGCCCTGCCTGCCAGGGCAAGCGCCTCAAGCCCGAGGCCCTGGCCGTCACCGTGGGGGGCATGAACCTGGCAGACTTCAGCGCCCTGAACTTAACCGCCGCCCAGCGTTTTTTGGAGAGCCTGCAGCTGAGCCAGACTCACCAGATGATTGCGGCCCAGATTATCAAGGAGCTGCGGGCCCGGCTGTCCTTCCTCAGGGATGTGGGCCTGGACTACTTAAGCCTGTCCCGGGCGGCGGCCACCCTCTCCGGCGGGGAGTCCCAGCGCATCCGCCTGGCCACCCAGATCGGCTCCGGCCTGGTGGGGGTGCTGTACATCTTAGATGAGCCCTCCATCGGCCTGCACCAGAAGGACAACGCCCGGCTGCTGGGCACCCTGAAGCGCCTGCGGGATTTGGGCAACACCCTGATTGTGGTGGAGCACGACGAGGAAACCCTGCGCAGCGCCGACTACATCGTGGACATCGGCCCCGGGGCCGGCCAGAACGGCGGCCAGATCGTGGCCCAGGGCAACCTGGAGGAAGTGACCCAGTGCCAGGCATCCATCACCGCCGACTACCTCTCCGGCCGCAAATACATCCCCGTGCCCAGGAAGCGCAAAAAGCCCAGCGGCTGGCTGAAGGTGTCAGGCGCCCGGGCCAACAACCTGAAAAACATCACGGTGGACTTCCCCCTGGGCCTGTTCTGCGCCGTGTCCGGGGTGTCCGGCAGCGGCAAAAGCAGCCTGGTGAACGAAATCCTCTACAAGGCCCTGGCCCGGGATTTGAACCGCGCCAATACCTACCCCGGGGACCATGACGGCATCCGGGGCCTGGAGCAGCTGGACAAGATCATCTCCATCGACCAGAGCCCTATCGGCCGCACCCCCAGGAGCAACCCCGCCACCTATACCGGGGTCTTTGACCTGATCCGCAAGGTCTTCGCCCTGACCCCGGAAGCCAAGGCCCGGGGCTACAAGGAAGGGCGCTTCTCCTTCAACGTCAAGGGCGGCCGCTGCGAGGCCTGCAGCGGGGACGGGATGCTGAAGATCGAGATGCACTTCCTGGCGGACCTGTATGTGCCCTGTGAGGTGTGCAAGGGCAAGCGCTACAGCCATGAGACCCTGCAGATTCACTACCGGGGCAAGACCATCGCCGACATCCTGGCCATGACGGTGGAAGAGGCCCACGGCTTTTTTGAGCACCACCCGGCCATCCGGCGCAAGCTGGATACCCTGGTGGATGTGGGCCTGGGCTATGTGCAGCTGGGCCAGCCCTCCACCACCCTCTCCGGCGGGGAAGCCCAGCGGGTGAAGCTGGCCACGGAGCTGAGCCGCCGGGCCACCGGGAAGACCCTGGTGCTATTGGACGAGCCCACCACCGGGCTGCACATCGACGACGTGGCCCGCCTCATCAAGGTGCTGCAGCGCCTCACCAAGTCCGGCAACACCGTGCTGGTGATTGAGCACAACCTGGACGTGCTGAAAACCGCCGACCACATCATCGACCTGGGTCCGGACGGCGGCGACCGGGGCGGCCAGGTGATTGCCGCCGGCACCCCGGAGGAGATCGCCCGGACCCCGGGCAGCTACACCGGCGAATACCTGCGGAAGGCGGGGATTTCCTGATGCGCTGCGCCTGTCCCTTCTGCGGCGTCTTCATGCCCCAGTCCGGCAGCCGGGATGCCTGCGTGTGCCCGGACTGCGGCTATGTCTGCGCCGCCTGCGTGTCCCGGAACCTGCCCAAAAGCATCGAGGAAATCCGCAAAATGGCAGCGGACCAGGCCTTTGCAGCAGAGGAAAATCCCCCGGATTCCAACTGACCCAGGCCCCGGTTTTACAGGCTCCTTCACCTTGTGTATGGGGCCTTTTTTCGTTATACTGATTGCATCCATCACAGGAGGTATTCAATGCAGCAAACGATGCAATCACCCCACCGCCGGGCCTGGCAGGTGGTGACACAACAGACGGGGCCGGTGCTGGCGCTTTTATTGTTTCAGCTGCTGCTGCGGGCCGTCGCCTTCATCCCCCTCATCTATGCCGCGGTGACCGGCCGCTTCTTTGGTTTCAACAAAAACTATGCCCTGGCCTTCGGCTTTCTCTTCTCCCTGCCCCTGGTGGTGCTGCTGATGTTGCCCTTCCGCTTTCAGGCAGCCGCTCGGAAGGCCCAGCTGCTGGGCCACCACCGGGACGCCGCCATCAACCTGAAAAACTACGGCATCTGGCTGCGGGCCGCCCTGCTGCGGCTGCTACGGGCCCTGCCCTATATCCTGCCCTTTTTTGTGTTTGCCGGGCTGTATTATTACTATATGCCCTATCCCGACTTCACCGTGCCCATGCTGGGCATCTCCCGGATCGGGGACGTGATCGGCAAGGGCTTCCTGGGCGGCGCCATCATCACCGGGGTGGTGGGGGTGGCTACCGCCATCCTGGCCGGCTGCGGCTGGCTCCGGGGCGTGGCCTTTGAGCATCAGGACGTTATCGGCCAGGGCATCGGCCTGTCCCTAAAGCGGGCCCGGGAGCTGCGCCGCCGCAGGAAAAAGACCATCCGGCGCACCGTGTTCAAAAATGCCCTGCTGTCCCTGCCGGCCCTCATCGGGGTAATGTATGTCATTGCCCAGCATCTGATGAGCCTGGACCGGGTGGGCATGCTGGCCCTGGATTATCTCAACGCCGCCGCCAACCTGCTGAAGTTTGACTTTCCAAGCCGGGTGCCCGTCACCATCGCCATCATTCTATTGGTGCTGTGGCTGCCCCTGCTGCCCTTCCGGAAAACGGCCCTGGCTGCGGTGATGACGGAACAGACCAAGACCGCTGCATGAAAACAGAGCGCCTGGACAAGCTGGTGAGCGACCGCACGGACCTGAGCCGGGCCGAGGCCAAAAAGGCCATCCGGGCAGGGCGGGTGCAGCTGGCAGGCCAGGTATTGATCGCGCCGGACCTGCGGGTGCAGGCAGATGACAGCCTGAGCCTGGACGGCAAGCCCCTGCGCTTGGCGGGGGAACTGTATGTGATGCTCAACAAGCCCACCGGCCTGTTGACCGCCGCCCGGGACAGCCGGGCGGGCACCGTCATGGACCTGCTGCCGGAAGTTTTTTTGCGACGCAAATGCATGCCCGTGGGGCGGCTGGACAAGGACACCTCGGGCCTGCTGCTGTTCACGACAGACGGTGAACTGGCCCACCGCCTCCTCTCCCCCAGGCGGGGAGTGGAAAAGGTGTATGAAGCCCTGGTGACGGGCCGGCTGGATGCCGCGGACGTGGCCGCTTTTTTACAGGGCATCGCCCTGAGCGACTTCACCGCCCAGCCTGCCCAATTGCGCATCCTGGCTTCAAATGAGGCGGAAAGCCGCTGCCAGGTGGTGGTGACTGAGGGCAAGCACCGCCAGGTGCGCCGGATGCTGGGCAGCCGGGGCCATGAGGTGATTAGCCTCCACCGCTTGCAATTTGGTCCCCTGATGCTGGATCCGGGCCTGGCAGCAGGCCGGTACCGGGAGCTGCGACCTGAAGAAATCCAGGCGCTAAAGGAGGCGGTGGACCTTGTCTGAGCAGTATTTCACGAAGGACCCCCAGTCCCCCCACGACAGCCGGCAGCTGGAAGTGCTGTTTCAGGGGGAGCGGTTCCGGTTTGAAACCGATGCCGGGGTTTTTTCCCGGGATGGCTTTGACTTTGGCAGCCAGCTGCTGCTGGCCACCTGCCTGCCCCTCTTGAATGGCCGGGTATTGGACCTGGGCTGCGGCTGGGGGCCGGTGGGGGTGATTGCCGGAAAGTTGAAGCCGGGCCTGGACATGGTGATGACGGACATCAATGTTAGGGCCACGGACCTGGCAGCCAAGAACCTGCAGCGCAACGGGGTGCAGGCATCGGTGAACACCGGGGACGGCTTTGACGGCGTCACCGGGCAGTTTGACTGGATTTTGCTGAACCCCCCCATCCGGGCGGGCAAGCAGGCGGTGTATGCCCTGTACCGGGAGAGTGCTGCGCGGCTGACGGAAAACGGGGCCCTGGCCATCGTCATCCGCAAGCAGCAGGGCGCCCAGTCCAGCCGGGAGTACCTGGACACCCTGTTCCAGGAGGTGGTGCTGATGAACCGGAAGAAGGGCTATCATATTTTCATGTGCAGGAGGAGTTTGCATGCGGTACGACCAGGCGTTCTTTGATGCCGGCATAAACAGGACAGGCACCCGGAGCGTGAAATGGTGCGCCCCGGGGCTGATGGAAGACGGGATGATTCCCCTGTGGGTGGCGGACATGGATTTTGCCTGCGCCCAGCCCATTGTGGAGGCGCTGAAGGCCCGGGCGGACCATGCCTGCTACGGCTACACCCATGGCGGCCGGGAGGATGCGGTGGCCCTGTGCGGCTTCTGGCAACGGCGCCACCGGCTGGCCCTCCAGCCGGAGGAAACCCTGATGATGCCCACGGTGATTTCCGGACTGGCCGCCGCCGTCCAGACCATGACCCAGCCCGGGGACGGCGTCATCATCCAGACCCCGGTGTACGGCCCCTTCATCACCGCGGTGGAGGAATGCGGCCGGGTGGTGATGGATGCGGGGCTGAAGCGGGACGACCAGGGCCGCTACACCATGGACTATAAGGCCATCGAGGGCTTCCTCAAACAGGGCGCCCGGCTGATGCTGCTGTGCAGCCCCCACAACCCGGTGTCCCGGGTGTGGAGCCAGGAGGAACTGCGGGTGCTGCTGATGCTGCTGAACCGCTACCGGGCCCGGCTGGTGTCTGATGAAATCCATGCCGATTTTGTGTATGCTCCCCACCGTTTTGTGCCCGTCCTCTCCCTGCCGGAGGCCCGGGAGGACACCGTGGCCCTGGTGGCCGCCAGCAAGACCTTCAACATCGCCGGCCTCCAGCAGGCCACCGCCATCTGCCGGGACAAGGACACCCTCGCCAGCCTGCGCAAGTTCCTGCAGCGCAGCGGGGCGGCCAGCGGCAACATCTTTGCCCTGGCGGGGACCCAGGCGGCCTACACCGCCTGCGACGACTGGCTGGACGGGCTGATGGCCTACCTGGCCGGCAACCGGGACCTGCTGGCAGACCTGCTGGCAGAGCAGCTGCCCAAGGCGGTGGTGAGCCCCATGGAAGCCACCTTCCTGTCCTGGGTGGACCTGCGGGCCTACGCCCTTCCCCATAAGGAGCTGAACCGCCGCTGCAAACAGGAAGGCGTCGCCCTGGTAGACGGCCGCTTCTTCGGCAAAGGCAGCGGCAAAGGCTTCATGCGCATCAACTATGGCTGCCCCAGGGAGCAGCTGACACAGGGCGTGGCACGCTTTGCCCGCGCCGTCACGAAAGGAAAAGAAGAATGAAAAAAGAAGCATTTGCCCGGATCGTGGACAGCATGCGGGAACCCATGGTGCAGACGCTGCAGGAATGGGTGCGCATCCCCAGCCTGAAGGAAGAAGCCGCCCCCGGCGCCCCCTTTGGCCCGGCCCTGCGCACCATGCTGGACAAGGTGCTGGAAGACTGCCGCAAACTGGGCTTTGAGGTGAAGGACTATGACGGCTATGCCGGGGACGCCAGGATGGGGGCAGGCCCCGACGAGGACGCCCTGGGCATCCTGGCCCATGTGGACGTGGTGCCGGTGGGCGACGGCTGGACACGGGAGCCATTCGGCGCCCAGCTGGAGGGGGACATCCTCTACGGCCGGGGCACCAGCGACGACAAAGGCCCCCTGGCAGCGGCCCTGTACGCCATGGCGGCGGTGAAGCAGGCCGGCATCCCCTTAAAGCGCAAGGTGACTTTAATCTTCGGTTGCGACGAGGAAAGCGGCATGGAGGACATGAAGCACTACAAAAAGGTGGCCACCATGCCCAGGACGGGCTTCAGCCCGGACGCCAGCTACCCCATCATCAACCTGGAAAAAGGCATGGTGGGCCTGGAGCTGACTGCGGATGTGGCAACAGAGGGCCTCAACGTGCTGGAGCTTGCTGTGGGCGAGCGCCGCAACGTGATTCCCGGCAAGGCCAGCGCCCTGGTGGCCGGGGATGAAGGCTTCATCCAGAAGGTGGCAGACATCAGCGCTAGCCACGGCTGGCCCGTGGAAGCCCGGATGGAAAACGGTGCGGTGCGCATCCTGGCCACCGGCATCAACGGCCATGCCGCCTACCCGGAGACCGCCCGGAACGCCATCGGGCAACTGCTGATCACCTTAAAGGAGCTGGGCGCCACCGGCCCCCTGGCCACCCTGGCGACGGCCATCGGCACCGATTCCTACGGCGTGGGCCTGGGCATCGGCTCCCAGGACAAGGCCTCCGGCCCCCTCACCTGCAACCTGGGCATCATCCGCATTCAGGAGGGCAAACTCTTTGCCACCCTGGACATCCGCTACCCCCTGATGGTGGCCGGCGAGCGCATCCGGGACGTGGTGGCCGCCCACCTGCCGGGGATGGACGTGGCGCAGGAATCCTTCAAGCTGCCCCATTATGTGCCGGAGACCAGCGAACTGGTCCAGGGCCTGCTGGAAGCCTACCACCAGGTGACCGGCTTTGAAAAAGGCACCCTGTCCACCGGCGGCGGCACCTATGCCCGGATGCTGCAGGAAGGGGTGGCCTTTGGCGCCAGCTTCCCCGGGGACCCGGATGTGGCCCACCAGGCGGACGAGCACGTGAGCATCGACAAATTGATGACCAGCATGCACATCTTTGCCCAGTCCATCATTAACCTGGCAGCAGAGGAAGGAGCCTTGTCATGAAGGAAACCCAGCTGCTCACCTGCATCAGCTGCCCTGTGGGCTGCCGGATGACGGTGGAAATTGAGGACGGCCAGGTGACCAGCATCACCGGTAACGCCTGCAAGCGGGGGGAGGTGTACGCCCGGCAGGAGAGCATCAAGCCCCTGCGCATGGTGACCGCCGTGGCCCCGGTGCAGGGCAGCGCTGTGCCGGTGAGCCTGAAAACCGAGTCCCCCATCCCCAAGGACAAGATTGCAGACTGCATGGCGGAAATCAACAGCCTGAATCTGCGGCTGCCCATCCTCCTGGGGGATGTGCTGAAAGAGAACGTGGCGGGCACCGGGGTGAACCTGGTGGCAACCCGCACCCTGGTGTAAAACGATGTTGAAGCCCATTGTCATGACCCCTGCCTGGCGCCACGGCGCCATGACCCCTTGGGGGGGCGAAAAGTTGAAGGACCTGTACCAGAAGGACAGCCCCGGCGAACGGGCCGGGGAGTGCCTGGAGATGTCCGCCATCCCCGGCCTGGAAAGCCGGGACGAACAGGGGCGTACCCTCAATGAGCTGATTGCGCAGCACGGCAGCGCCCTCATCGGCCGGAAGGTGTCCCTCCCCTTTCCCCTGCTGCTGAAACTGATAGATGCCAAGGACCAGCTGAGCGTCCAGGTGCATCCCGGGGATGAGTACGCCCACGAGCACCACGGCAAGCTGGGCAAGAACGAGGCCTGGGTGATCCTCCACGCCGAGCCCGGCGCCCAGTTGACAGTGGGGCTGCTGGAAGGCATCAGCAAGCCGGGGCTGGAGGCTGCCTCCCTGGCGGGCCCGGATGTGGAGGGGCTGCTGCGCAGGGTGTATGTGCAGCCTGGCGATGTGTTCTACATCCCTGCCGGCACCGTCCACGCCATCGGCGGCGGCCTGGTGCTGTATGAAATCCAGCAGTCCTCTGACGTCACCTACCGCCTGTACGACTGGGGCCGGGTGGACAAGGAAGGCAAGGGCCGGGAATTGCACTTGGACCATTCCCTGGCCGTGGTGGACCTGGAAGGCCGGCCCTTGCCGGCCCTGCCCAGCCTGATAGAGGATGATGAAACCGGGAAATGGGAGCGGATGCTGGACACCCCCTATTTCCAGCTGGACCGGCTGACGGATTGCCGGCAGCTGAGGCTGCAGCCGGATCCGGACCGTTTTTCCGTCCTCACCGCCTTCTCCCCCATGACCCTGGCCTATGAAGGGGGCGACGTGGGCTTGCAGCCCGGGCAGACTGCCCTGCTGCCGGCAGATGGCTATCCCCTGCAGGTGACTGGAGCCTCCGCCCTGGTGGCGCGGCCGGCGATTCCAGACTGATATCGCATCTTCAAACACATCAAGCAAGCCGGGCGATTGCCCGGCTTGTTCATTGCTTGTATTGGTTTATTAGATATTGCTGAGGAGGATGTCCAGGCTGTCCTTTGCGTCACCCAACAGCAGCAGGATGTCCGGGTGGGGGTCGTAGAGGGGGTTGTCCACCCCGGCGTAGCCCGGCTTTTTGTCGAAATTGCAAATCACCAGGTGTTTGGCCTTCTCGGCGTCCAGGATGGGCATGCCGTAGATGGGCGTCCCCTCCGCGGTGTTGGCGGCAGGGTTGATGACGTCGTTGGCGCCGATGACCACCACCAGGTCCGTGGCGGCGAAATCTGCGTTGATCTCGTCCATTTCGCACAGCAGCTCATAGGGCACGTCCACCTCGGCCAGCAACACGTTCATGTGGCCGGGCATGCGGCCTGCCACCGGGTGGATGGCGAAGCGCACGGTTTTGCCCTGGCTTTGAAGCCGGTCGGTGAAGGCCTTGACCTTCTCCTGGGCCTGGGACAGGGCCATCCCGTAGCCGGGGATGACGATGACGCTTTGGGCCTCCTGGATCCAGTCCCCCAGGCTGTCCACCGTGGCGGCGGCCGGGGCGGCTTCCTCTGTAGCTTCTTCCACCGATTCCGGGGCGGCTTCCGGCATGTCCTCTGCCTGTGCCGCTTCTTCCACAACGGGCTGGGCTGCCACAGGGGCCGCCGGGGCCTTGTGCACCGGCGCAGGCTGGCTGCTGCCGCCAAAGAGCACGGCTGTGAGCTTGCGGTTCATGGAGCGGCACATAATCTGGGTGAGGAGCAGGCCAGAGGAGCCCACGATGCCGCCCACGGCCACCAGGAGGATGTCCCCCAGGGCCATGCCGGCGATGGCCGCCGCCACGCCGGAGGTGGAGTTGAGGAGGCTGATGGTGATGGGCATGTCGGCCCCGCCCACCCGGATGGCAAAGAGCCAACCGAACTGGAGGCCCACCACGCTCAATACCGCCAGGATGATGTAGTGGTTGCTTTGGGCTGTGAAGGGAAACAACACGATGAGGACCAGCAGCACCAGGGCCGCAAAAGCCGTCAGGGCCTTGTGGGCCGGGAGGACGATGGGCCGCTGGGGCAGCTTGCCGTGGAGCTTGCCGGCCGCCACCAGGGAGCCGGAGAAGGTGAGGGCGCCCACCCCCAGGGCCAGCCCGGCGGTGATGCGCTCAAAGGTGCCCAGCTCCTTCTGGAAGGCCACGGTGAGGATGGCGGCGACGGCGGAGGCCAGGCCCCCCAGGCCGTTTAAGAGGCCCACCAGCTGGGGCATCTGGATCATCTTAACCCGGGTAGAGACGATGATGCTGATGAAGCTGCCGGCCAGCAGGCCCAGGATGATGAACACCAGGCTGTTGCCCAGGTTGCTGCCGTTGCGGATGAAGGTGACCACCACGGCCAGGAGCATGGCCAGGGCGCTGACCCGGTTGCCCTGGGCCGCTGTCTGCACCTTGCTCATCAGGCGGATGCCGTAGAGAACAGCCAGGCTTAAGATGGCGCTGACGATGTAGAAGATGGTGTCATTCATTTGTCAGCCTCCTGTTCCTTGCCGCCCTTGAACATGCGCAGCATGCGGTCGGTGACGCCAAAGCCGGCCACCACGTTGATGGTGGCGGCCACCAGGCCCAGGAAGCCTGCCAGGTTGCCGATGTAGGTGTCTGACATGGTGAGGACGGCGATGATGCCCAGGATGGTGATGCCGGACAGGGCGTTCATGCCGCTCATGAGGGGGGTGTGCAGCAGGCTGGGCACCGCACCGATGAGCTTGTAGCCCAACAGGGTGGCCGCGATAAAGACCAGCACCAGGATGATCTCTTTGCTCATAGCCCCATGGCCTCCCTGGCACCCTGGTGCACCACCTGGCCGCCCTTGGTGGTGAGGATGCCCTGAACGATTTCGTCGGATTCATCCAGGTTGAACTGGCCGTCCTTGGCCAGGTAGTTCACCAGGTTGAACATGTTCAGGGCGAACATGCTGGTGGCGGATTCGGGCAGCAGCCCCGGGATGTTCTTGATGCCCACCAGGTGGACGTTGTGGGTGAGGGCGATCTCCCCCGGCGGTGTCAGGGCGCAGTTGCCGCCCTGGTCGATGGAGATGTCCACGATGACGGCGCCGGGCTTCATGGTTTTCACCATCTCTTCGGTGATGAGCACCGGGGCCAGCTTGCCGGGCACCAGGGCGGAGAGGAAGACCAGGTCCATCTCCGGCAGCCGTGCTGCCAGGACCTCCCGCTCCACCTGGAGCAGGTCTTTCGTGAGGGCCTTGGCATAGCCGCCCTCGCCCACCGCGGCCTCTTCCGGCACGTTCAGCTCAATCACCTGGGCCCCCAGGCTCTGGGCCTGTTCCCGGGCTGCCGGGCGGATGTCCGCCGCAAAGACCCTGGCTCCCAGGCGCTTGGCGGTGGCCAGGGCCTGCAGGCCGCCCACGCCCACGCCGATGATCAGGGCGTTGATGGGCTTGATCATGCCTACGGCGGAGAAGATCTGGGGCACAAAGCGCGGCAGCAGGTTGCAGCCCATGAGGACGCCCTTGTAGCCGGCGCAGGTGGACATGCTGGTGAGGGCGTCCATGCTCTGGGCCCTGGAAATCCGCGGCACCCCGTCCAGGGTGAGGGCGGTGACCCCCCGGGCGGCCAGGTTCTTCACCATCTGGTGGTTGGCCGGGGCCGCGGGGTGGATGAAGGTGATGAGGGTCTGCCCCGGGCGCATCATGTCCACCTCGTGGATGGCCAGGTTTTCATTGAACAGCGGCTCCTTGACCTTTAAAATCACGTCCGCCCTGTCATAAATCTCCTTGGGGCCCATCACCAGTTCCGCGCCGGCGGCCTGGTATTGCTCGTCATGGAAGAAGGCCCCTTCGCCTGCATCATGCTCCACCAGGACGGTGTGGCCCATGCTGATGTAGCGCGCGCACACCTCCGGTGTGGCAGAAACCCGGTTCTCGTCGTGCATAATTTCCTTCGGTACACCAATGATCATGTAAACTTCCCCCTATTGATATTTGCTGGTTCCATTATATTTTCAGAACACAAAAAATACAAGAATAATTTTGTCAACTTACTTGAATTGCGGCAGCCAGTCTGCATACTGGGCGAACATCTCGTCCACCATGGCCCGGATTTCCTTCAGGCTGAGCACCGCCGAGGTCAAGGGGTCAAAGCAGATGGCCTGGTAGACCAGGTCCCGGTTGCCGGTGAGGCTGGCCTCCACCGCCATTTCCTCCATCTGAGCCGAGGTGCTGCACAGGATGCCCAACTGGGGCGGCAGCTTGCCCACGGCGATGGGCTCCAGCCCGTGGGCGCTGGCCAGAACCGGCACCTCCACGCAGCAGCCGTAGGGCAGGTTGTCAATCAGGTTGACATTGCGCACATTGCCGTTGAACTTGTACATCTGCTGGTCGCCGAAGATGGCGTTGAAGATGCTGGCGGCGTATTCCCCGCCCCGGTCCAGCTTGACGGGCTCCTGGAACCATGCTTCGATTTCCGCCTGCCAGGTGTGCTTCCTTTTCTGGTATTCCTTGAGGATGAAGGCATATTCCCCGGGGTTCCACCCGGTGCCGTGGGTGCAGTATTGTTCAATCAGGTCCGGCCGCTTCCGGAACCAGGCCACGTATTCGCTGTTGTGGCCGGAGGACTCGGTGACATAGTAGCCCAGGGCCAGGTAGAGCTCGTTGCGGACGATTTCCTCATTGTAGACCGCGGGGTTCTCCCGGATGGCCTTGTCGATGAGGGGATAAACATCCTTGCCCTGGTGGAGGAAGTTGAGGTAGAAGGCCTGGTGGTTGATGCCGGCGCAGGTGTAGGTCACCTCCTCCGGCGGCAGGCCGATCCACCGGGCCAGCATGGCCGCCGTGCCCTGGACGCTGTGGCACAGGCCGGTCATGGTGAGGGCCGGGTACTGCTCCTGCACCACCCGGCAGAGCATGGCCATGGGGTTGGTGTAGTTGAGGTAGACGGCCTCCGGGCAATAGCGGCTGATGTCCTGCGCGATGTCCAGGATGGGGTTCACGGTGCGCAGGAAGCGGAAGATGCCGCTGGGGCCCCGGGTGTCCCCCACGTTGATGTCCACGCCGTATTTTTTGGGGATTAAGATGTCGTGCTGCCACACGTCCACATCCCCGGCCAGGATGGTGGTGATGACGCCGTCCGCACCCTTTAGGGCCTCCGCCCGGTCGGTGGTGGCGATGACGGTGGCCGGGTAATGGCCGGCCTCCACGATGCGCTCCACTGCCTTTTTGATGGTGGCCAGGCGGGCCTCGTCAATGTCCATCAGCACGATGGTGGCGTCCCGGAAGGCCGGGAAGGTGAACAGGTCGCGCACCAGCCCCCGGGTGAAGCCAAAGCTGCCGGCGCCGATGAAGGCGAATCGTTTTGACATGCTTCCTCCTAACTTTGTCTTATTTTTTACCGTTGCACCCATTATAGCCCAAAGGGCCGTTTCATGCACCTGTTCTTCCCTTGTTTCTTCTTGACATCTGCCCTTTGTACCGTATGATGAAGCAGGTATTACACGGAGCCGGAGGAAACCATGCAACAGCGCGTTCCCAACAAGTTCAGACTGGAATCCATCTTTGCCGGCATGCACTCCACCTACTGGATCACCACCTGCACCTTTTCGGGCTTCATGGCCCTGTACCTGTCCCACTACGGGGTCAATGACGCCCTGGTGGGGATCACGGCCTCGGTGATCTCCCTGATCACCATCATTTTCCAGTTAGCTATCTCCTCCTTCTCCGACAACAACAGCCATGTGCCCCTTAAAAAAATCATCATCCTCATCTACCTGGCCATGCTGGGCCTGGTGGCCCTGCTGACCCTGGTGCCCCTGCCCATGATGCTGCTTTTATTGGTCTACAGCTTAACCGGCGGGCTGGGCAGCAGCCTGCCTGGGCTGTACAATGCCCAGATCATCCACTTTGTGAACCTGGGCCTGCCGGTGAACCTGGGCTGGCCCCGGGGTGTCAGCGCCATGGCCTATGCTGTCTTCGCCTTTTTCCTGGGGCTGCTGCTGGAGCGCTACGCCCCGCCCATCCTGATGCCCATCTGTCTGATTCTAATCGTGCTGGCCATCCTGATGGTGGTCATCATGCCCCGGCCGGAGCAGGTGGTGGCGGGCGGGGCCATCCAGGACCTGGCTGCTGCGCCGGAGCGCACCAGCATGCTGGACCTGCTCAAGGCCAGCCGGGTGATGCAGGTGTTTTTGCTGTCTGCCGTGTTCATGAACGCCGGGGTCATCAACAACCTGCTCTTCCTGCCCCGGGTCATCGCTGCAAAGGGGGGCACGGAGGCCGCCCTGGGGCTGGGCGAGGCCTTCAAGCAGGTGAGCCAGGCGACGCAGCAGGCGCAGGCCGCCACGGCTCGCTGCCCCAAGGACGGCACCGTGGCGCCGGCCGGCACCAAGTTCTGCCCGGAGTGCGGCAGCCCCATGACCCAGCCCGCGCCCGCCGCCGGCACCTGCCCAAGCTGTGGGGCCCAGGTGGGCACGGCCAAGTTCTGCCCGGAATGCGGCGCCAAGATCGAGCGCGCTCCGTCCGGGCTGTGCCCCTCCTGTGGCGCCGACGCCAAGGGCGCCAAGTTCTGCCCGGAGTGCGGCACCAAGTTGAGCTGATGGCTGCCATGGCAGCCGAAAATCGAAAAAGGCCGCTTCCAGGGCATGATCCGGAAGCGGCTTTCGTTTGTCGGCTACCGGAGCGGCCTGCAGGCAATTGACTTATTCTAAACCTTGTGATACTATCTTGCCATATCCGCCTCTCGGGGCCACCGCCGCGCCCGGAGGGTCCTCCAACCCGGAAGGAGATCCATGACCGCACCAGGTACCCGACAACCAGGCCATTCCAGGCGCCCGGCAGCCAGGATGCTCCTCATCCTGGCCTTTGTGGCAGGGCTGCTGTCCGCCTGCGGGCTGACTGCCGACAATGTTGCCACGCCCACGCCGGGCGCCGCGCTGCCCTCCGCGACCAAGGGGACCAACGGCGACGCCGTGGCCGAGGCGACGGCCGCCCCGACCTCCCCGCCCACGGCCAGCCCACAGCCCACGGACAGCCCGGTGCCGACGGCCACGGCGAGGCCGGCGGCGACTTCCAGGCCCTCGCCCGCGGTGGAGGCAGAGCCGGGGGCCGTGGGCATCGGCGATGCCTACTTTCCCGAGATGGGCAACGGCGGTTACGACGCCTTGCACTACGACCTGACCTTGGCCGTCAACCCCGGCGTCCAGCAGATCGAAGGGACCAGTCTCATGCAGGCCCGGGCCATCCATGCCCTGAGCGCCTTTTACCTGGACTTCGAACAGCTCACCATCCACGAGCTGCTGGTGGTAGACGAGGAGCTCGAGAAGGCGTCGCTGTCGGCGGGGCATGAGGACACCTGCGCGATCGTCTACACCTCCGGCACCACCGGCAACCCCAAGGGCTGCGAGATCGTCCACGGCGGCTTCGGCGGCGTCGTGGTGGCCGTCGAGGAGCGACTGGCGGACGCGTTCGTCCCCAACAGCCGCACCCTGATCTTCCTCCCACTCGCGCACGTTCTCGCCCGAATCCTGGAGGTGGCCTGCTTCTACAAGCGTGTGGCGGTGGCCCACGAGCCGGACACCACCAAGGTGGTGGAGCGCCTGGCCGAG
>ENA-UOUL01002522-UOUL01002522.1-bioreactor-metagenome-genome-assembly--contig:-NODE-2522-length-21115-cov-4.267183_pt1 | contig 21115 bp, 20 predicted proteins | sample MGYA00249838_ERZ747220 | MGnify/ENA primary metagenome ERZ747220 (study PRJEB28778, sample SAMN05720191) | bioreactor metagenome | isolation source: Anaerobic biogas reactor | place: USA:Washington...
GATGCCGACAATGCCGGCATCCTTTATTTTCGAAAGCAGCTCCTGCGGGCTCAGAGATTTCCAATCCGAAGGCGTATAGGTTTTATCCGGCGCTTCGAGATCCCTGGAAATGGTCACCGAGGGGACATTGAGGGAGACCGGCCCGATGGATGTGCCGATATCCGTGATGGTTCCGGTGACGCTGGCATGCACATTGGCTCCCAGTCCGCCCGTAACCTGGCCGATGAGATCGCCTTCCTCAACACGGTCCTTTTTCTTGACCAGAGGCTGGCATGGGGCGCCAAAATGCTGAAGGAGCGGAATTTCGAACTCCTCGGGCAGAGGCATCTTCTCAATAGCCAATCTTTCGGTAATTTCTTTGGATTCTGGAGGATGAACCCCACCTTTGGCAAAAGTCAATAATGACGTGCTCATAGTAGACAGTCCGTTGATAAAATTAAAATTTATTATGCAAGCCGAAAAACTCTTGAGATCTAACGCGCCTCCCTAAATGAAAGAGGAAAAGGTCAGAAAAGCTTTCAACAACCAGACTTGCCACCCGAATACGATCTTGCATTACCCATCGGTGAACTGCTTGAGAATTCTCTGAAAACATCAGCATCTCACCGACATTCAGCCTCCTAGGATAGCGTCGATGTGGATATTATGTAATCATGGCTTTGTCAAGAAATATTTTGTCGGCAACAGGAGGGAACATCGGGAGTCTCCGTGCATGGTTAAGCTTGAAAGGGGTCGGTCCGTGAAAAATCGGGCAGGTATTCCTGTTGACTTCCGCACTCCTGAACGAAGGCATTTTCCAGGCCGAGTTCCAGGGCGCAGTCGATGATCGATTCGTACTCCTCTTCGGAAAGAGTCCTGTTGATCCGTGGATAGTCTCCTGCCCGGAATTGCGGGGAATACTGGGACATGATGCTGACGGGAAGATCCCGGGAAAAGCCGGCCAGAAAACGGAGGCAGGAACGGCTGTTTTCAAGATGGCCGGGCAGAACGAGATGGCGGACCAGCAGACCCCGCCGGGCTGAGCCGGCCTCATCGAGCACGAGGGGGCCGACCTGGGCGAACATCTCCCCGAGGACGCCGGGGACGATCCGGGCATAATCGCCGGCGGCGGAAAGCCCCCTGGCCGCATCCTCGTCGAGATACTTCAGATCGGGCAGAAAGATATCGATGAGCCCCCGGATCTCACGGAGCGCGGCAACGGAATCGTAGCCGTTGGAGTTGTAGACGATGGGAAGGGTGAGCCCCCTGTTCCGGGCGATTGAAATTGCATCCGCCAGGGGGAAGATGAGGTGGGACGGAGAGACGAGGTTGATGTTGTGTGCCCCGGCTTTTTCAAGGCGCTGCATTTCGTCGGCGAGTTCCCGTGGGGAAAGGGTTCGCACGCTCCCCCTTTGAAACTCCTGGCTGATCTGATGATTCTGGCAGAAGACGCAGCGGAGATTGCATCCGGCGAAAAAGATGGTGCCCGATCCACGGGAACCGGAGATAGGGGGCTCCTCTCCGAAGTGCAATCCGATATGGGCAACGGGAATGCCGGAACCGGTCCGGCAGAAGCCGGTCTCCCCCCTGAGGCGGTTGACACCGCATTCACGCGGGCAGCACCGGCAGCAGGCCATTTCTTCGCTGAAGGATCGTCTCATCAACCTATTCCAATGCCATATCAAAGCGCCATTTTAGCATACTGCGTTGCCGGCTCCCCGACGTATGCCCCGATGCGCCTTCGTCGCCCCATTTCCGCCGCTCTGCCGCCATGTTCGATCCGGAAGCGGAGTTCATCCCTCTTTCGGGATCGATGATCCCTGCTTCAAGGATAATATTGCCTGCGCTGCGCAAAGAGGTAGAGCGCGGACAGGAAAATGACGTTGGTAAACAGGACGATGGTCAGGATGTCAAGCACGGGATCTCCATCCAGCCCCAGAAGAATAACGCGCAGGAGATCCACCGCATAGCTGAAGGGATTGAAATAAATCAGAATCTTCAGCCAGTCCGGGATGTTGGACAGGGGATGAAGGGCGCCGCTGAGGAAAAAGACCGGCATGACAACGAAGTTGTTGACTGCGCCGAAGCCTTCAAGGGTGCGGATCCGCGCGGCGAGCAGCACGCCGACGGCGGTTACCGCCATGGCGATGAAAAAGATGGCCAGCAGGGTCTGGGCCAACTGCAGAAATCCGAGGGAGATGCCCAGGAGCGGATAGACCGCCAGAACGAGAACTCCCTGGCAGCCCGCGATGATGGTGCCGCTGAGGACCTTCCCGAGAATGATCGACCAGCGGGGTATCGGAGCGATGGTGATCTCCTTGAGAAAACCGAATTCGCGGTCCCAGACGATCGTGGCCCCGGACATCACCCCGGAAAAAAGGACGTTCATGGCGATGATGCCGGGAAAAATGTACTGCTGCCAGTTGATCCCGACGAGCGGCAGGGCGATGAACCCGAATTTGAGTCCGGTCCCGAGAAAAAAAAGCCAGAGGATAGGCCGGACAACGGCCCCGATGAGCGGCATCTTCTGGCGCGTCATCCGGATAAGATCGCGCTTCATGATGTAGTAACTGTCTTTCAGGCCGCTGGTCATTTGATTCTCCGAACGCGCAGGGCCGCCTTCAGCCGCTCCAGTTCACCGGTTTCCGAATCCTGAAGGTCCCGTCCGGTCAGGTGGAGAAAGAGGTCGTCCAGGGTCTTCTGCCCGTGGATTTCTTTTAAGCGGGCCGGGGTATCGCAGGCGATGACGGCCCCGTGATCTAGGATGGCGATCCGATCGCAGATTTCCGCCTCCTCGAGGTAGTGGGTTGTGAGAAGGATGGTGAGGGGGTAATCCTGGCGGAGGCTGGCGATATAGTCCCAGATGCGGCGGCGGGCCTGGGTATCGAGGCCGACGGTCGCCTCGTCCAGAAGCAGGAGCTGCGGCTGGTGCAGGATGCTCCGGGCGATTTCCAGGCGGCGTTTCATTCCGCCGGAGAAGGTGATCACCCGATCGTTGCTGCGGTCGGCCAGGCCCACCATGGCCAGGAGAGCGGTGATGCGTTGAGAGGCTTCCCGGGGGGGTACGTGATAGAACATGGCGTGAAAGTACAGGTTTTCATAAGCGGTCAGACGCTCGTCCAGGCTCGAATCCTGAAAGATCACGCCGATGGAACTTCGGATCTTCGCCGCTTCGGTTGCCAGCGGCCAGCCGTTTATCGTCACGGAGCCGCTGTCCGGCTGCAGCAGGGTCACGAGGATGTTGATCAGCGTCGATTTTCCTGCGCCGTTGGGACCGAGCAGGCCGAAGCACTCGCCCGGCGAGACGGAAAAAGAGAGGTTCTTGAGGGCAGGATAACCGTGAAAGGAATGGGAAACGCGCTCCACGGAAATCATGACGGCCTCAGCAATTGAAACCCCGGGGTCTTGTGCAGCTTTCCCTGGCTGTCGATCAGGATGGCCTTGAGGTTTTCCTGTTTTAAAAAGGCCATGCTCCAGTCGATGTTGTTCAAGAAGAGGGCTTTGGTGACGATGTCGGCCGTTGCTGCATTGTCCGTAATCACGGTCACCAGGGCCATGGTTTCCTTGGCCGGCCAGCCGGTGCGGGGGTCGATGATGTGGGAGTAGCGGTGACTGTCCTTGATGAAAAAGCGCCGGTTGTCGGCGGATGTGCCCATGGCCTCACCGGAGCGCAGGACAATCACCCCAACCAGCTTTCCGGCCGATCGCGGGTTTTCCACACCGATTCGCCAGCCGCGGCCGCCTGGGCCGTCTCCGATCACCTTGATGCTGCTGCCGGCATTGATCATGGCGTTCGTGATGCCGTTCTTCATGAGAATCCTGGCGGCCTCTTCAACGGCGTACCCCTTGGCGATGCCGCCTACGGTCAAGGACATTCCAGGCTTCGCCAATCGGATCTGCCGCTTTCCCGGGAAGAACAGCATCTTGTCACTGCCGACCCTGGGCAGGGCGGCCTTGATGGCGTCAGGTTCGGGAAAATTGCCCTCTCCGTCGTAGCCGAAACCCCACAGTTCCAAAAGAGGATTAACCGTTACATCGAAGGCCCCGTTGGTCTTCCGCCAGTATTCGGCGGCCAGGGAGAGGATCTCCCACGTATCGCTGCTGACGTTAAGAGGGGGGCCTCCGGCTGAGGCGGCCAGACGGCTCAGGTCGGACCATTCTTCCCTGCCGACGGCGTCCTCGATCTGCTGCATGCGCGTAAAGGCCGCCGTGATCGCCGCTTCGGCACCCCGGTCGCAGGCCGTAATCTCGATGATGGTCCCCATCATCAAACGGGAACGGACCAGGGGCTCGTGAGCAATCCGGTTCCAGGCCATCCAGAAAAAGCCGAACATGGATCCGGAGAGAAGGAGCATCAGGATCGCTTTATGACTTTTTTTCATCGTCTTGTATTTCTGACCGTTTTCTCAATATGTTAAGGGGCGGGGCTCTGTCTCCTGTAGGCGCTGTCCTGTCCATGGGGCTCTTCGGCATCATGACGGGGAAATTCTGGGAGGCTTCGGGAGGAATGGAAGGAGTTGTTATAACATGGAAGCGCAACGGTCACAGCCAACCTGGCAGCCTGACGGCCCCTTTCCCTCTGCGCCGGACCGGGCTGCAAAAATGGCGGCAACCTCATCCCTGGTTTTGATAATGGAATCGATGACCGGCATATTCTCATCGGACCAGCGCCGATAGAACCAGATCCCCAGCAGGAAGCCCAGGAGCGCTCCTGCAGGAACGAAGATCGCCAGATTGCCGCTTTCCATCGAGGCACCCAGAATCCCGCCGGCCATCGAACCGGCACAGGGGAACCCGACCAGCACCATCACATTCTTGACGACAGATGAGCGCTTTCGGGAAACAGACACCCAGTCGCCGGGGGAGGCGCCTGCCAGGTTCAATGCCTCGGTCCGGACGATGGAGTTCTCCGTTGCGCAGTGGCATACGCGACCTGCAATTTCGCTGGCATGGGGAATGTCGGGCCTGTCCGGCCGGATGACAATCTCCGCCCTGCCGTTGGGAAGAAGGCCCGTTACCGTGGCCCCATACTGTGCCATATCGTTACATCACATCCATTGCTTGAAGCAGAAGTATTCGGAGAGGAGCATAGGAAAAGCACCCTTTCCTGTCAATGAAAAAAAAGTAACCGCCGGATATGGGAGCGGGAATGAAGTGCGGCGCCCCCGGCTCCTGTCCTGATCTCATGCCGGGGGGCGCCGGATGTTCCTTCCGTCAGTCTACGACAATGATCGACAGATTTTCCGCATGCTGGATGATCTTGTTGGAAACGCTGCCAAAGGCGTACTTCTTGTTGTCCGCCATTCCCCGTCTGCCGATAATGACGGCGTCGTAGTTTTCCCTGGCGGCCTCGATGAGAATGTCACCGGCAATATCGCCTTCCTGACTGCGAAGTTCAACGCAGATATGCTCGGCGGGAAACCCGGCCCTGACCAGCTTATTTTTGGCTTCATCCAGGAATCCCTGGGCGGCCGCTCTCTTGGCTTCCTCGATCACGCAGAAGTCCTTGAGGCCCTCCTCCAACAGGGGATGCAGCTCCGTAGGCCCTTTCAGTTCACAGGCTGCCGCCGGATCCGCCACAACGCTCATCAGGGTGATCTGGGCCGAGGGATTGATGGTGCCCGCCACGAAATCGATCGCTTTCAGGGAACTGTTTGACTTGTCCAGTGCCACCAGAAATTTCTTTGCCATTATCCTTCTCCTTTCGTCTGATTTGTTAAAGCACCCTTTCTGCGCCGGTATAAATCTTCATTTCCGCTTTCTCGGCAATGTTGCTGTCCCCCATGTCCTTGATCATTCTGGAACCTGCGGCCCGGGCGGAGCCGATGACGGTCATTCCGCACTGCTCGCCGATCTCCCGCCCCCTGTCTGTGACAGCGGTCTTGGTGGCGACCAGTGGGATGCCGGCGCGGGCGATTTTGATGACCATTTCGGAGGCCATGCGCCCGGTGGAAACCATGAAGGTGCGGGTGCAGTCGATCCCGTTCAGGAGTGCATAGCCGATGATCTTGTCCAGTGTGTTGTGCCTGCCGATGTCCTCCATGAGGCACAGGAGATTGCCCCGGGTGTCGAAAAGGGCGGCGGAATGAGCGCCTCCCGTTTGCTCATAAAGCGCGGCCTTTTCAAACAGGAGGGTCATGGCCTGGAAGATGTGCTGCCTGTCGATTTTAACATCCGACGTGAGGCAGGGAAGGACGGATGTCTCAAAATAGGCTGTTCGGCCGCCGCCGGAGACGATGCGGTAGGTGGTTTTTTCTTTCCTGCCCTTGAGCGCATCCGCATCAGCCAGAACCGCGTAGGCCCCTTTTTCCTTAATTTCCAGCGACACGATTTCCACGGCACTCTCGATAAAGCTCTGTCCGAAGAGGTACCCGGCGACGAATTCCCTTTCCATCAGGGGCGTCACCGACGCTGTTGCGAGAAGTTCGCCGTTGACGATGATCGGAAGCTCTTTTTCAATGATGAGAAGAGCCTCGGCAGGCACAAAGGACCCTTCCTCCAGCCTCTGGACGTTAAACCGCTTCAATCCCGGCGCCGTCATTGTCACAGGATCCTCCAGGAATGAGAGTACACGACCATGGAATTCCGTTTTACCATGCCCACCAGGGTGATCCCCGCCTTTTCCGCCAATTCCACGCCCAGGGACGTGGGGACGCCCTTGGTTGCGATGATGGGAATGCCTGCGCTCAGGCACTTCAGGATCATTTCCGCCGGTTGGCGGCCCGTGGAAGTGGCCACGACGTCAGCGAAATCGACATCCTTCAGCAGGCCGGCTCCAATGACCTTGTCCAGGGCGTTGTGGCGGCCCAGATCTTCAGCAATGCAGACCGATTCCCTGCCCTCACGGAACAGCCCCGCACAATGGACGGCCCCTGTCTCCTCGAAAATCGGCGAGGTCAGGATGGCCTGGACGCAGCGGCGGACATCCTCGTGCTGCACCTTCAGTCCCGAGGTGAGCGCGGCGGGGAGGGCGCGCTGTTCTAGGCCGGGCCTGAGTTTAACGCGGACGGTTTGATCTTCGATCTCGATCGAGGAAATGTCTCCTGCATGTCGAATTCGCCCCTGGATGTACAGGTGGCCGATGACAAACTCCTTTTCAAGGGCGCCCAGAATCATGGCGGTGGCGAAGTGCCGTCCATCCACAAGCACGGTCAGCGCCGTCTCCCGGATGATTCTCTCGCTGGTGGCGACGACCTCTCCGTCAGCCCGGATGCAGGAAACTTCCTGGAGTATTTTGCTGTCCATAGAACACCATAAAGGGTTTTGCGAAACCGCTGAGGGCAGTATCGCTCGTACGGCTGTTTATTGAGGAGCGGGTTCCACAATCCATTCCGCTAAAGACTATCTGATTTGCATCCTTAACGCAATCATTTTAGACCACGGCATCGGCCCCGCCGTTGCCGTCCCTCGGACATCTCTTCCGGGGGGTCCGCCTCGCCGTTGGGGCGGGCGAGACCGGTCCTAAAACAGGGCGGCAATGAGGATCAGACCGTTGATGAAATAAAAGATGCGGATATATTTTCCATGAAAATCCAATTCCACCCAATTGCGGATCGAGACGACAAGTCTCCAGACCTTGATCAGAAGGGGCAACGTCAAGAGCGTACACCAGGCGATCGGGGAAAAGTAGCCGGCCAGGGTCAGGGCGGCGACGCTGGCATAGATCGACGTCCAGAAGACGGCTAGGATGGTCCGGGCGCCTCTTTTCCCGAGGCGGACCGCCAGGGTGCGCTTGCCCGCGGCCTCGTCCGTTTCCATGTCGGGCAGGCTCTGGTAATACAGGATCAGAGCCACCATCAGTCCGATGGGAAGTGAAACGGGCAGGGCGGACCAGTCAACGCGACCCAGGAGGACCCAGTTGGAACCCATGACCATGACCGGACCCATGTTGATGGCGACGAACAGTTCGCCAAGACCGTGGTAGCCGTACCTGACGGGGGGCGCCACGTAAAAGAGGCTGCTGAAAAAGGCCAGGGCCATCAGGGGAAGAATTGCCCACAGTTTCAGGGTCCAGACGAGATAGAAACCGATGAGCGCAGCGACGGTATAAAGAAGGATGATGGCTTTCCCCAGCTCCGTTAACGTGATCTTGCCCTCCTGGAGAACGCGGGAGCCGCCGATGGATTCCCCGGCATCGGTTCCCTGCATGTGATCGAAATAATCATTGGAAATATTCGTTGCAAAGTGCACCAGAAAAGATGCCACGAGGACCAGGGCAAAAGGGAGCACTTCGAACGAGTCCTGGCGATGCGCCAGGACTGCCCCGGCGGTCAGCGGAATGAGGGTGGCGACGAAGAACGGCGGTCGGCTTGCCTGAACCCACGCCTTTAATGTTTCTCGATTCACCTTTCAGCTCCTTTGTCTGCGCCCCGGGGGACGGCGGTCTGCTCCGCCTTGAGAATCCGCTCCAGGGCCCGGAGGATCTTTTCCGGGAACTGGGCGTGGATGTTGTGAGAAGCGTTATGAAAGACCGTCACGTTCATCCCGGGGATCTTCTCCTTGATCGTTCTGGCTGTTCCGCAATAGGCTTCATCCCTCTCCCCGCAGAAATAGAACAGGGGAAAGCGCAACCCCGCCAATCGCTCCGCAAAGAAGGGGTGGCTCCCGACGCTGAGAATCTTCAGGGATTGGCGGAGTTCCGCGACGTTGTTGTCCCGCCTCGTCCGTAGAATCTCCTGCAGGGCGGATGTACCCGCAAGGGTGCGAAACAGGGGCAGACGATACCACCCTTCCAGAAATGCCGCAAGATCCTTCTCCGTCCGCACATCGGCCAGCAGGTCCTGATCCTGGAGGTATCGCCGTCGTCTCTCTTCCGGATCGGCAATGCCGAAAGAGGCCGATTCAAGGACGATCCGCTCGATCCGATCCGGAGCCAGAAGGGCGACATTCTGAGCAAGCCGCCCTCCCATGGAATATCCGTAGAGGCTGAAGCGGCTCACCCCCAGGGCATCCAGATTCTGCAGGACCAGATGGGCGGCGTCTTCCATCGTCTGCAGGGCCCTGAGGGAGTCGCTTCTGCCAAAGAGGGAATTCCCATGCCCGGGAAGATCGAAGGTCAGGCAGCGGCAGATCCCGGCAAGAGGCTGTGCGATGGCTTGCAGCGAGTGGCGGCTTCCCATGAATCCGTGCAGAAAGACAACGGTGCGGAGATTCCGGTGGCCGAATTCTCCGTAATGCAGAGACAACGCCTTCATCGGCCGCCTGCCGGCCCCGGGCCGGCCATTTCTTCGGCCAGCTTCGCCAGGGCTTCCCGGCTGTATTTCATTTTTCCCTCCCTGTTTTGCGGTTCCAGCCGGAGGATCCGCTTCGGAACCTTGTAGCCGGGCAGCCGCTTCTTCAGGGTGGCAAGAAGCCAGCCTGCATCGAACAAACCTGAACATTCGACGAAAGCCCAGGGGACCAGCCCGAACTCCCGATCGGGGACCGGCACGGCGATGGCCGTTGAGATGGAATCCAGCGCCAGCAGGGCATTTTCAATCTCAAATGGGGAGATGTTCTCGCCTCCGGAGATGAAAATCCCATCCTTCCGCCCCAGCACCACCAGATTGCCTGCGGGGTCCAGATAGCCGAGGTCTGCCGTCCGAAAGATTCCTTCTCCTTCGGCGGGTGGTGTCGGGGGATCGTCGAGATATCTTCGGAAAAGCGTCTTTCCCCCCAGCAGGATGGTCCCGTCCTTCGCAATCCGGATTTCCCGATAGGGAAGCGGCTTCCCGGCGGTGAAATAGGAGCTCCTGTCCGAACCTTTCGCCACACCTGTGGCCTGGGTGCATGATTCCGTGGACCCGTAGGTCGGCATCACGGGAATGCCCAGATCCAGAGCCTTTTCAATCAGCCATGCCGGAATCGGCGCGCCGCCCAGCTGGATGGCCTTGGCCTTTTGAAGGGCGGCGACGGTGTCTTCTGAGGACAGGCAGCGGATGAGCTGAGTCGGCACCAGGGACAGGACGGAGGGGCGGTGGATCCGGATCGCGGCATCGATTCCTTTCATCGATTCCGGCAGGATGCAGGCGCTTCCTGCCAGGAGAGTGCGGATCCAGATCAGGATGCCGCCGACATGGAAAAGGGGCAGGCTGATAAGCCAGCGGTCCTCCGGCTCCATCCCGATGAAGATGTCCGTTCCCAGGGCGCTGTAAATGTAATTGCCCACGGTATGAATAATTCCACGGGGTTTTCCCGTCGATCCCGATGTGAAGATGACGCTGGCCTCCTGCCGGAACGGGATCGCCGGCCATGGACGGCCTTCCCTCCAGAGATCCGCATCGGAGGGCGGGCTCTGAAGCAGTATGCCGGGGTGAAGAATGGGCACGTCGGCGGAAGGCGGCACATCCCCGGCTGTAATGAGAAAATCAAGCGGGGCGGCCTTCAGAAGACTTTCCAGCGGTGCTTTGAAATCCAGGGGAAGATAGAGAAATCCCTCAACCCAGGCCGCGAGCATCAGGAGCAGGTGCAGCTCGCTGTTTTCCCCGTGGAGTGCCGCCAGATGGCCCCGGCGCACCCCGGCCTTCCGGAGGGTGGCGATCACGTCTCCAAGGCTCTTGCTGATGTCACCAAAGGTCCGGACGCCCTCCGGCGTCAGCAGGGCCGGATTCGGCCGGAACTCCTCGAACAGCCGCGCCAGGTCGATGGATTCGTTCTGCAGGAAGACGGGCTTCATAAGACTTTTTCCCCGAGGCAGGACGGGTTGAGCAACGCCCTTCCGAGGAGGAGCCCGGCGGGAATTTCCAGCTTCCCTCCGCTCAGTCCGGGGGACGGCGTCAGAATATCGGCGGCAAGGTAGCGCAATGTATCCAGACCATGGGCTGTCTCCGGCGGAATGCCGGCCAGGCGGGAAAAGACGCCAAGGACGGAGAGGGTGAGGCCGGAATTGAAGGCGGAGCTGAGGATCGTCCGGATGCCGCTGCGCTCCGCATCCTCGACGGCCCGAGCCATGGCATGCAGACCCCTGAGGAGTCCGGGCTTGAGGATGACCGCCCTCACCGCCGGGTCCAGTTCCGATGGACGGGGTTCTTCCGGATCGAGAAGGCCTGCCAGCGATTCATCCAGGGCCAGAGGCCATGGGAGATCGCCTGCCTTTTCCAGCTCCGCTTCCGCAAGGGGCTCTTCGACGTACTCCACGGGAAGATCGCAGAGAGCCTCAAAATAGCGCCGGTATGCCGCCGCCGTCAGGTTCCGGTTGCCGTCAAGGCGCAGGGAGACCCCCGTTCCCATCTCTTCGGCCAGGATGCGGATCTGCCGGATTTCCCCATTTTCCGGGAGCCTGCCTATCTTGATCTTGATTGTCGTTGCACCGCTGTTCTTCAGGTCCCGGATCTGCCGCTCCAGGCCCTCTTCGGCGGGCTCCGGGATGAAAAGGGCGTTGACGGGGATCCTCCAGGTTCCATCCGCAAAGGGGGGAAGGTTGTTCCGGCTCTTCCCGCCACCGGCCTGGAGATAAAGGCCCAGCAGGGCGCTTTCCACACCGAAGAGGGTGTGTTCCGTCCAGGAGGACACCGGGGCGTCGGCCATGCCCAGAAGAGGCTCCGTCAGCAGGAGCGGTCCGCAGGTGACGCAAAGGCTTTTCATGGTCTTCCCTACCGACGGGATATCCTGGAGACATCGTTCCAGCGTCACCGTATCAAAGCCGGCCAGGGGGGCGATCTCCCCATAGCCGCAATGGTTGTTCCCGGCTCTAAGGGCGATCAGGAGCCCGTCCCTGTCATGCAGGACCTTCCGGCCGACCGTCACCGGCCTGGCGAAGGGAAGAGAAAAGCGATAGACTTCTGTGCCGATGATCCTCATCGTGAATGTGCCCCGAAATCCCCCTCTGTGGGAGGAAAGCATGGTAGACGAAGAAACGTCCAAGGTGTCCCCGCGCAGGGATGGATGGAAGCCTTCGTCTTAACAGAAGGTGAGCATAGGGAAAAAGACCGCAGCGTGTCAATGATAAAAGGCGGCCGAGGGGGAGGGGCTTGTGCCCTTCGGCCGCGAAGTTCTGGGCAACCTTTATGTTGAACAGCCATGGGAACTTGAGTATGATGATGAGCAGGTCACGCCGGGGGGAGACAAGGGGCAACGGCCGGGATAACGGGCGATTTGACGCGATGGAAAGAAGTGGCAGGGAAGAGGCATGCCGGAGGGTGGGCAGATGAATTACAAGTTCAAGAGAATCAAAGTCCATGGACTCCTCGTCGTGGAAACGGAAGAAGGCTATGACCAGCGGAGCGTCGATGTCATTCCATTGGAGGTTGACGCGAATCTGGAATCGGATGCAAGGACGATTCAGCCCGGCGAAACGGTCATCGGCCTGATTCAGAACCCGAAGATCTTCCATGTCTATGCCGAGATGGAAGACGGGACGTGGCTCGACCTGGGATACGACTGCATCGAGGACGAATATGAACGGGACTGGGACAAAGTTGTAGAGGAAGCCATCGCGGAATACCAGAGGGAGCAGGCACAGGGCGGTCATGATACGTCGGGGTAATCGATGAACCCCATCCTAATTAAGGGTGCTCCCCCGGTTCAACCGGGGCATGGACCTGCAGGAAAAGCCCCTCTTCTTCTACTTGAATTCGCCCGTTTCGTTGAAGGGGATGCGGAAAAAAAGCGCCCCCGAATAAAGGGATCCTTTCAGCCGGTACTTCAATCCCGAATCGAATCCCCCTTTCCCCAGCTCCGAAAGCTGCCGCAGGATGCTGGTGAGCCCGGTATAAGCCTCGATTTTGACGGTCTTCGTGCTCAGGCGCTCCACGGTAAGGCTCTGATTTGAAACCCCCTTGGCAAAGGGCTGGCCGTTGATCTCCAGATCGAAAACAACCCCGGTGATGTTCAAGTCCCTCTCCGTGGTATTGAGAATCCGAAGCTCCATCAAAAACGTCTGCTCCATAAGGCGCATCTCCTTGGGAGCAATACTGACGATATCGATGCGTGGCTTTTCCCCCCTCCAGAAAACCGGGGCGCATCCGGAAACCGCAGCCGCGAAGAGCACCATCCACAGCGCATACGGCCAAATGACGTTTCTTCTCATTGCCTCTGCCTTCTTTCCGGCGATGCCGCCAGATGAACGTGATGGATTCCAGTGGTGAAATCCCTGAGAAAAAGCTTTTTGATCCGGAGCGGCACCGGATCCCCGGGGCTGTCTCGTGATCATTCCTGATTATGAAAGAGTTTTGGGGGCATAACACGTATGAGCCATCCGGAAATACATGTTATGTCCCCCGAAAAGATGAGATCGATTTGTCCGTCATCACTGTTTTGCAAATTTTGCGGCGCTTTCACCGACGATTCTTCCAAAAACGATGGTCTGCGTGATGGAATTTCCGCCCAGGCGGTTTGCGCCATGAACACCGCCTGTCCCCTCACCGGCGGCAAACAGTCCGGGAATGGGCTTGCCGTCCTTAGCCATCACCTGGGCGTTTGCATCCACCTTCAGGCCGCCCATGGTGTAATGCACACCGGGCATGATTTCAATGGCATAGAATCGCGGAGTTTTGATCGACCGGGGCATGTCAGGCCTCTTGAACGCGGCATCGCTCTTTTCGTCAACGGCCTTATTGTAGGCGCTGAGGGTCGCCTCAAGTTCTGCTGCAGGCACTTTGATCTTCGCTGCCAGGTCGGCTATGGTCGTCCCGGCGGTGACCAGATTCAGATGAAAGTAGCCTTCGATCTGCCTGAGGCTTTTTCGGATCCCTTCGTCAAAGACGAGGAACGCCGACTTGCCGGTCTGGGCGAGAATGGCGGCGGAGGCGGCATCGCGGGTCGTCATTTCGTTTACAAACCGCCTGCCGTCGCGGTTCACGAGAATGGCACCGTTGCCGCGCACCGCTTCAGTAATCAGGATGCGGCTGCCTGCGGCAACCGTGGGATGTATCTGTATCTGCTTCATATCGACCAGATCCCCACCTGCCGCATCACCGAGATGTATCCCGTCGCCCGTCGCGCCCGGTTGATTGGAGGTGGTCATCCCTTTGAACGTCGGCTGGTAATAGGCCACTCGTTCGGGATTGGCGGAAAATCCCCCGGCGGCAATGATGACCGCCTTGGCCGAAATCTTGTAGAGTTTGCTGTGCTTGCCTTCCACCAGCACGCCGGTCACGCGTCCCTTGCCGTCCTCCAGAATCTTGATCGCCCGGCTGTTGACCCGGATATCGATCTTGCGGTCTTCCGCATTTTTCTTCAGGGCCTGGGTGATGTTCGCGCCGACGGCGGCTCCCCCGCTGGGCCTGTGGGCCCTGGCGGCGCTTGCCCCGCCCAATCGCCCCACATCGCTCAGATCGGCTCCGAGAGAGGTGAGCCAATCAACGGCGGCGGCGGAATCCTTTGCCAGGATTTTGACCAGACAGGGATCACTGGTGTTCTTTCCGCCTTTCATCGTGTCTTCGTACATGAGATCCACGGAATCCTTGATGCCTTTCTCCTTCTGAATCCTTGTTTCCGAGGCGTTCATTCCGCCCGCGGCAAGCTGGCTGTTCCCGCCGGTAATGGGCATTTTTTCCAGGAGAATGACTTTCGCCCCTCTGTCGTGGGCGGTGATGGCCGCGGCAAAGCCCGTTGCCCCTGCCCCGATGATCACGATATCCGTCTTGTCCGTTCGAAGGTTCGCCGGGATCTCTTTCACAACGGGCAGAGTGGTCGAAGGCACACGGGCGGCGACTTTGCCGAAGGGTATGTTCATGTCGAAATGATGGCAGCCGAGACAGTACGACATGGAATCGGCATGCCCGGCATGGCAGACCGTGCAGTTCATGTTGCCGAGATGCGATTTGTGCGCGTTGACCGCTTCTTCCGACTTTTCAGCCACCTTGGCGAGCGACCCGTGGCACTTGACGCAGGCGGAGTTGACAAGTGTTTCGTTGTCATCAACCTCCATGGTGTCGCCATGACAGGCGGTGCAATTCAATCCCTTGTCCTTGTGGGCATCGGCAAGATAGGGCCCATTTGCTGAAGCCCAGAGCAGCACCGATGCGAAGACGGCAATGACCGCAAAGAGCATTGACGCCATCCATTTTCCTGATTTCATGGGAAACCTCCTCATATCGGGGAAACATAAAAACGGTTGTGGGTTTGAATACGCTTCCTGAACCCTGGGGCTTGATCCTGCAAGTCCGCAACAAAAAGATTATAGGTGCAAAAAGATGCCGTGTCAATCGGCGCTGATATCGCCAGGGTGCATTGACGAGAGAAGAGTTGTCACGACATGTTCCGGCGGCTTTTTCTTTGCCGGGGGGCGGTTGCAGAGGAAGGTTCAGCGGGCCCCGGGGTGGACATCCGGGTGGACTCAGGAACCTCCGGATTGCAACGCCCGCGAGAGGTCAAAAAGAAATGGCCACAGAGGATTCGCATGGTATAATCGATCCGCCGGTGTGCCGTCACGGGAGGCTGCATGGAATGGTGGCGAGATGCTTTGGGGTGAGTCGATACCGTGCGGCTTGAAGAACATATCTGAAGAACATATCTAAGGAGGGCTTTGAAAAATGAGACGTTTGGAAAAGGGGCAGGCAAGCGTTGGTGAGGCGGCGTCCGATCCGCATCGGGCAACGGATCTGGATCGGAGAGATTTTCTGAAGAGTGCAACCATGTTAGGCACGGCAGTGATCGCGTTCACCTCTTCGGAGCGTGTCTTTGCCGGGAACGAACGTTCCGGTGCCCCTCCGGCGGCAGGCCTGCCGGGAAACGAACAGGAACTTCCTTTTGTGAAAATTCCCGATGTTTCGATCCTGATGAGAAGTCCTGATTCCGTCCTCGTCGGGGTGGCCACAAGCGATGTGGTTGAAATTAAGCTTGCCGACGTGATGAAGGTTCATGGATACTGCGGGGGGAGCGCCTTTGCCTTCCGGGCGGCTCAGGAGGCCTTCAAAATTTTATATCCCGACAGGCTTCCTCTGCGCCAGTCCATCAAGGTGCAGACCTCGATACATTGCTGCCAGGCTGATGCCCTGGCCTACATTACCGGCGCCAGGACGGATCTGAGCGCCTTGCCCACCAGGGGAGACCTGGTGTTGATTCCCGTGGAGAAAAACCAGATGGTTTTCATGGACAAGCAAACGGGAAATCAGGTTATCCTGAAGCCCAACGTCAACCCCCACGACACCTTCAGCCCCCTGTACAAGCGGGTGCGCAAAGAGCCCGGTTTTGCGCCACAGGTCCACAGAGTGATGCATGAGAAGATACAGGAATACATTTACGCGCCTCAGGAAAAGCTGTTTCAGATAGTCCGGGTGTAAGAAGCATTCTCCGGCATCGGGGCACGCAAGGCGCTCTCTCTTCCGTTGCGGCCGGGAGTGCGGAGCGCATCCCCTTTCCGGCCGATCCGTTTCGGCATCCCGGGCGTTATGCGTCGGCTGGACGCATAACGTGCCCGATCCGCCCTGGTTCTCTGGATTTCAGAAGTGCCAGGGGAATTTCTTGAAGTCCTGGGGGCGCTTCTCCAGAAAGGCATTGCGCCCTTCTTCGGCTTCCGGTGTGCCGTATGCCAGCCGTGTAGCCTCCCCGGCGAAGATCTGCTGTCCCACCATGCCGTCGTCCAGCAGGTTGAAACCGTACTTCAGCATCCGCATGGCCGTCGGCGATTTGGAGTTCATGATTCCCGCCCATTCAAGGGCGACGTTCTCCAGATCCACGTGAGGAACGACCTTGTTCACCATGCCCATCTCGAAGGCATCCTGGGCGGTATAGTTGAACCCCAGGAAAAAAATCTCCCTGGCGCGCTTCTGGCCGATATGCTTTGCCAGGTAAGCGGAGCCGTAACCGCTGTCGAAGCTGGCGACATCGGGATCGGTCTGCCGGAAGATGGCATGCTCTTCCGAGGCAAGCGTGAGATCGCACACTGCGTGGAGGCTGTGACCGCCGCCGACGGCCCAGCCGGGGACAACGGCCACGACAATCTTGGGCATGAACCGGATCAGGCGTTGAACTTCAAGGATATGAAGCCGTCCCAGGCGGCTGAAATCGACCGCCCCTTCCTGGCCCGCATATTTATAGCCGTCCCTGCCCCGGATCTGCTGATCGCCCCCGGAACAGAAGGCCCAGACGCCATCCTTGGGAGAAGGGCCATTTCCCGTGAGGAGCACCACGCCGACGTCGGGGGTCATGCGGGCATGGTCCAGAGCCAGGTAGAGTTCGTCGACCGTCCTGGGCCGAAAGGCATTGCGGATTTCCGGCCGGTTGAAGGCGACGCGCACGGTTCCCTGTTCCTTGGCGCGATGGTAGGTGATGTCCGTAAATTCGAAGCCGGGAACTTCAAGCCAGAGTTCCGGGTCAAAAATTTCTGAAATCATGGGTTTCTCTTTCCTTTCTGAAATGGGGTTATGGCAGGCGGATCTGCTGCATGTCCGCAAATGTTCTCAGATCTTCCTCCGGGGACAGGATCACTTCGAGGATGGCGGAACGCTCCAGCTTCAGGGCCTGGCCGTAATGATGAGCCAGTTCCCCCGGTGTCCCCGCCTTGAAATAGGGCAGATCGAACTGAGCTGCCATCCGCTCGAAGGTCATGCCATGGGGGGTTGTCATGTAAGGATCGATAATCTCGGGAAAATTGCGGATGGGGAGCCTCTCGAAAATCCTTCCCCCCCCGTTGTTGATTACGACGAGGATGACGGGTGTCGTGCTCCCGGCGAGAAGCAGGAGGGAATTCAGATCATGAAGAAAGGAGATGTCGCCGATCACCGCTGTCACCCGCCGCTGTGAGGCTTCGGCAAAGCCGACGCTCGTGGCGATATTTCCCTCGATCCCGCTCACCCCGCGGTTGGAGATAACGGAAATCCTCCGTGGAAAGGGGGAACGGACGGCATCGAAGGCCCGGATGACCAGGGAATTTCCCAGGAACAGGCCCTCCCCGTCGGGAATCCCGGCAAGGATGTCGACCGCGATTCCGGGAAAGCTCAAGACCTTCCGGGCAAAGAGGGTTTCCATGAGCTGGTAGAGGGTTTCCATGGGACCGAGAAGACGCAGTCGCGCCACCCTGTCCAGGGACAGATCGTTCTGAAGATTCAAGGCGTCTACAAAGGCATGGCCGGAAACCAGGATGCGGCTGTTCACCCGATGGGCGGGATCGCGCAGCCCCTTCCGAGGGCAGATCTGGATCACCTCCGCCTCGCTTTGAGGCAGAAGGGTGGCGTAGTAATGCTTGGATACGAGACCGGAACCGAACTGCAGGATCGTTTCGGGGGAGTATTCCGCGATCAACCGGATGGCTTCGGGGTGATCCAGGCTGAAGAGCTGCCGGGTCGCCGGAAGAATCCCCTTCATGGACGAAGCGACGTCGCAGAACACCGGCCAGCCGAGGGTCATGACCAGCCATTCGAGGGCTTCGATATCCTCAGGCCCATCGAGGCGGCCGATGACCACCAGCCCCCTGGAGGTGGCGGCGATTTTAGCCGCGATGCCGTCCATGTCGCGGATCATCGTCTCCGGGGCGGGGTAGCTTGTGTAGGGCCTGCTTCGGCTGTACAGACGCTCTGCCATCTCCAGCAGCCCTTTGGGAATCGGCTGAGGGTCGGGAAGGCCCGGCACCAGGGGGTCCCGGAAGGCGCAGTTGACGTGGACCGGACCGGTTGCCGCGGTAACGAGGTAATCGATCTTGGCCAGCAGGGCCTCCAGGGGATAATCAGCACAGGGGCAGGGCAGGAAAAGGGAGTCCCGGCAATAGGACCCGTAAAGATCCGGCTGGACAATCGTCTGGTTGGCGTCGCTTCCCACGAGCTCCGGGGGGCGGTCCGCGCTGAGGATCATCATCGGGACCTCGTCCCGGAAACCTTCAATGGCCGCCGGGTAATAGTTGGCCGGCGCCGTTCCGGAGGTGCAGACCAATACGCCGGGACGGCCTGTGGCCTTCGCATGACCGAGGGCACGGTATCCGGCCGCCCTCTCGTCCACGCAGACCTTCTTCCTGGCCCGGTCCTCATGGGCCAGGGCGGAGATCAAGGGGGCATTGCGGTTGCCGGGAGAAATAAAAAACGTGTCCAGCCCGTTCTTGATCAGTTCGGCGACGATCAGCGACGACCACAGCAGATTGAGATTATCGGACAGCGGCAGGGGAGGCATCAGATTTCTCCCAGGATGGCGGCAAAGTTGTCCATCTTCTTTTCCGTTTCCTTCCATTCGGCATGGGCGTTTGACTGCAAGACGATACCGGCTCCGGCGAAAATATGCAACGACTTCCCGTTGACCAGGGCCGAGCGGATCCCGACGGAGAAATCGGCGTTTTTCCGGTTCATCCAGCCGATGGGGGCCGCGTACCATCCCCGCTGGAAGGGTTCATAACGGCGAAGGCACGAACGGATTTCCTCCTGGGGAAAACCGCCCACGGCGGGGGTGGGGTGAAAGGCTTCGGCAATGGCCAAAGGGGAGAAATTCTGCTGCGACCGGCCGGAATACCGGGTGATGATGTGCTGAACATTTTTCAGCTTCAGGATCTCTTCCCTGGATTCTACCTGCACATCCGCGCAGAGCTGATGCATCCTGGTCTCGATGAAGCCGGCGACAAAACGATGCTCTTCCAGCTCCTTCGGGGTGTTCAGCAATTCCGCCTCGAGGCGTTGATCATCGAATGGATTTTTCCCCCGGGGCCGCGTTCCGGCGATGGCATCCGCCAGGAGGATCCCGTTCTGCATGCGGAAGAGCCGCTCCGGGGAACGGCCCAGGAACGCAACGCCGTCCTCGATCTGGTAGAAAAAGAGCGAAGACATCTCTGAAATTCCCGCCAGGACCGCGGCAATCTGAACAGGATCCCAGCGATCCTTCCGCGTGAAAACCTTCTTCCGGGCCAGGACGATCTTTTTCAAATCCCCCTCGACGATGGTCCGGAGCGCCTTTTTGATCATCCTGTTCCATTGAGGCTTTTCAGGGATCAGCGTCCTCTCCGCAGGGACCGGCTGGCCTGCTGCCGGGGAAAGGCGGGGCAGGGCGTCCAGGGATTGCAGACCGTCCGTCAGTTCCCGGAGGACATGCTCCCGGGGCAGCCTTTTATTATTGATATGATTGACGCGGATCCTTGCGCCCCCGGGGGATCTGAAAATCTCAACGAGCGGCAGCGTGAACCGGTAGCGTCCGAAGGATCGCCATTCGGGAGCGGGCTCTTCCTCGACATCAAAGGCAAAGCCGCCGAAGACGGGAATGGTTTCATCCCGGTTCCACAAGCGGCGGAACCCATCCAGCACTTCGCCGCCCGATGCGGCCTCGATCACCAGGGCGCTTCCCAATCCCCCGAGTTCAAAGGGGGCGTCCTTGGCGCTGTAGTAGAATTTTTCCGGCACCGGGCAGGAGAGGACAAGATCGAGGACCGGATCGGGCAAAGCCACCTCCTTCTCGATGCGCACAAGGTATCTGGCCTCTTTCCTCCCGGGATGCTGGACGAGGCGGTTGATCTCTTCCTGAAAGAGGGGATAAAAGAGAAAATCGGATTTCATGGTATAAACAACTGGTTGTTTCCTTATTTTAAATGACGGACTCCCGGGAGGAGACGTATTACAAGAAAGGTTCGATGTCAAATCAAAGATCGAGGTCGGGTCCTGCCGGCTCGAACTCACGGAGAGATGCTCACTTTATTTCTTGACACTTTTGCCTGCATACTTTAGTTTTATTGAGTTGTTACGATCTCCTATCTCCAGCGTTTCTCTTCCGAATGTCGTTTTTACGGTCCAATGCCCGGTATGATGGGGTCTGCGGGGTAAGTATGGAAGCCTTACAGGAAAAAAGTGTTGATTTTGAGGCAATCTGCCGGAAGGCCGGACTCAAGGTAACCCGCCAGCGGCTGGAAATCTATCAGGAACTCGTGCGGTCCACCGACCATCCCACGGCGGAGGCGCTGCACCGGCGCCTGCGACGGAATCTGCCCAATCTTTCCCTGGACACGGTCTATCGGACCCTCGCCACCTTCGCACATCACGGCTTGATCAGCAGGGTCGAGACGGCGGAAAGCCTGTCCCGATTCGAGGCAACTTTTGCTCGCCACCACCATCTGATCTGCCGCCGGTGCGGAAAAATCTCCGACTTTTCATGGCCTCATCTGGATGACGTCTCCCTGCCCCCTGATGTCAGCGACTGGGGAAATATCGATTCCAAAAACATCGTCATCTACGGCATTTGCGGTCAGTGTCTCAACGAACTTCCTGAAAAAATTTAAAATAAAAACGATTGCCTTTTTCTTTTAATTAGGATA
>ENA-UOUL01002523-UOUL01002523.1-bioreactor-metagenome-genome-assembly--contig:-NODE-2523-length-21110-cov-14.302192_pt1 | contig 21110 bp, 20 predicted proteins | sample MGYA00249838_ERZ747220 | MGnify/ENA primary metagenome ERZ747220 (study PRJEB28778, sample SAMN05720191) | bioreactor metagenome | isolation source: Anaerobic biogas reactor | place: USA:Washington...
CGGGGGCATTCACCAGCTGCAGCCTGTCTCCCGAACGTCCCGCATAAACGGGGAAGTTATTTCATGGGCGTTGCTACGGTCGGACGAACGAGGCTAGACGGATCTGATGTCACGGTCGCCACGGACAATTCTGGATACTTCGAGGTTCCCGCCGATCACTCGGTAGAAAACCACGTAACTGCCCACCAGCGTGGCGTGAACGCCCTCACCAAGGTCTTCCCGGACTTCGCCCAGCCCCGGCTGACGAGCGACGAGACGGCATTTGGCCTTGACGCGCTCGACCCAATTTCGTGCGGCGACCGGCTTGTCCCGCGCGATGAAACGCGTGATTTCTTTGAGGTCAGCGCGGGCATTACGGGAGAACCGCAATCTGGGCATGGTGATCAGTTTCCGAGTGAGTTCGCCTCGATGGCGTCGATTTCGCGATGAACATCTTCGAACACCGCATCACCGTCAAACCACTCACCGCTCTCCAGCTGATGGAATCCCTCTGCGACTTCTGCTCTGAGCCGCTCACGAGACTTCAGCAATCCGATCGCCTCAGAAACTGCCTCCTGTTCGGACGCAAACCGGCCGGTGACCACAAGCTCTCGTACGAAATCATTGGCTTCGCTTGACAATTCTACGTTCATGCGTCTCCTCCATTTCTGCTTGCGACGTGAATTATACACGATTGAGCGTCCGCCACAAAATACCTGTGCCCTGTTGGGATCGGCTGAAAAGGCCCAAGCAGTGCAGTCTCCTTGTGCTGCCCAAGCCGGGTCAAGATTCCGTTTGTGGACTACCTCGGTGCAGTAGTCCGCGGCTCGTGGCGACAAACCAGCAACGAAAAGGTACGCGGCCAACAGTCATTCGCTGTGCGGGCAAGACCCGGTGACGGGGAAGCGCATCAGTATCCCATTCCGAGTTCTTGGGCTTCGGCCGTGAGGGCGTCGGCGATGCGCCGCCGAGCTTCATCGTCCTGACGCTTGTAGGCCGTCAAGTCCTCCAACAGAATCCGCCGGTGGGTGCCGACTTTGCGGAAGGGTATCCGGCCCTTCTCCAATTGCTCGATCAGGAACGGCCGGGACACGTGCAGCAACTCGGCGGCCTGTTGCGTCGTCAGTTCCGCGTGGACCGGCATGAGCGTGACGGCTTTGCCCTTCGCCATCTCCGCCAACGCGTGCGCCATCAAGCGGACCACCGACGATGGCACGGCGATGCGTTCCTCGGGCGCATCCTCGGGCTGGATGAAAACCCGAAAGGACCGCTTCCTGCGTCCGCCAACCGCTTTGGCCAGACGCGGGGCGGATTCCTGCGCAAGTCGCGATTCCGCCTCCGTTGGAGCCACCGTATCCGAATACTCGCTGAGTGTTGCTGGCATGTCCGTCTCTCCCATGTGTCTTCGGCGAATTCTACCCCGTAATCGAATTAAATGCAATATCCGCAGCTAACGAAATCCCGAAGATCGGAATCGCATCCGGCGGAAAGCCAGCGACGGCTGGCAGGCGGGCTTTCACCCGGACAAGCTCAGGTGGATGCTGAGAATGGGGACATCCAGAATCAGTCCTTGTACGCTTTGGTCGATGTTGGTGGACTTCTCCGTGTCATCGGTTTTTCAGCGGCGAAATGGAGAGCAGAAGTGGTGAGGGGACGGTCATGGCCAGGAGCCCATGACGGGATTTGGTTGAGGCGACGGAAGTCGGCGTGTGTTTTCTGCCGCTGAGATTGGACCAGTACCTGGAACGGCTCGATTGGACCGGCCGGCAGACGCGGCCGGCGAAGCGGGGGCAGATCCCAGCGGAGTTGTTGCCGATCCTGGAGCGGCTGCGGCTGTCGTCGGAGACTTGGGTCGAGACGGTGTTGAATTTTTAGCCGCTGGTTTCGGCTGGCGGCGGGGCGGGCGGACAGTCTGGCGGCGGAAGCCGCACGGCGCGGGCGCCGCTGGCTGCAGGGGGTGAGCCACTGCCGCGCCGCGTTTGCGTAGAGGTTCGCGATCGCCAGCAAAAAACGGCCTGAAGAGAGTTGGCGGACGCTTCGCGGTCAGTCTCCGAAAGGCATCCGACATGCCGCGTCCTTGGCCGTTCGGGGTCTGCTGCGCCACAAACCCGATCTTCACAGCTCCCTATTGGCCGCGTACTTCCAACCTACCCTGTGGGTTCAAACCGGGCTCGATTCGGACAGGTTCTCGTTTACCACGATGATGTCCTGACGCAAAGGGAAAGTTGGGTGGCCCCTTCCGAAATCCACGACGAAGAACGTCTTCCCACGGCGGAGAATCAGATCGACAGCGCCGACGCATGCTCGCGAGTCGGAACCTGACCGGGCCCCGAACCTTCTTGGTCGCTTTCGCCGACAAGCAACACAACTTAGGTCTGTCTGGCGACTCGATGGAGCGCATCATCAAGCTGGGCGACCTGGGGCGAGCGGGTGGACCGTTCGTTGCTCCTGCGTCTCGAGCGGACCTCACACAAGCGCGCGAGGCACGTAACGGACGGACGAGCCCGAGCCGCTCATCCCTCGCTGGGGTCGCAATTCACTGAGGTCCAACGCGATCCTTCCAGTAGCCGGGCCCTCGGTGGAGATGCATCACCGCCACGATGATGACCTCTTCCTCCCGCGGTTCGTAGAGGATTCCGTACGGAAATCGCTTCAAGCGGCACAAGCGGTACGGCGCCTCCAGCAGGCCCCAGGCAAGCGGCCGCTGAAGCACCCGGGCCAGCGCTTCGCGGAATGCTTCTCCGAATCGCCCTCCCAAGCCTTCTCGCTTCGCTTCGTAGTAGTCGTACGCCTCGTGGAGTTCGCTTTCCGCCTCCGGGTGAAAACGGTAGTTCATTTCTGCAACCTGCTGCGAAGGCGCCCCATGACTTCGTCGCCCGGCAACAGCGCGACCTTGCCGGACTCCACGTCCCGCATGCGCCTCCGTGCCTCTGCGACCCACGCTTGCCGGACTTCGTCCGTGACGAAAAAGTCGAGCTGTTCTTCAGGGAGGCTCGCCCAGAGCACATCTGCCAGCTGGGCACGGGATTGTTCCGGCAGCGCCAGGGCGGCGCTGAATACCACTTCTTCCGTTGAACTCACAGCAACCTCCGCCTGCAAATGGCTCGTCAGCCAGAACTCTTCGCCCCACCAGTTCCCACTGATCCCAATTCTACTCCTCCGCTGCTCCCGAAACAACGGCCTTGAGATCCCGCCTTTGCAGTCTGTGCGGCGATCTCACCGCGGTAGATCCAGGCCGTGTCGCGGCTCTCGATCCGGGCGCAGTCGAACCCGCCGGCGTCGAGCACGCGTCCCTTGTCCTCGGGGAAGGGCGAGATGGCGAGCGTCCGCGCGGCGAGCAGTCCGCGCGGCGGGTTCGGCACCGGGTGCGCGGGGTCGAAGACTCGTCCGTGGGAGTAAGTCCCGTCGCCGTGCCGGACCAGGTACCAGGCGCTCGCGCCCTCGGGAGTCCCCTGGCCCGCTGGGTGCAGGATCCAGACGCCGAGGAGGTGGACGCTTTCTCCCGTGTCGGGATCGGCCGCGGGAAGGAAGTCGTTGTAGGCGCTCAAGCACGGGCCCCGGAGCGCAGGGACGCCGAAGGCCTTGGCGAAGTACTTGCGGATGTCGAGTTCGGTCGTGGCCGCGAACCCACGGGCGGGATCGATCCGGTAGATGACCCCCGGGTAGGAGCAGGTGCCGAGAAGGACTTCTTGCCCGCAGCGGAGCGGATCAGGGACGGCGGTCAAGCCGCGGAGGATCTCTGGTTCATCGCCCCGGTCCACGATCCGGTGCGGCCAGCGCCACACGAGCTCCCAGCGCGGCGACGCGCCGTCCACGCGCCGGAACAGACCGCCGGAGAGCGGCGTCTCGTTGCGGATGCCCCCGGCGGCGTAGAGGACGCCGTTCGCTTCCGCGAGGCACATCACGCGGCCGGTCCCGGACAGCTCGGGCGTCCGATCCCAGCGGAGGCGCCCCGGAACGGACGGGTCGTAGACGGCGCGGCAGACCGCTCCGCTCGCCAGACCGCCGAAGAGCGACTGCACCCCCGTGACACGGTCCCGATGAGTGCAAAAGGAGCGGACGCCTCCCTCCACGTCCTCGAGGACGACGCTCTCGGCCCAGGTTCCCGAGGCGTCGTCCCGGCTCCACACAGAGGTGTTCTTCAGGCGGCTCGATATCGGTCCCGCGACGAGGAGGTTCACGGGCGGGTCGAGCGCCTGGCCCTCGCCGTCCGTGACGAATCGCGTGGAGAGGATCGCGGTCACCCGGCGGGCCATGGGCCAGGACACGTCCACCCGCCACGCGGCCTGGGCGGAGTCCTTGACGAGAATCTGGGGACCCGTCCACGGCGGCTGGCCTGCATCACGCCGGCCGTAGGGGAGATCCATCCAGCATCCGGTCGCCGCGAAGAGCCGCCCGCCGTGCGCGAGAAGACGCACAGTCTCCGTGCCGGTCATCCGCTCTCCGGCGCCGTCCTTCGTCCCCGGCACCCAGTCCCGCGCGAAGGCCAGGTGCGCAAAGGCGCGGCTGTTCGCAACGGGAACGGCCGCTGGCGGAGCCGAGGGGCGTGCGTCGACGTCAATGCCTTCGGCGACGGTTGCCGGGGGCGCGGCCGCGAGCAGCGACTGGGCCCGCCGGATCGAGGACATGAACTCGCGCACCTCGGCCTGCGTTACAAAGCCGTCCTGGTCGCGATCCCAACTGGCGTGCTGCTGCGCGTCCCCCAGTTCTGCTCGCGAGAGCTTCCCGTCGCCGCTCGTGTCGAGCTCCTGGAAGCGTCGTTCGAGGGCCGCTCCACGCCGGTCCTGCGCTTCCGAATTCAGACCGGCTTCGAGGAGGACGACAGCGGTGAGGACGGCGAGTAGTGTGGTGGGTCTCACGGGATCATCTCCTTCCGATTACTTCAGCTCGAGCATGTAGGTTCGATCGGCGGCGAGTCCGGCAAATGTCCTTGTTCGGCCATCGAGGAGCTTCACGGTTGCGTCAGCGGTGGTAGCCTTGCCGAGACCAAAGTGGGCGTCCAGCGCGCCGCCGCTCTTGTACGTATGGTTGCTGTGGATCCAGCGGTACTGCTTCTTGGAGTGCGGCGACTCGTCGTCGCCTTGGATTTCCCTTGGCGAAGAGCCGCCCAGACGGTCTGTGCTCGCGGATTTGCTGGCGGAGTCCGGCGAAAGAGAAAGCGGCGACAAGTCGCCGCACTCCAAAAGCTCGACACGGGCGCCGATGAGTTCGGCGTCTTTGAGGCCGGAGAAGGTGAGATGGAGCCAGTGGTTCTGCTTTGCTCCATGCGCACCGGTGTTCCAATAGACCTTGCTCTCGTAGCGTTCCGGAGCGACGGTCTGGCCGGGGCCGAGGCTGTTGTCGGGGTCGGCGGCGAAGACGAGGTCGAGCAAGCCGTCGCCGTCCAGGTCGGATGCCTCGGCGGAAATGCCGCTGCTGTCGAGGCCGCTGAACGTCGTCGGCTTCACCTCGAACGTGCCGGCACCCCTTCCCATGAACAGCATCGAGCGCGTCATGGTGCTTTCGCTGCGGTTCATCACCACCACATCGAGCCAGCCGTCGTTGTCGAAGTCGGCGAAGACGGAATCGGCGAAATAGGGAGTGTTTTTCGCAGGATGTTTTGGTGTCAAACCGGGCTGGCTTTCGAAGGTGACACGCGGCCGCCAGTTCTTCCAGCGCGCGGGTTCCGGTTCCTCGAAGAAGTTCCTCCACTGGCCGTAGCCGAAGTTCAGCGGCGCGAATCCGGCGGGCGTGGTGCGATCCTCGAACCGGAAACCGCCAAGGTTCTTCCAAAAGCGGCCGGTGACGTGCTCGACGCGTGGCGCCCAGAAATCCGAGTCCGGGCCGACGGCCAGCATGTCCTGCAGGCCGTCCGCGTCCACATCGGCAAGCGCGATGTAAGGCAGGCCGGGCGCGCGGGCGTCGCTGGCAGGCTCGTAAAGCTGTTTCTCGCGGTTGTATTTCAGGCGCGCTTCGCAATGCAGGCCGTTGCCGGTGATCTTTTCAAAACGTAGCTTGCCGGTCTCACGCCACAGGTTCTTCCAGCACATCACGCCCTGGCGATACTCGCCGGGCCAGTAAGGCAGCAACGGCTCGCGGACGTCCACATGGTAGCTCTGGAGCAGGTCGAGGTCGCCGTCGTTGTCGAGGTCGCGCAGGCTGATCCCGGGACCGGCCTTATCTTTCGCGCTGTCGCGATAGAAACCGCCAAAGTCCGGCACGAGGTCCGTGCCGCCGATGTCGACAAAGCAGCCGGTCATCGTAGACCGCTCGCTCCGCGAGAGGGAATCCCGCTCACGGAGCGAGCGGTCTACGGTAAACACGTAGAGCCGGCTGTGCGGAAAGCCACCGAGGGCGTTCTTGATGTTGTCGCAGCCGATGGCCAGGTCGAGCCAGCCGTCGCCATTCACATCGCCGATGCTCGTCTGGCGGTTGTAACCGAGTTCGTTGCGAGCGCCCATGCGTTCCGAGACATCGATAAAGCGGTCCCAAGCGCCATCGCTGAGCAGGAAGGCCACGCCGAGCGGTTTCAAGCCCCCGCGGACCTTGCCCCCGAGCATCGGCGCACTGCGCGTGACGAGGATGTCAAGAAAGCCATCGCCGTTGAAGTCCGCGAGGTTGGGAATCTGCGCCGCGCCTCCGAAATCATCCATCGAACTCGCGTTGCCGATGGTGATGGCGTGCGGCGTAAAGCGGAAGCTTCCTTCATTGATCAGCACCACGAGCTTCGTCCCGCGATAGCTCGACGGTGGAGAAAACGTGGCGATCACATCCGGCCGTCCATCCCGATTCAAATCCGCGAGGGCAAAGCCGTTCATGCCCTCGCGCACATCGGTGATGCCCCGCACATGCACGCATTCAAAAAGCTGCCCCGTGCCCGCCGCATCACGCACGGCGTCGGAATCGGGGAGCTGCTTGAGGGCGGGAACGCCGTTCGCCGGCTGCGGCGTTGGGGCGGCTTCTGTCGTCGGCGCCGCGCCCTCCGGCACCGGTCGATTCCGGTTGGTCAGAAAGCGACGGAACTCGTCCGGACTGACCGAGCCGTTCTGATCCGTATCGGCGCCCCGAAAGCTCTCCACGCTGGGCGCTTCGTCGGGCGTGATCTTGCCGTCGCCGTTCTTGTCCAGACGTTTGAATGCCGCCGTGCCCGCCAGTTCCTGAGCCGGTGCGGAGAAACTCAACATGCACCCCAGCACAATGGCGAGTGGGTAACGGAACGTACATGGAATGACGATCTTCATGGGCTAATTCCCCCTGCGATTCCGGTAGTAGGCCCGTACTTCTTCTGGAGTGGCAGATCCGTCCTTGTTCGCGTCCACGGCGTCGAAGACCCCTGGCTGTGGGTATTCGTCGCGCGACAGCTTGCCGTCGTTGTTCTTGTCGGCGGCCTTGAACGCCTCGTCGATGCGGCCAGCGGCGGGGGTGCCTCGGCGCGGAGTTGGTGATTCGCCCTCTGCCTTCAGCTTGCCGCCGATCTCGGCATTGCGACGGTCCTGACGAATCCACTTCGCGGGCTGAGTGCCTCGTTCCCACTCGGCAAACGCGGTTTGCAGTTCCTTGAGTTTGTCGGGGTGACTCGCTGCCAGATCGTGCTGTTCGGCGATGTCGTCCTTGAGGTTGAACAGCATCGCACCGCCTGCCTGCGCAGTCGTGACCAGTTTCCAGTCACCGACTCGCGCGGCGTGCTGCCTGCCCGCGCGCCAGAAGAGTTGGTCATGTGGGCGGCCTTTCCCTTGTCCCGTGACAAACGGGAGCAGGTTCGCGCCATCCGATGTGGCCCGCTCGCTCCGCGAGCGGGAGTTCGTCTCGCGGAGCGAGACGTCTACGTTTGCCGCGGCCAGCGCCGTCGCATGGCAGTCGAAGCCCATGACCGGCTCGCGATAGGTTTGACCGGCGGGAATCTTGCCTTTCCACTGCATCACGAACGGAACGCGGATGCCGCCTTCGAACATCTGCCCTTTGTAGCCCCGCAGCGGATCGTTGCGACTGCTGGTTTCGGGAGTCGGGCCGCCGTTGTCGCTGTAGAACATGACCAGCGTGTTCTCTTCCTGGCCGAGTTCGCGCACTTTGGCCATGACCCGCCCCACGGCGTCGTCGAGGGCGCTCAACATGCCCGCATACGTCTTGCGTTTCGGATCCGAGATGTGCGGGAAGCGGGCTTCGTACTTCGGTGTCGCCTCCAGCGGCGAATGGACGGCATTGAACGCAACGTACAGGAACCACGGCCGGTCTTTGCTTCGCTCGATGAAATCCACCGACTCGCGTGCAAAGGCGTCGGTCAGGTACTCCGTCTCGTCCGTGACGCGCACCCCGTTGCGAATGATCGGATCGAACTCACGCGGGCTGTCGGGATAATAGCTGCGTGCGCCGCTGAGGAACCCGTAGTAATAGTCGAAGCCGCGTTCGTGCGGCCGCAGCCCTTCCTGGAAGCCGATGTGCCACTTGCCGACCATGCCGGTTGCGTACCCGGCCGCCTTGAGCTTCTCCGCCAGCGACGGGACGTCGCGGGGCATGCCGAAGTCGGGCGACGCATAACGTTCCGGCCCCGAGTTGTGCTCGAACCCGAACCGGTGTTGATACATGCCGCTCATCAGTCCGGCGCGCGAGGGCGAGCAGACGCAATGCGTCGCGTAGCCGTCGGTGAAGCGCACGCCCTGGGAGGCGATGGCGTCGACGTGCGGCGTCGGGATGTCCCGGCAGCCGTTCGCACCGATGTCGGCATAGCCGAGGTCGTCGGCAAGGAAGAGCAGGATATTCGGCTTTCGCGGCTCCTCTCCGGCGCCCGCGAACGAGTTGACGAGAAAATAGGTGACGATCAGAAGACGTTTCATGTTGTGTCCTTTGCTGAAATGCGATGACTTACCTTTGCAGGATCTCGCTTCGGGGGCGGCGCCGCGGGCGCCAGTCTGGCCGCAGCAAGACTGCCCGGACTATTGCTCCATCCGTAGTTTCTTGAGCGTCTCGGTTTCGTAGAGTCTGGCCGAGAACTCGGCCAGCAGGGCGCGGTCTTGCGGCGTGTAGTTGGCTTCGCCGGTGAAAGTCGTGATGTTGGCGTCGATCTGGCTCTTCAGATGCATTCCGATAGCCAGGAGGTGAACACGCTGGTCTTGCAGCACGTGGCGAATGGCGGCGCCAGGCAGTTGCGCGAGCCGCTGCTTGTCGAAGTCCGGCACGAGGTATCCAGACCACCGGCCCAGCCAGCCGCCGCCGATCACCTTCATCGCCACGATGCCCATGCCCAGCTCGTGCGCTTTGGCCAGACAGTCGTCGCGCAGTTGGGTCATCCGGGCGCTCCAGACGGAACTACTGCCTCGCGGCATGTAGCCGTAGGACAACATGCACACCTCGAATCCGCCGGTGTTGATCAGGGACAGCGCCTTGTCGAAATATCCATGAGCGGAGAAGCCGATGAACCGCGTGATCTTCTCATCGCGCAGTCTGACCAACTCGGCGTGGATCTTCATCGCCTGCTCGACGTTCATCTGCTCCAGTCCTGGCGAGCCGTGAATCAGGAGGATGTCCAGGTAATCGGTCTGCAGTTCCTTGAGCGATTTCTCCACCGCCTTCCGCACTTTTTCCGGTTTGGTGGTCTCGACTTTGGTCACGAGGCATACGTCGCGCCTTCGGTCTTTGAGCGCCTCGCCGAGGATCGCCTGGCTCTCCATGTAGTTGCCGGCCGTGTCGAAGTAACGCAGGCCGCGGTCGAGAGCATACCGGACCAGCGCCACGCGATCGTCGTACGACAGCGGATTGCGCCAGGCTTTGGGCAGGGCCGCGCCCCCGTAGCCGAGGATCGGAAGTTTCAGTCCGGTCTTGCCGAGGATGCGCACAGGGATGGTGCCGGCCTGTTGGCCAGGCGGGGCTGCCTGAGCCGCGGCGGGTGTCCTGCCCTCGCAGACTGCTGCCGTGGCAACCGCCTGTGCCGCCTTCTTGACGAATTCCCGACGTCCGAAAATCGCTTCTGTTCTCATGACCTTTGTCGCTCCCTTTGTCGCAAGCTTTGTCGTCAACTTTGTCGCTCCCTTTGTCGTAAGCTTCGTCGTAAGCCTTGTCGTAAGCTTTGTCGCAATCACGGTCGACAAAGCTTACGACAAGGCTTACGACAAAGTGGGGTGCGGCCGGGGGCCGCGGCGGTCAACCTCCCGTCCGCATCTTCAGCACGGAGCCGCTTCGCCATGCGGATACTGGTAGTTGGCTCGAGGGTTGGTGGACACGCGTTTGGTCGAGCCGTCCTCCAGCCGGTACACGAACAGTTGGTTCTTCCCGGTTTCGCCGGAGTGGTAAATCACCGCGGCCTCGCCATCGATCCAACGCGGGTAGGCGATCCAGAACGGCTTGCCCGCTTCGTTCGCAATCGGCTTCGGGTTCGAGACCACGCGCTGCTGCACGTCGAAATCGGCGATGTACAGCGTGCGTCCGGCCATGCCCTTGGTCCTGAATCCCGCTTGGTACTCGAAGCAGATCTTCTGCTCGCTAGGCGACACGCTGACGCGGTCCAAGAACCCCCTTCTCGCCAACTCGCATTCGATCCGCTCGAACTTCGGTTCACCGCCCGGATTCGGCGTCATCAAGTAGTAACCGCGACCGAGGTTCGGGGGCGCGGACGCCACGAACAGCCTGCCGTCGGTGAGGGCCGAGTGGACCCAGGAGCTGTACCGCCGGTCGGTTAGCGCCACTTCTTCGCCCGGTTTGCCTCCCACCTTGCTTGCCATGATGCAGTAACCGCCGGTCGCCGCGTTCTTGCGGTTCCACAAGGGCGTGTTCTTCCCGTCGCGCGTCCAGGTGGGATTGAAGTCGGTGTAGGTGCCGTCGGAGAGCGGATGAAGACCCGTACCGTCCACGTTGATGATGTGGACGGCCGTGATCCACTTGCCGACGTCGGGGTCGTTTTTCAGCCGGCGAAAGAACACGAGCATGTCACCGGTCTTCGACCAGGACGGCTTGAAGTCCCAATGGCCGCTGGTCAGCGGTTTTCCCTCCGCCTGGCCGATCTCATTGACATGGATTTCGCCGTTGTAGTAGTACGAAATCCGCGAGCCCTGCGGACGTTTCACTGCTCCGGCACGGGCCGAGAGGGGCGTAGCGGTCGAGCCGATGCCGACCGAAGCCGCCGTCACCGCGACCGTGCCCCGCGCAGCCTGATCAAGAAATTCGCGCCGCGTGAGTCGTTTGCTGCGTGTGTTCATGGTTTTTCCTGAGTGGTTGCTTGGGTTGATTGGGATGCGTTGTTCGGCAAGCCCGCCACTGGCGGGACGAGGCGTTTCCTGGGCGCAAAGCGTCGGGCAGGCGACAATGGCGGACAGGCAGACGGCGGTTTTCATGGTTGGCCTCTACCTGTCCAACACACAAACCCCCGATTTCTTACAAAGTATCCGTTGCCCAGCCCCACAACAAATGAAACCGCTTGCCACGAAAAAAGTTCCGTCGCCGGCGTGACCAATCCGGCGACGAGCGAGGGACGCCGGACGCGGTTGGCCGACAAGAATCGGCGGATCTTGTTGGTCGCCAGCATCGCGTCCGGTAAAATCACGTCAAGGAGACCTTCATGATCGAACGTACGGAACAGCAGGCCCGGGCGTTGGAAGATCCCGGAGTGACTCTGCCACGAGTCGTAAATCCTTGGACCAACGAGACGTTTGTGTGACTGCGCCTCGCAGACTACGAGCGCGCAGCGGGGCCAGCGTACGACGACAGTCCGTGGACGAAGGAGGAACTTTAAATGCTGGCTTGGGAGGCGGCCGAACGGACGTCTTGGGACGAGTACGACGCCGCGGAGGGATCATGACGGGTTCCGCGTTTGGCGAAGACGCCGCTCCGCGTCTGGACAGACAGGCACGAGGGTCCTGCCGGTATGACGCAAGATCCACGGCAGCCGCAGCGGTCCGCGCAGCAGGGAGACCGAACGTAACTGGCGGCATCCGCGATCTGGCTGGCGGCGCCGGCCCAGGCATCCGCGAGTGAAGGGGGCGCAGCAGCATCCGCGCGGCACACTACGCAATCGACAGGGTTCGAGCGGGGTAGTCGATCTCCAGTTTGCGTTCCCACAGGAGGCCCACGGCCAACAACGGCAAAGTCCCCTCGTTTTCCACCACTTCGACGACTGGTTCCCGGCCAAACCAGTCGATTACCAAACTGAACGTGTCCAGCACAACTTGCGTGCCGTCCGCCAAGCCCGCCATGACGGCAGCCGACTGTGGTAGTCCCAAACGCGTAATCGTGGCTCGCGGAATCACGAGTTCGCCGGTGAACGCTGTGTCCACCCAAGCCTGTAACGACACGGCGTCGGCACGGTGCGACGGCCGGATCGACAGAACAATCAACGCTCGCCCCGAGACATCGACTTCGCCGTTCATGAGAGCGTCACTCCCAGTTCGACAGTCGCCTTGTGTCCGACGCGCAGGATAAATGGCAGACGCGTTGGGTGCGCTGAACGAGCCGCTTGAATGGCGTCGCTCAAGGTGCGGCCCAGAAAGTAATCGCCCGAGTCGGGCTCGATGGCGACGAATTCGTCCGGGTGCGTGTGCTCCAACTGGGCTCGGAGTCGCTGCTCGTAGATGACGCCTGCCCTGCGGGCCAGTTCCTGTGACTGCTGGGATGCCATGCCGGTTTCCTCTCTTGCCGTCGCGGTCAACTTGTCCATCCGGTGGTATTGTACGGAGAATGACCGCGGACGGCTACACATCGAAGGGCGGACGAACGCGTCAGGAAACCGTGGCACCCGACCGCGCTGCGAGCCGCCGAAGGCCCACGCCTTGTCCGTGGGATGGTTACGCTTCCCCGTGGTCAAAGAGCTGCGCCGGCGGGGCCACAGTGTGGATCATCGCGTCCCGTCGTCGATCGTCAGGCCGGTCACCTTCTCGAAGTCGGACGCCTTCGCTGTCAGTACCGTGGCGCCTTCGACCAGCGCAATGCTGGCGGTTCCCACCACGGCTGCCTTCGTAGTTCAGGTTCTGCGAAACTGAAGTCCCGGGCAATCGCAAACTACCAGTCGTACCGGCCAACGAGCGATTGCGGCAGGGCCTGACCGGCGTGCCCCTGCTCGTGGCACCGGCTGGCTGAGACGCCGGCGATGCGAGAATCAGGTTGCCGCCCGCGGCGCGGAAACGTATACTGCAGTTGGCATTCCCTTCCAGGCAACAAGCACGAGGTGGCAGGCATGTCGTCGGTCATCCAGATCACATCCGTCAGCTATCCCGAATCGGACGGAAAGCCTATGGGCGAAACAGACCAGCACCGCAAAGAGATGATCCGGGAGATGGAGTTGCTGGAGCGTTTCTTCCAGGGGCAGCAAGTGTACGTGTCGGGCGACCTGCTGGTGTATTACGAGCAGGGCAATCCCAAGAAGTTCGTCGTGCCGGACGTGTTCGTCGTCCTGGGCTTGGAACCTAGGGACCGGCGGATCTACAAGCTGTGGATCGAACGTCAATCGCCTAATGTGGTGATTGAGGTGACGTCGCGGAAGACGAAGACCAAGGATACCGTGAAGAAGCCGGCGCTGTATGCCCGGTTGGGAGTCCGCGAATACTTTCTGTTCGATCCGACGGAGGACTACTTGCATCCGCCGCTGCGAGGCAACCGCCTGGCCGGCGACGAGTATCAGCCCATCTCCGCCGACGCGCAGGGCGGTCTGGTCAGCCGGGAACTCGGCCTGCGGCTGCAGGCCGAAAGCGGACAGCTGATGTTCTACCGCTTGGATACCGGCCAGCGGCTGCTGACCGCGGAGGAAGCTCGGCGAGCCGAAGCCGAAGCTCGGCGGGCCGAAGCCGAAGGTCGGCGGGCCGCCGAAGCTGAAGTGGCCCGCTTGCGCGAGGAATTGCGCCGTCTGCGCAACGGGCAAGCATGACGTCGCCCTTCGGGAGACCTGCGCCGAGCGTTGGGCATGGATCGGCGCCGAGCGTTGGGTGTGAATCGGCGCCGAGCGTTGGGCATGGATCGGCGCTGAGGTTGAAACCTTTTGCGCGTGCGAAACGCCGCCTACGTTCGGACCGCGTCTTCCACGAACGCTCTCGCCTTTTTGGCTTCCTGCAGCAGTGCGGGCAGTTCGCCGGGGGCGAGGCATTCAATCACCAGCGGGCCGCCGACAAAACCACCCCGTTTCAAGCGGGCCATCAGGGCGCGGAAGTCGACTTGGCCCGTTCCGGGCGTGACGGCGACTTGCTTGGGGTGCCGGTAGTCCTTGACCGACATGCCGTACACCAGGCCGTCGACGGCGCCGGCGTCCTGGACGGGGTCGAGTTCGCCGTTGGAATAGAAGTAGATATTGCCCGGATCGTACCACAGGCGAAAGTTCTGTTGGTTCACTTTCTCGACGCACTGGCGGCACTGCGGCCCGGTTGCGTTCAGCCCGCCGTGAGGTTTGACGGTGATCACCAGTTGCTTCTCTGCGGCGTAACCGCAGGTCTCGGCGATCGCCTTGTAGTAGTCCTCCACGATCTTGGCGTTGCTGGTTCCGCCCATCAACAACGAACTGGAACCGGCCGCCACGCAGTTGTCGATTAGTTTGCGCATGCCGTCGATCCCGGCCTGTAGCGACTGGTGCACCGGAATCCCGCCGCCGTAGATCGAAATCAACTTCAACCCCCGCTTTTTGACTTCCTGGCCGATCTGAACGGATTCGTCGAGCGTCGTTTCGACCGAGATCACCAAATTGCCCCTGTCTTTGGTCTTGGCGGTGGTCATCAGCCCGGCGTACCGGTAGCCTGCCTCGGCCATGGCGTCCAGGGCGACGCGGTAGTCGTGCGCGTCCCAGGGGCGGGTGTAGATCCCAATTTGCCAGGGGGTGGATGCGTCTTCTGTTGCGGAGGCGGACCGATGGAGCAATTGCGGACTTGCCAGCGCCACGCTGCCGACCGACAGGACGCGGTGGACAAACTGACGACGCGTGATACCTGAACACTTAGGCATGGGATGATCTCCATGATGTTAAGAGGTGGGACGCGATGCGTTCGTGTATAGCACAACCGCCCGGACACGGCTATCTGCCTCGGCCGTGTAGCGGTGCTGGTAGCTGTTTTAGGCCGCTTTCCACGGCGGCGATAGACGAGCCTTGTTTGAGGCCTGCGGACGCCAAATGAGCGGCAAAGTGCCAGGCGCCGGTCTTGCGGATCGCCGGACGCCGATGGCTAGCGCCATTCCGCTCACTCAGTACTGGAACGACGCCGGGTTACTGCCCAATTGCCCGCGTTTCCTGGACGGCCGGGCCTCGGGGATTTCCGGCCGGCAACTTGCTTCAAGCGGCGCGTCTCGTCTTGCCGGGAAACGCTCGGTGTCCTAGTCTAAACCCCTGTCCAGAGTCAATTCTTCGTGGCATGGGAAAGGCGATACCGATGGAATTCCTCGACTGGATTGCGATTGCGGGCTACTTCGTGCTGCTGCTCGGGCTTGCCTGGTGGGTCATTCTGAAGGGCAAGGACACCGCCGACGATTATTTTCTGGCGGGGCGGAATTTGGGCTGGTTCGTCGTCGGGGCCTCGATCTTTGCCTCGAACATCGGGTCCGAGCACCTGGTCGGGCTGGCCGGTTCGGGCTGTACCGACGGCGTGGCGATGGCGCACTACGAGTTGCATGCCTGGTGCCTGTTGGTGCTGGGCTGGGTCATGGTCCCGTTCTACACTCGGTCGATGGTCTTCACGATGCCGGAGTTTTTGGAGAAGCGGTTCAATGCCACGGCCCGCTGGGTGCTGTCGATCATCTCGCTGGTGGCCTACGTGTTGACGAAGATTGCGGTCGGGATCTTTGCTGGCGGGATCGTGTTTGCCACGTTGTTGCCCGACCTCGAGGTGGATTTGGGCTTTGCGGTTTTCAACAGCTTCTGGATCGGGTCGGTGGCGGTGATCGTCCTAACGGGGCTCTACACGGTGCTGGGCGGGTTGCGGGCGGTCGCTTACACCGAGGCGTTGCAGACCTTCATTCTGGTCGTGGGTTCGGTGCTGGTGACCATCTTTGGCTTGCGGGCGTTGGGCGGCTGGGACCAGTTGCGCGAAATCTGCGGCTCGGACATGTTCAATCTCTGGAAGCCGCTGGTCCCGGCGGGGATGGAGGGCACGTGGGAGCCGGTCAAGGAACCGGGGCGGATCGCCTGGTACTTCAACGGCAACTATCCCTGGCTGGGGATGCTGTTTTGCGCCCCGATTATCGGCTTGTGGTACTGGTGTACGGACCAGTACATTGTCCAGCGGGCGTTGGGCGCGCCGAGCGAGCGGGAGGCGCGCCGCGGCAGCATTTTTGCCGCATTTCTAAAGCTGCTGCCCGTGTTCATCTTCATCATCCCCGGCATGATCTGCTTTGCCCTGGCCAAGAGCGGGCAGATGGACGCGTTGCAAGGAATGCTGGACGAGAACGGCCAGGCGGTGGCGGACAAGTGTCAGGCGGCTTTTCCGCTGATGGTCAAGCACGTGTTGCCTACGGGCGTGCGGGGGATTGTCGTGGCGGGCCTGCTGGCGGCGCTGATGAGTTCGCTGGCCGGCGTGTTCAACGCCAGCTCGACGTTGTTCACGATGGACCTGTACCAGAAGTTCCGGCCGGGCGTTTCGCAGCATCAGCTGGTGTGGATGGGGCGGGCCGCCACGATGGCGATGGTCGTGATCGGCCTGCTCTGGATTCCCGTGATTCAAGGCGCCCGCGGGCTGTACGATTACCTGCAAGGCGTGCAGGGCTACCTGGCTCCGCCGATTTTCGTCGTGTTTTTCCTGGGGGTGTTCAACAAGCGTCTGAACGGCACCGGCTGTCTGGCGGCGCTGATTGTAGGGTTTGCGCTGGGGGTTTTCCGCCTGGCGGTCGATACGCCCGTGACGTTGCGGCTGGCCGGATTCGAGCAGGGTTACCCGCAGGGTTCGTTCCTGTGGATCGTTAACAACCTATACTTCCAGTACTACAGCGTGTTCATTTTCCTGGTCTGTTCGGCGGTGTTCGTCCTGGTCAGCTATGCGACGGCGCCGCCTTCCTTGGATAAGATCCAGGGGCTGACGTTCGGCACGATTACGGCCGAGGACCGGGTGCGGTCACGGAGTAGTTGGGGTTGGGGCGAAGTCGCGGCGTCGGCCGCGGTTCTGGTCGCGATCCTGGCGGCATACTTGTATTTCCAGGGTTAGGCATGCAACTCGAGAAGGCGACATCTCTCTCCAGCGAAGCCGGACTGGCGGGCTGGATCTCCAGCAACGACGTGACCCTGTTCACCGTGGTCATGGTCGTCGTGGTGGCGATCTTTCTGCAAGCCAGCCTGATCAAGCGCGCCAAGTTGAACGCCGAGTTGGAAGGAGAGAAACTCTCGCTGGCCGACCAGAACCGCCGAGTGCAGGAAGAAGTGCGCCGCGTCTCGGCCGAACTGGCCGCCATCAACTCGCAACTGGCCGACACGCGCCAGACGCTGGAAACGACCCAACGCGAGCGGCAGTCGCTGGAAGAACTCCGCAAACAACTGGACGCGGAGTTGACGGCCAAGAAGCAATCGCTGCAGCAGCGGTCCGACGAATTGGCCAAATTGAACGACTCCAAAGCAACCGTCGAGGCGCAGCTGGCCCAACTGCTTAAAGACAAGGGCGCCCAGGAAGTCCAGTTCTCGGCGGCCAAGACCAGGCTGGAAGCGGACCTCGCCGCGCTAGCCGCCCAACTTCAACAGCGGCAGAAGGAACGCGACGATCTGCAACAGTCGCGCGACGACCTGCAGCAAGAACGCGACCTGCTGGACCAACAGGCCAAGGCGTTGAGCGAACGGGTCGCGAAGCTGGAACAGCAGTTGGGTGCCAGCGAAAAGAGCCTCGCCGACTTGAAACAGACGAGCGACGCCAAGACGAAGAGCCTGGAAGAACTGCTGGCCCAGGCGCTGGAACGGCAGAAGGCCGACCAGTCGGCTTCCGCCCAGCAGTTGCAGACCGTCGTGACGCGGGCCGAACAGGCGGAACGGCAGGCCAAGGACGCGGCAACCGTGCGCGACGACTACCTGGATCGCCTCCGCCGGGCCGCCGTCTACTTCCGCGACATGGACGAAAAAAAGAACTTGCTGGCCCTGCAGGTCGAAGCGCTGAAAACGCAACTCGCCAACGTGCTGGACGACTTGAAGACGGCCCAATCGCAACTGCAGCAACAGCGTAGCCGGGAAGCGACCATCAATCGCGAACTGGTCGGCCTGCGGGGCGGACTCAAGCGGGTCGCCGTGCTGTTCGACGCTTCCGGCAGCATGACCCAGCAAGGCCGCTGGGAGGAAGTCCAGCGGATCGCGCTGACGTGGTTGGATCACCTGGAGGTGGACGAGTGCGTGCTGATCGTCTTCTCGTCCGGCGCCGCCGCGTTTCCGGCCGACGGGTCCCTGCTGCGGGTCAGCGGCGACGAAGGCTCCGCCAACCGCGCCCGGTTGCTGGAGTACCTCAAGTCGGTCAAACCCGAGGGCTGGACCAACACGCTGGCCGCCATGCAGCTGGCGTATCGGTATCCCGTCGACACGGTCATCCTGTTCTCCGACGGCGCGCCGACCTACGAAACGGTGAACCGCTTCAACACCCAAGCCGCCGAGCAGATCTACGCGCTCTGCCGCCAACACGCCGACATCCCCGTCAACGCCATCGGATTGGGCAACTACTTCGACCCGGATTTCTCCACCTTCCTGCGGACGATGGCCCAGCTGACCGGCGGCACCTTCGTCGGACGGTAAGACGTTCAGGACACGGGTCCGGCCGTTGGAGCCGTAGAAAAGGGAATGCCCCTGGTGCGGTCCCTTGCTTGACGCGCCTCCGCGCCGCGATGACAATCAACCGCGACTTGAACGCCCACCTTTCACCTGCACCCAGGAGAGCCTGCTATGTCCGCCTTGATTTCCCGCCGTGAGATGTTGCGTACGACTGCGGTTGCCGCCGGCGTCTGGACGACCCACGGTGCGCTGGCCCGGGCCCAGTCCCCCTCGCCCAACGAGAAGCTGAACATCGCCGCGATCGGCATTGGCGGCCGCGGCGGCGACGACGTGAACGGGGTGACGAGCGAAAACATCGTGGCCCTGTGCGACGTTGACGAGCAGCGCGGCGGCCCCATGTTCCAGAAGTTCCCCCAGGCCAAACGCTACAAAGACTTCCGCAAACTGCTGGATGAAATGCACGCGCAGATCGACGCCGTGGTGATCGGGACGCCCGACCACACGCACGCGCCGGTCGGCGTGATGGCCATGCAGCTGGGCAAGCACTGTTACTGCGAGAAACCGCTGACGCACAGCGTGTACGAGGCGCGCGTGATGGCCGAGACGGCCCGCGAAAAGAAACTGGTCACGCAGATGGGAACGCAGATCCACGCAGGCGACAACTATCGCCGCGTGGTCGAGTTGGTGCAGAAGGGCGCGATCGGCACGGTGCGGGACGTCCACGTGTGGCTGGGCGCCAATTTCAAGGGGCCGGCGGTGCCGACGGACATGTCGCAGCCCGACGCGCCCACGGATCAGCCGCCGGTTCCCCCCGGACTGGATTGGGACTTGTGGCTTGGCCCGGCCGCCTTCCGGCCCTATCATTCGGCTTACGCTCCGTTCCACTGGCGGTACTGGTGGAACTTTGCCAACGGCCAACTGGGCGATTTCTTCTGCCACTTCTGCGATCTGGCCTTCTGGGCGCTGAACCTGCGGCATCCCACGACGGTCGAAGCCCGAGGGCCGGTACACCCGGAAAGCGCCGCTCGCTGGACGATCGCCAAACAGGAGTATCCGGCGCGGGGCGATCTGCCCCCGGTGACCTTGAACTGGTACAACGGCGGACCCTATCCGGAACTGGTCAAACAGAAGGAGATCCCGCAGTGGGGCAGCGCCGTGCTGTTCTTGGGTTCGTCGGGCATGTTGATCGCCGACTACGGGCGGCACCAGTTGCTGCCGGAAGCCCAGTTCAAGGACTTTCGGCGTCCCGATCCGTTCATCCCCAACTCGATCGGCCATCACCGCGAATGGATCGAAGCCTGCAAGACCGGCGGGCCGACGACCTGTAATTTCGACTACTCCGGCGCGTTGACCGAAGCCGCCTTGCTGTGCAACGTGGCGTTGCGGACGGGCCAGAAGCTGAGCTGGGACGCGGCGAAGCTACAGGCCGTCGGCTGCCCCGCAGCCGACGCCTTCCTTCGCCGCGAATATCGTCCGGGCTGGAAACTGTAAGCCGGCCGGCAAAGACAGGAAGCCGGCCGTCGCGCAGCCGCGGCCTACTGCAGGACTTCCGCGAGGGTCACTTCGCGGTTTTCGGCCAGCGAGCGTTTGCCGGCTTCCAGCACCGCAATGACTTCGACCTCCTCCTCGATCGGCAAGGTTCTAAAAATGCGTATGTAACGCATCACCTCCTGCTTCGCATATTCTGTCATCTTAAGTGAAATCATATGGCTCATCGATGATGCGAGTTCAGTGTCTCTTAAATCGTCAGCAATTTGTCGGGTCACTTTCATCGTCAGCGCAGTGAAAGCATTGATTTTGCAAATGCCGCCGTCAATAGCTCTCGAGAAATCGCGTTCGGATAAGCCGGAGCTCCCATGCATAACAAGCGGAACATCAACACGTTGACGAATGGCCGCTAATCTCTCGAAGTCCAAGTCGGGAGCTTGTCGGTAAAGACCGTGTGAGGTCCCGATCGCCACTGCCAGGGCATCGATACCGGTCTCCCTGACGAATACCCTGGCAGATTCAGGATCCGTGTGCACGCTCCCCGTTCCTTCGCCTTCCATCGAGCCCCAATTAGAGCCTATGCACCCTAATTCACCTTCGACATCGACTCCATAAGCATGCGCCATATCGACGACACGCTTTGTGAGAGCAACATTATCCTCAAAAGGTAGAGATGAACCATCGATCATGACTGAAGAATAACCCGACTGAACGGCTCTGGCGCACGCCTCAAAGCTGGAACCGTGATCAAAATGAAGGCAAACGGGTACTTCAGAACGTCCAATACGATCCAAAAGATAAGGAATAAAGCGAGCATAATCCGGTCCGGGGAAATCGCCTCCCGCTAGTATGACCGGTGTTCTCATCTCTTCTGCCGCCTGAAGAATCCCTTCGGCAAAGGCGTGATCCATCGCGTTGAAAGCACCGACGGCAAAGCGCCGTTCATGCGTTCCTTTCAGTACTTCTCTCAACGATACTAAAGGCATGCAATCGACCTCAGGATTTTACAATAAATTGTATGTCTCCGGTTTAAAATGTGATG
>ENA-UOUL01002524-UOUL01002524.1-bioreactor-metagenome-genome-assembly--contig:-NODE-2524-length-21095-cov-4.268912_pt1 | contig 21095 bp, 16 predicted proteins | sample MGYA00249838_ERZ747220 | MGnify/ENA primary metagenome ERZ747220 (study PRJEB28778, sample SAMN05720191) | bioreactor metagenome | isolation source: Anaerobic biogas reactor | place: USA:Washington...
TATCTGCCCAGGTAGCAGGAATCATGGTAGGTGATAACGCCCAGGTTCTCGATAGGCTGCTTCAAGGTGATCTTGCCCTGCTTGATGAGCTTGTCGAGGATCTCGGTGTAGTGGTACACTTGGAAGTTGCCGCCGAGCTCCTTGTAATCGTTCTTCAGGACTGTGTATCCGTGGGGACACATGGTGATGATCTTGCTGACGTTGTATGCCTTGAAGGTCTCGATGTTGGCCATGGCAAGGGCCTGATAGACATACTCGTTCCCGATCTTCTTGGCCGAGTCGCCGCAGCAGCCTTCCTCGGTGCCGAGGATGGCGAAGTCGAGCCCGGCCGCCTTGAAGATCTTCACCAGGGAAACGGCCACCTTCTTGTTCAAGTCGTCGAACGCGCCTGCGCAGCCCACATAGAAGAGATACTCGGCTTCACCCTTTTCCGAGAGCAGAGGCACATCGAGTCCCTTGGCCCAGTCTGCCCTGGAATGGGCGCCGATGCTCCACGGGTTGGAGTTGTTCTCCATGCCCTTGAAGACATCCAAGACCTCTGCCGGGAAGTCGGATTCCATCATGACGAGATAGCGCCTGAGATCGATCAGCTTCGGGAACTGGAGTATATAGGCGGGGCAGGCTTCCACGCATGCCATACAGGTCGTGCATGCCCAGATGGTATCCTTTTCTATGGTGTCGCCGATCAATGCCGGGCCGGTGTACTCTTCATCGGGAAGGATATGATAATTGCCATCCGCGTCAAGGGCGAACTTCGCCTTCTTTTCCATATACGTGCGGATGTTCTGGATTACGTCCCTGGGAAGCAGAGGCTTGTCGGTGTTGAACGCCGTATAGATCTCCTTGTCTTTGAGCAGACCGTCAGCATGGATGCCCGCGCGGGTGGTGTTAAAGTCGGCGCCCACCAGCGGCGTCATCGGTGGCACCTCATAGCCGATCTCGTTGACATAGTAGTCGGCGATCTCGGTGATGACGGTGGTGTCCATGCCGTCCAGGGTGCCGCGCAGAGCGGCGTACTCGAACACCATCGCCTCAAGTGGCGTGTTGCCGGTGCGCTCGCCGATGCCCAGCAGGGTGCAGTTGGCAGCTGAGATGCCGTACAGCCAGGCAGTGCCGGCGTTCACCACGGCCCGATAAAAGTCATTGTGGCCATGCCATTCCAGCAACTCGCTCGGAAAGCCAGCATGGTGCCACAGGCCATAGGCGATACCGGGCACGCTGCGGGGCAGTGCTACGCCAGGGTAAGACACGCCCAGGCCAAGAGTGTCACAGGCGCGGATCTTGATGGGGATACCTGCCTCACTAGACAGCTTGTTCAGAGCCAGTGCCAGCGGCACGACAAAGCCGTAAAAGTCGGCCCGAGTGAGATCCTCGAGATGCACACGCGGGCGCACGCCGATGGCTAGCGCCTCTTTGACGATGCCCAAGAACTGGTCCATCGCCTGTGCGCGCGACAACTTGAGCTTGTGAAAGATGTGATAGTCCGAGCAAGAGCACAGGATGCCCGTCTCGGGAATGCCGATGTCCTTGACCAGCTGAAAGTCTTTCGGGGTCGCTCGGATCCAGCTCGTGATCTCGGGATACTCAAAGCCGAGCTCACGACAGGCATCGAGGGCCTCGCGGTCGCGCTTGCTGTACAGAAAAAACTCGCTCTGGCGAATGATGCCCTTGGGACCGCTGAGGCGATGTAGCATCTTGAACAGAGCGACAATCTGCTCGGTGGTGTAGGGTACCAGAGCCTGCTGCCCATCTCTGAAGGTGGTATCCGTGATCCAAACCTGCTCAGGTGGCATCATAGGCACATGGCGATGGTTAAAGGGGATCTTGGGCACCTCGTCATAGGTGTAGAGCAGCCGGTAGAGATGCGGCTCCGGGACATCTTGCAGGCTATACTGATACTCGCGCTGCTCAAGGGTGTTAGAGCGGTGACTAAACTCGAGCATTCCCCTATCTCCTCTCGACGTGCATTCACAGTACTACTCGGGCCACTTGAATAAAAGGGCCAGCTCTCCGCCCTGGAGAACTGGCCCGTCTACTCTGACTGTAGGGTCGCAGACTCACCCTGGCGGCTTGGTATGCGGCTCAGGCCTCGCTTCGCGCCTACCGTTGTTGCTGGCTGGGCTGATCATCTTCTGCTGACACCTCAGAAAGACGCAAGGGTGCCCGAAAAGGCACCCTTGACTTGACCCATATTAGCATAACCGCGGCCCTGTGTCAAAGGCTTTAGCGCCGGCGGAGGCCCTATGGCCCGAACTCGCTCCGCTGTGGCATCAGGAAAGGCTGTCTCGCAACTCACGACAGGCCGCGGCAAAAATGCCCACATCAACGCCAACCGAGAGATACTGTGCGCCGGCGGCAACCCAGCGCTTGGCGGTGGGCCCGTCGGCCGCAAAGGTGCCCGCCCACTTGCCTGCCGCACGGATCCTCTCGATGGCCCTCTCCATGCCCTCGGTAACGCGCGGATCGCCCACCTGGCCGGGAATACCCAGCGATTGAGACAGGTCGTATGGCCCTAGGAAGATCACGTCGATATGTGGAACTTGCACGATCTCATCCAGGTGCTCTAGGCCACGCACACCCTCAACGTGTACGATCACCAGCTGCTCCTGATTGAGCAAGTCCGTCAGTCGCTCGATGCCATAGATGGCATAGTCACTGGCCCGTGTGTAGAACGAGAGCCCGCGCATGCCCAGGGGAGCGTATTTGGCGGCCTTGACCGTCTGCTCAGCGTCGACACGGGTTTCGATCTGCGGTACCTGAACGCCGGCCGAGCCGATATCCAGGGCGCGCTGTATCTGGGGCCCATCATTCTTGCGCACGCGAACGATGGGGCTGATGCCCACCGCCTGAGCGGCGCGGCACAGGTCTTCACCCGCCTGTGCGCTGAGCGGGCCATGCTCCATATCGACGATGGCAAAGTCAAAACCAGCCATGCCAACGATCTCGATCATGGCGCCATAGCTGCAGTTCATAAAGGGGCCATACACGACATCGCCAGCCGCTAGTTTGGCCTTCAGGGCGTTAGGTTTCATCAGACAACTTTCTCCTTTGTGTGTCGCTGGCGATAGTCTATCCATCTGCACTGACTGGCGCCAGTTTCACCTGGGTTTGCCCACAGGCGCGAGACAGGATATAACGCCAGCAGTCTGGCACCGGGGGATGCATATGCGGCTGGGTTATCTGGCTCCGCTCACAACCGAGACAATCGCCACGGCGCAACGGCTGGGCTATGACGGCATTGAGGTTGACGCCGGGTGGGTTGATCGTCCACGCCTCGATGAGCTGGAGCGTGCACTGCCGCGACTTCAGGAGGCGTTGTTGGAGGCGGGCATACAGGTCACATCGGTGGCTGTATATGGCAACGCTGTCGCTACGCCCGCCGCCGAGACCATCGGCTACTATGCTCGGGCCATCGAGCTGGCCGTGGCGTTGGGGGGCAGGGTGTTGGGGAGCATCACCGGTCGAGATAACACACTCTCTCTCGATGATAACCTGTCATTGCTGGTCGAGCGCTTCGGCCCCATCGCCGATCTAGCGCAGAGCGCCGACGTGCGGATTGCCTTTGAGCCATGGCCCGGGCGCGTGACGGGCTATGGGCCCTATCGCTGGACGAACCTCGCCCTCTCGCCAGTGATGTACGACCGCATCTTTGCGCTGTTGCCGCAGCCTGCGCTGGGCATCGAGTACGATCCCTCGCACTTTGCCTGGCAGGGCATGGATTATGTGCAAATCATCCATGACTATGGCGACCGCATCCATCATGTACACGCCAAAGATGTACTGATCGACGAGGTGCTACTCAAGCGCGGAGGCGTGCACGCCAGTGGCTGGTGGCGCACCTGCTTGCCAGGGCTCGGCCAAATCGATTGGCCGCTCGTTATGGACGCTCTGGCTCAGGTGAACTATCGTGGCGACGTGGCGGTGGAGCATGAGGATGCCGACTATCGCGGTGAGCGTCGCGAAGAGGGCCTCGCCCTGGCACTCAAGACGCTGCGCCCGCTGATCGAAGCGCGCTTTTCGGGAGGACGCTGATGCTGGTAGGCATGACATCACTGGGTATGGGACGCACCTCGTTGAGAGAAACACTGGCGTTCGCAGCGCAGATCGGTTGCCAGACCATAGAGCTCAACGGTAGGCCCACGGTCCATCAGGCGGTCTGGCAAGATGTGGGCGTTGAGGGTGTCCGAGCGCAGCTGGCCAACAGCGGCCTAAAGGTGGGCAGTCTGGGGGGCTATAGCTCGTTGGCCCAGCCAGATGACGCGTTGCTGAAGGCACAGGTGGCCGAGTTCGTGGGCTACTGCCGCACTGCATGCACCTTGGGTATTCCTGTCGTGCGCGCCTTTGCCGGCGACGTCGTTCCGGGGGTCAGTCTTGAGGCGCTCTATCCTCGTATGGTGGCTGGGTTTCGCACGATCACCACACAGATCGATGGCTGGGCGGTCTGCGTGGGCATAGAGAACCACGGGCGACTCATCAATCAGGGAGACTGGCTCTCGAGCCTCATTCACGATGTGGCGTCGCCCAGGCTGGGTATCACCCTCGACACGGGCAACTTTTGCTGGGCCGGGGCATCGATCGAACAGGCAGAACGCTGGTTCGAAAAGCTGCTTCCAGTGACGGTTAGCGTGCACGTCAAAGATGGACGTTTTGTCGATGGTGAGTGGACGCTTCTCCCAGCAGGGCGTGGCGACTTCGACCTGGCTGGTTTGATCAAACGGTTGGCGCAATGCGGCTACACCGGGCAGGTGGTCAGCGAATACGAGGGCACCGATGATTTTGAGGCGAGCACAGCAGAGAGCGTGGCATATCTGCGAGGCATTGTGGACGGCGTTTGTGCCTGATCTGGCGGGTTATTCACAAGCGTCGCTACCAGACCGCTTGCGGCCATGGTATAATCACCATTACCAGAGAGAGCATCAACGAAGATGATACGACAACGCGAGTCTGGAGGTTACCGATGAAAGCAGTAGTGATGGCAGGCGGCGCCGGCTCCCGATTGAGGCCCCTTACGGTCAATCGCCCCAAGCCCATGGTGCCCATTGTCGAAAAGCCGGTGATCGCCCACATATTGGGCCTGCTCAAGAAGCATGGCATCACCGACGTCGTCGTGACGCTGCAGTACATGGCAGAGGCCATCCAGGACTTTTTCGGTGACGGCTCGAGCCTGGGAATGAACATACAGTACTCGGTCGAGGAAACGCCGTTAGGCACTGCCGGCAGCGTCAAGCAGGCGCAGAACCTGCTCGACGACACCTTTATCGTCATCAGTGGCGATGCCATCACTGACTTTGACCTCACCGCCATCATCGATTACCACCGCACTCGGGGCGCCAAGGCGACGCTCACACTCTATCGCGTCGCCAACCCGCTCGAGTATGGCGTGGTGATCACCGATGAGCAGGGGCACATCCGCCAGTTTCTCGAAAAGCCCAGTTGGGGCGAGGTCATCTCTGATCAGGTCAACACCGGCGTGTATGTGCTCGAGCCCGACGTCTTGGACTATTTCGAGCCGGGCGTGCAGTTCGACTTTTCGAAAGAGCTCTTTCCGATGCTCCTCGAAAAGGGCGACCCGATGTTCGGCTATGTGGCCGAGGGCTATTGGTGCGACGTCGGCAACCTGTCCGAGTATATGCGGGCAACGGCCGATGTGCTTTCGAAAAAGGCCAGCCTGCCCGACCCTGGACAGCACATCGGCGGCGGCGTGTATGTGGGGGAGGGGGTGGATATCGCCCCCGACGCGCAGCTGTATGGGCCGATCTATCTGGGCAATGGCGTCAAGATCAAGCAGGGCGTCATCATCCATGGTCCTACGGTCATCCGAGACTACTCGGTGGTGGATCGCTTCACCTATATCGAGCGCAGCATCGTTTGGCGCAACTGCTACATCGGTGAGGGTGTCGAGATGCGCGGGGCCGTCATTGGCAAACAGTGCAGCCTCAAGCGCAAAGCCGTGCTGTTCGAGGGCGCAGTGGTGGGCGATGCCTCCATTGTGGGCGAGGGCGCCATTATCAACACCAACGTCAAGATCTGGCCCGGCAAAGAGATCGAGGCGGCGGCTACGGTCAACAACAGCATCATCTGGGGCGCCCAGGGGCGGCATGTGCTTTTTGGGCGCTATGGTGTGACGGGCCTGGTAAACGTCGACCTGACACCCGAGTTTGCTGCTCGCTTGGGAGCTGCCTTTGGCGCCAGCCTGCCCAAGGGTAGCAGCGTCGTCACCAACCGCGATGTACACCGCAGCCCGCGTATGCTCAAACGTGGGATCATCTCGGGGCTGCCATCTGCGGGTGTGAACGTGCTCGATCTCGGCGAGATGCCCATACCTGTAGCGCGGTTTGTGACGCAGAAGAGTGGCTCGGCCGGCGGTGTGCATGTGCGTCTCTCGCCCTACGACGCACGCGTGGTCGACATCAAGTTCTTTGATCGCAACGGGCAGGATCTCACCAAAACGACCGAGCGTAGCATTGAGAACGTCTTTTTCCGCGAAGACTTTCGCCGTGTCTATCTCGATGAGATCGGCTCCATTAGCTATGCCGCCAAAGTCGTCGAGGACTATACCGAGGCTTTTCTCAAAGCCATCAAGGCTGATACGATTCGTTCAGCGAATCCGTATCTGGCCGTCGATTTTGCCAACAGCCCGACCGCTCTGGTGCTCGCGCCTATCCTGACTCAGCTCAACTGCCGTGTGGTGGCCCTCAACGAATCGGTTGATGAGACCAAGATGTCCATTTCCACCGAAGAGTTCCATCAGTCGATCGCTCAACTCGGCAAGATCTGCGCCGTGCTCGAGACGGCACTGGGTGTGCGTCTCGATGTCGGTGGCGAACGCGTGTTCGTGGTTGATTGCGGTGGTGGCGAGGTGGATGGGGCCAGACTGACGGCAGCGCTGGCACGTCTATCCTTTATCTGCGAGGGTGGCGGCGCTGTGGCGGTGCCCGTCACCATGCCTGGCGTTTTTGAGCAGATGGCCGATATGTATGGCGGCAAGATCATCCGCACCAAGGCCAACCTGCAGGCTGTGATGGCAGCTGCCAATCACCCCGATGTGATCATGGCGGCTGATGGCAATGGCTCTTTCATCTGGCCGCGGTTCCAGCCCGTCGTCGATGGCATGATGACGGTGGCCAAAGTGCTCGAGTACCTCACCAGCCAGGGCATTACCATCCGTGACGCCCTGCAGGGCGTTCCTGCTTATCACATGGCGCAGGGTGAGGTCTCGTGTCCGTGGGAAGCCAAAGGCACCGTGATGCGTCTGCTGAACCAGCAGTACCGTGACCGGCTTGGCGAGCAGATCGATGGCGTCAAGATTCAGCTGGCGGAAGGCGCGTGGGTGCTGGTTCTGCCTGACGCCGATCGGCCGGTGTTCTACATCTACGCCCAGGCGCATAGCGCAGAAGAGGCGAGGAACCTGCTCGATCGCTACCAGCGCATCGTCGAGGGGCTGCAAGGCTGACCCTGCACTCGAGACAGGTACCGAGAGCGGCTCCCGACGAGGAGCCGCTCTCGCTTCAACGCTAGCCCTGATAGGCGATCTGGCCGGCGACGATCGTGGTGGTTACGTGCGCCCGCAACAGCGCCGCTGCAGGCGCGGCGCCCACATCTTCTGAAAGAACGATGATGTCAGCCCACTTGCCCGGTGTAATGCTGCCCTTGACCTGCTCTTGGTAACTGGCATAGGCAGATCCCATGGTGTAGGCGTGCAGCGCTTCGCCCAGGCTCAGGCGCTGGGCAGGGTACCAGCCGTCGGGCGGCGTACCGTCGACGTCCTGGCGGGTGACGGCAGCATAGATGCCCGGCAGAGGCTCGAGCGACTCCACAGGGCAGTCGGTGCCAAAGGCAAGGGGCACTCTTGCATCCAGGAGGTCACGAAAGACATAGGCCTGTCGGCTCCTGGCGCCCCATTGACGGTCGGCCATGTCCATATCGTGCATGCAGTGGATCGGCTGCATGGAAGCCACTACGCCCAGACGCGTTAGGCGAGCTACATCCTCGGGCATTATGAGCTGTACGTGTTCGATGCGATGACGGTGCTGCGCTTGCGGTTGCGATTGTGCCAGGCGTTGGTACACGTCGAGCACGCGTCGGTTGGCCCGATCGCCGATGGCATGGATCGCGCTGGTCAACCCACCTTGAGCAGCAGCCAGGGCGGCCTCGTAGAGCGTCTCACTGTCGCTGACCGCTACGCCGGTGTTGCTCGCGTCACCTTCGTAGGGCGTCAGCATCTCTGCCGTGGCCGACCCCAGTGCGCCATCAGCGAACATCTTGACGTGGCCGATGCGCAGTCGGTCGCTGCCCTGACCCGTCTGCAGGCCCACGTGCAGGGCCTCGCCCAGGTTCTCGACGGGAACCATATGCCACACACGCACGCCGAGCTCGCCCGAACGCTCTAGCCGCGATAGGGCACGGTATTCGTCGGGCCCCTCGCATGACTGGACGCTGGTGACGCCCAGCGAGAGTGCCGCCTGGCATGCCACACGTGCTGCTCGGGCTAGGTCGCCCTCATTGGGCAAGGGGATGACGCGTTGCAGCAGCTGGATGGCTGCATCGCACAAGATGCCGCTGGGCGAGCCGTCGTCCTCGCGCAAGATGCGCCCCCCAGACGGGTCGGGCGTATCCTGATCGATGCCTGCTAGCCGCAGTGCGGCCGTGTTACACCAGATGGCATGGCCATCCTTCGATGTCAGTGCTACAGGGGTGGTGCTGGCCACACCATCCAGGTCGTACCGACTCGGCATAATTGGCCTGGGCCACGTATTGTGGTTCCAGCTTCTGCCGAGGATCCAGCCTTGATCGGCGATCCTCGCACGCTCTCTTACGCGCTGTTGCACCGTCTCGAGGTTGGGGGCATCGGCCAGTAGCAGCCGCTGCAGCGAGAGTCCGTAACTGACAAAGTGCAGATGGGCGTCGTCAAAACCTGGCAGCACCGCGCCGCCGCACGCATCGATCTCTTGGGTGCCCTGTGGCGCGAGGGCGCGGATCTCGTCTGTGCTGCCGACGGCTATGATGCGCTCGCCGCGCACCAACACCGCCTCAGCGCTGGGCCACGAGCGGTCCATTGTGTACACTGCGCCATTGACCACTGCCAGAGTGGGCTCATGCAACACCTTCATACTGCACTGCTCCCGTCAGCTTGCATCGAAAAGGTGCGCGGAGGAGCGGCTGCCCCTCCGGCGTTACCTACGGTTTGCGGGGCTAGAAGGGGATCTCTTCCTCGTCCAGAATCTGGTTCGAGTCTGATGAGCCCGTGTCGCTCGGTCCGCCCTGCGATGGGCCGCGTTCGTCGCCGCGCTCGTCACCACGCCCGCCTAAAAAGCGTACATTGACCGCACGCACGTCGAGTGAGGCGGCCCACTCGCCATCTCGCCGCTGGTAGACCTGCGGCTCGTTGATCTCGCCCTCGACGAGCACCATCCGGCCCTTGGCCAGGTACTGGTTGCAGCTCTCGGCCTGTCTGCCCCACACTGACACGCGGAACCAGGTCGTCCGCTCCTGACGCTGGCCGCTCTGGTCTGTCCAGCTCCGGTCTGTGGCAACATTGAGGCTTGTGACGGGGGTGCCCTGTGGGGTGTAGCGCATCTCTGGGTCACGGCCCAGCCGGCCCACGATGATCAGTCTCTGGTACATGACGCCCTCCTTACTAGGTGGCTCGAATGACGGGGCGATTATAGCAGAGGCGCGCATGCCGCACAACGACGGTGTTGGGGCGCTCGATGTGGTGCAGGGCGATTGCGGCAAGCCCAGAAACGCTCTAGAATGTCTGACACAGAGAGGTGCAAGGAGCGGACATGCAGGTCAGTGCTATCGCGAGTTTCGCCGAGACCGTCACCGCCAACGTCGAGCGCGTCATAGTGGGCAAGCACAGCGCCATCGAGCGCGCCATCGTGGCGCTGCTGTGCGAGGGGCATATTCTGATCGAGGATGTGCCGGGCGTCGGCAAGACCATGTTGGCGCGGGCCCTGGCCATATCACTGGGGTGCTCGTTCAAGCGGCTGCAGTGCACGCCAGACCTGCTTCCTAACGATGTGACGGGTGTCTCGGTGTTTGACCAGCGCACGGGCGCCTTCGAGTTCCGCCCAGGGCCTGCCTTTGTGAACATTCTGTTGGCAGATGAGATCAACCGTGCCACGCCACGGACCCAGTCGGCTCTGCTCGAGGCTATGGGCGAGTATCAGGTAAGCGTCGATGGCGAGACGCGCGAGCTGCCGCGACCTTTCATGGTGTTGGCCACGCAGAACCCCATCGAGTATGAGGGCACCTTCCCGCTGCCCGAGGCGCAACTCGACCGCTTTCTGATGCGCATCAGCCTGGGCTACCCGAGTGAGGAAGAGGAAGAGCGCGTTCTACTCAATCTGCAGCGAGTGCATCCCATCGTCACGCTTGGGCAGGTGGTAGATGGAATGCAGGTGCCGGCGCTGCAGCCCACGGTGTGGGATGTTCACGTCGACGAGACTGTGCGTCGCTACATACTCAGGTTGGTCATGGCCACGCGGCGGCACCCCGATCTGGCTCTGGGCGCCAGCCCGCGAGGGAGCCTGGGGCTGTATCGCTCCAGCCAGGCGTTGGCCGCCATTCGCGGGCGCAACTATGTGCTGCCAGACGATGTCAAGCATCTCTACGCCTCGGTGCTGGGCCACCGCATCATCATCAAGCCAGAGAGCGCCTTGCGAGGGCGCAATGCGGCCGGCGTGCTTCAGACCATTCTCGAGGAGACGCCGCTCGACATCGGAGAGTTGGCTTGAGCGCTGCCGGCAGAGGAGCCCAATGCCAAACCTCATCCTCTATGTAGTGGTGCTCTTTGTCGTCGCGGCGGCGTTCCGTGTCGACTTTTTCTTCTATGTGCTCTACTTTATCTTTGGGGTGCAGCTCCTGGCGCGCGTTTGGGTCGACCAGGCGCTCAAACGGGTGACCTATCGCTTCGACTATCCTCAGCGCGTGTTTGTGGGTGAGCGAGCCACTGTTCGCATTCAACTCACCAGCAAGACGGCGCTGCCTCTGCCCTGGCTACGTCTGCACGAGAGCACGCCGGTGTCGCTGCGCCGTGCCGAGGCTTTCGAGGGTGTGATGGTGTTGCGGCCCTATGAGCGACGCGACTTTGAGTATGAGCTCGATTGCCGTCAGCGTGGCTATTACACATTGGGCCCGCTCACCCTGGAATCTGGCGACCTGTTTGGCCTGCAGCGCAGCCGCCAACGAGAGGCTCAAGAGCGTGTACTGCTGGTCTACCCGCGGGTGCTGCCGCTCAGCCAGTTAGGCCTGCCGGCGCAATCTCCCTTTGGCAGCATCCCAGTCAAAGAGCGGCTCTACGAAGACCCTACTCGACTCATTGGCGTGCGGGACTATGTGCGCGGCGACAGCTTCAGGAAGATTCACTGGCGCACCAGCGCGGCCCAGGGCAAGCTGCAGGTCAAGCGCTTTGAGCCGGCCATTTCCATCGAGGCGTTGGTGGTGCTGAACCTGCGGCAAGAGGACTATGGCATTGCGCGCTTTTACACAGCAAGCGAGCTGGGCATCACCACAGCGGCTTCGATCGCGGCGCACCTGGTGTCGGCGCGCCAAACTGTAGGCCTCGCCTGCAATGCCCTCGATCCGTTGAGTGGTCAGGAATCGTTCCTGGGGCTAGACCCGGGGCGCGGTCAGGGCCACCTGCTGCAGCTACTCGATATTCTTGCCCGCGTGCGCCTCTGCCATAGCCTCTCATTCGTTGAGACCGTACGTGAAGCTAGCCTTGGCCTGACCTGGGGAGCCACTGTCATCATCATAACGCCAGACGTTGATGACGAGTTGTTCAGCCTACTGTTGTGGCTCAAGCAGCGCGGCCTTCATCTGGTTCTGCTGGTTACTGACCCCCAGCAGGCTTTTCGTCAGGTGCAGCAGCGCGCCGCGCAGGTCAACATCGCGGCACTCTTGGTCTGGCAAGAGAGCGACCTGGACATGTGGCGCAAGGACGAGCGCCTGTGACGTCGCCAGCCAATAGCAGCGGTCGGCCCAAAGAGGACGTGACTGTGGCGCGATCTCTCGCAATAGCGGCGATGTTGAGTTGCATTGCCATATCGCTGGCGCAGATCGGCCAGCTCATCGACCCCAGTTGGCCGGGGTATGTGTGGGTGGCGTTGGTCTTTCTGGTCAGCCTCGAGAGTATGCACTCCTATCGCCTGCTGGCGGCCAGGGGCGTGGCCGCGCAAGACCGTGGCCGGTTTCGCTTTGTCGAGTGGGTCACCATTCTGCTGGTGGTGCGTTTTGCCCTCTATCTGGGGCAGCCAGCCGGCACGCTCTCGCAAGACGTCTGGGCTTGGTCAGAGAACCTATCCGCCTTTTTCAGTGGGAGGTTCATCCTGGCGGCAGTGTTGATAGCCGGTTTCTGGGGCGCCGCGCTGTTCCTGGCGCGCACCTTTGGCGATCTCGATGCCGCCGAATACGAGATGCACCAGGCCTCTACCGAGCTAGACCGCTATCTATGGCAGACCATGCCGCGTCACGGTCGTCAGGACCGCGCCGCTTTGTTGCAGCGGGTGGGCACCCTCTTTCTGGGCGGCGGTATCCTGCTGATTCTGTTGGCGGGTCTGGCGCGCGTGGATGTGCGTGACATGGTGCTGCTTCAACACGGCCGCTCGCGGGGCGTGATCGTCAATGTGTTGCTCTACTTTGCCATCGGCTTGCTTGTGATGAGCCAGGCACACTATGCCGCACTCAAAGCTGGCTGGGATCTCGAGCGCGTGCCGGTGTGGGATCGCGTCGGCCGGCGCTGGCTCGTAGCGGTACTGGTGTTTCTGGCGCTGATAGGCCTGTTATCAGCCCTGTTGCCTGTGGGTTACTCGGTGGGCCTCATTGCCACCATTGGGCTGGTCATCAACTGGGTGTGGTACATTGCCGTACAGGTGGTGTTGGCCATCCTGTTTGTTGTCAGTCTCTTGGTGAGCCTGATGGCAAGCTTGTTTAGCGGTGATCCGGTTGACACGGCATTCGAGTTGCAGCCACCACCACCCCCGCCCCCCGAAGTGGTGGCTGCCGATGGTGGTGGCAATACCTGGTGGCCCCTTTTGCGCTCGGTGATCTTCTGGGCAGGGCTGCTCGTACTGGTCGGCTATTCGGTCATTGTCTTTATGCGTGACCGCTGGGGCCTGTTCGGTGGCTTTTCGTTGTCTGTCTGGTGGGAGCGGCTGCGCAGTTGGTGGGGTGGGGCCAGGGCAGGCCTTGGCGAGGCTGTTGAGCGCCTGCGCGAAGGGGTGCTGCACTGGCGCGCCAGCAGAGACCCGCAGCTGCAGAGCCAGCAAAGACGTTTCTTATCGGTTGGTAGGCTGAGCGAGCGCGAGCGTGTGCGCTTCTTCTATCTCGCGACGGTGCGCCGAGCCGCTGAGGCTGGTATCGCGCGCCAACCTACGCAGACGCCGATCGAATATGATGATGTGTTGCGCAGCGCCACCGCAGAGCCCGAGAGTGCCGATACCTTGACTGACGCATTCGTGGCAGCACGATACAGCTCCGCCGACATCACGCCCGGCGAAGCCGACCAGGCCAAGTCTGCATGGCAACAACTCAAGCGGAGGCTGGTGCGCCGCTCAAAGAGGAGGTCAAGGTGACCGATCTGTTTGGCCACGCCGCGCGTGAGCAGGCCGACAAGCAGGCGCCGCTGGCTGCGCGCATGCGCCCTCGCGTTCTCGACGAGTTCGTTGGCCAAGACCATGTATTGGGCCCGGGCAGGCTGTTGCGACGCGCGATCCAGGCCGACCAGATCTCTTCTGTCATCTTTTACGGGCCGCCGGGCACCGGCAAAACTACGCTGGCCCGCGTCATCGCCAATACAACGCATTCGCAGTTTGTGACGCTGAATGCTGTGCTCGACGGCGTGGCGCAGGTGCGTGAGGTGGTAAAGAGCGCGCAAGAGAACCGCGACCTGTATGGGCGGCGCACTATTCTGTTCGTGGACGAGGTTCATCGCTGGAACAAGGCACAGCAAGACGCGCTGCTCCCGTGGGTCGAGAATGGCACCATTCTCATGGTAGGCGCCACCACTGAGAACCCTTGGTTCTCGGTGAACCGAGCACTGCTCAGCCGCAGTCGCGTCTTTCAGCTCAAACCCCTCACTGCCGATGACTTGCGTGCTATCGCTCAGGCGGCGTTGACAGACCGAGAGCGGGGCTACGGATGCCTCGATGTTAAGATCGACGGTGACGCGCTGGAGCATCTCGTACAGGTGTCTAACGGCGATGCGCGTTCGCTGCTCAACGCGATAGAGCTTGCCGTGGAGACGACGCCGCCTGACGCGCAGGGCACCATCCGCGTGGACATAGCCGTGGCTGAAGAGTCGATTCAGCAACGGGCAGTGCTGTATGACCGCGAGGGCGACTATCACTTTGACACGATCAGCGCATTCATCAAGTCGCTGCGAGGCTCTGATCCCGACGCCGCCCTCTACTGGCTCGCCAAAATGGTGTATGCCGGTGAGGAGCCTCGTTTTATCTTTCGCCGCATGCTCATCCTGGCCTGTGAAGATGTGGGATTGGCCGACCCGCAGGCCCTGGTGGTGGTGCAGTCGGCGGCTGAGGCGTTTGAGCAGGTGGGCCTGCCCGAAGGCCAGTTTCATCTCGCATCGGCGGCTCTCTACCTGGCCACGTGCCCCAAGTCGAACTCGGTGATGGGCTACTTTGATGCGCTCGAGGCCGTCAAGAACGAGCGTCTGGACGAGGTGCCGCGACACCTCAAAGATTCCAGTCGCGACAAAGAGGGCTTTGGGCATGGCGAAGGCTATCTCTACCCCCACGCCTATCGTGATCACTGGGTGGCGCAGCAATATCTCCCCGATGCGTTACAGGGCAAGGTGTTCTACCACCCCAGCGATGTGGGCCGCGAACGAGCGATTCGCGACGATGTGGCGCGCCGTCGTGAAGCCCAACTCGCGGCTATGGTGCCCGGCGGCTCGGGCGATGTGCTCACCTATACCCCTGCCGACAGCGCTCAGGAGCGATGGCTGGCGCGTACCATCGACAGTGCCGCCCGTGACCTGGGTGTGATCCGCGATGAGATTATGTCGCATGCGCAGATTCGGCGACATGATCGCGTCTTGGATCTGAACGCCGGCACCGGCTTACTCACCTGGCAAGCGTTGCGTAGCGCTCCAGAAGGCGGAGTGTGGGCACAGACAGCCGATGCCGAGGCAGCGGCAGGTCTGGCGCAGATCGCCGAGCGGCTTCTTGCGGTCGAGCGCCCCATCGTGGCGTTAGCCGAGCCCTGGGCGCTGGCCGACTGGCTACGAGAGCAGGGGCAGGGCGATCTCCGCTTCGACGTCGTGGTTGGGCGCAACGCCTTGTTGTCTTGCCGCGACAAGCCCGAGGTGCTCAACTCGCTGGCTCCCCTGCTGGCCCAGGGCTGCCGCATATCGCTATGTGAGACGGCAGTATACCATGGGCAGCGCCTCTATGACCTCTGCGATCTGAGCGCCCTTGGCCCTGACCTGGCCGAGCGTCTCATCGCAGCCGAGGATGCTATCTACACTGATCCAGATGATCCCCTTGTCAACTGGCGCCCAGAAAGCATCGTGGCCACGCTGAATGGGCTTGGCTTTGAGGTTGCGACGCTCGAGCGCGAGTTCTCTGCTGATCGGCTCATCACGCCACAGCAGGTCGAGCGCTGGTTCGATCTCGTGCCCCGCGATAGGCCTACCTATGGCCAGCGGCTGCAGGCTGCACTCAGTGATGGCGAACTGGCGCGCGTCAGAACGCTTTTTCGTCAGCAGCTGGCAGGCAACACCGTAGGCTGGACCTGGCGCGCAGTGTTCCTGTGGGGTGATGGTCTCAGCAGCCTTTGACCGTGACGGCGACAGCCGCTAGAATAGGCTCATCCTAGCCGACAGGTTGTGTGCATTGCAGATGCTCCCACAGTCTCTGATGTTGGTCTGCCTTGCTGCCGCGCTCTTGGGCGCCGCGGCTCTGGTGTTAGCACTGGTCGCCATCGTGCGGCAGCGCCGATTCTTCGCCAGATATGACCGCGTCTTTGCCCATACCGATGAGCAAGGCCTGCATGATGCGCTGGAGACCTATGTGGCCCAGGTGACCACGGCGCTCGACCAGATACAGCATGGGGTGAATCAGGTCGAGGCCTTTGGGGCGCAGGTGAGTGGCTGCGTCCAACGCTTGGGCATGGTGCGCTTCAACCCCTTTGACGACACGGGCGGCGACCAGTCCTTCGCTCTTGCGCTGGCCGACGCTAGAGGGCAGGGCGTCGTTATCAGCAGTCTGCACGCCCGGGGCCTGACCCGCATCTATGCCAAGCCGCTTTCGCACTGGGCGTCGCCCTACCAACTCACCACAGAGGAGCAGCAGGCCATCGAGCGCGCTCGGAATTCTAGCAACGATACTCTGTTGGCGGGGCAGGGGGCAGGTGTTCGGGCCGTAGCAGAGTCGGTGGGAGGGAATGGGTAAATGGCACTGCTGAAGAAGAGTAGCGCGCCTGGCGCGGCTATCGGCAAGATCGATAACGTGCTGGGCAGCAACACCAGGTTCACAGGTGATCTCGTTTCTGATGGTAACATTCGCATCGATGGCCAATTTGAGGGGCGCGTGGAGACGGCAGGCAATGTTATCATCGGGCCAGATGCCCGCCTGGTTGCGACAATCGAGGCGTCGGTGGTGCAGGTGTGGGGCGCTGTTGAAGGCGACATCATTGCACGCGGCAGGCTCGAGATACTGCCATCGGGCAGGGTGTTTGGGAACTTGCGCGTGGCCTCGCTGCTCATCGACGAGGGCGGCATTTTCCGCGGAGAGTGCACGATGGGTGGCGAGCGCGTCGAAGGCGCGACGGTCTCTGTGGCCGACGCCTAGTACACAGCACCCGCGCGTCCGAGTCAGGCGGGCCGGTGAGGAGCCGATATGAAGGCAGTTTTTATCCGAAGCCAGACCATACTGCGAGATAGCCATCTCACGCACGAGCTCGATGAGTCGACTCCACGACTGGTGCCTGCCACGCTGGAGGCGGTGCGGCAACTCGGCGGCCCCGAGACGATGGTTGTGGTCTATGACCACTTCGCCGGATCTGGTGACGAACTCCCGCCATCTCTACAGCAGATGATCTCGCAGATCGAGAATGCAGCCGGACGCGTGGATGTCGCTGTGGTGTGTGGCCATCAGCCTGGCGCCAGCTGCCACTGCTGGGAGGACTCGCCAGGCATCCTGTGGGGCGCGGCGAGCCGCTTTGCGCTGGATCTGTCCTCGTCTTTCCTCATCGGAGACTGCGTGGCCGATGTCATCACCGCCAAGGCGGCAGGCGTTCGACCCATTCTGGTGTTGGGCGATCGTAGCGTGCAAGAGGTGTTGGCCACGTCTGATGTCGGCAAGGATTTTGCGGTGGCACCTGATCTGCCGCGTGCGGCCGAGTTCATCGCCATTGAGCAAGAGATCGCCACCACAGTGGGCGCTCCCAGAGATCCGGCTGTCGAGATACCGATCGAGTTCGCGGCTGAAGCCGGTAGTGACGATCTACCCCTGGTGGTTGCATTATCGCCAGAGGCGCGCCAGAGCCAGGCCAGGCGTATGGGTGCCAGGCTGCAGCTTGGCGACATCACGCGGTGGCTGGTGTTCTTGACCGTCGGTGGGCTGGGCCTGAGCCTGGGCATCGCTTACCTCATGACGCATCTCTACCGCGTTCAGGCCTTTCCAGCTTATGTCTACTACCTGACGCTGCAGTTCATTCCACGACCGATCCGCGGCGCTATCTTTCTGGCGGTTGGCGCACTGTTTGTTTCGTTGGCGGTCTATAGCGTGGTCAAGTCGACGCGCGCAGCTGCATCTGGTGCTCACGAGGGCCGCGGCCGTTCACAGCGAGGCTAGATCGTCAGCACCATTTCATCCAGGGTGCGCAACTGCTCAAAGTCGTGCATCCTGAGCGCCTCCGTCGCCTCGGGGTGAGCCGTCGTAACATGTGCTCGTATCTGGCGCGCCCTCCCGACCTGTTGGCCCAACAGCGCCCGCGTTAGCTCGACCTCCCATTGGCCGCGCTGAAGCGGGTGCACGAGCAGCTCCAACTCGAGTGGCCCCCGAGCCGAGGAACTCCATAGCCTGCCAATCGCCACCAGCGCGCCACTTTCGATAACGGCGCAATCGCATCTACCGTCAAGGGGATCGAGCAGCAGAGCGTGCGATAGTCGTGCCCACAGGCTAGGCCGGTATTGCTCGAGGATATGTGGGCGTGCTTGCAGCTTGCTAGGGGGCAGCGCCTGACGCGCGAGCTCAACCATGCGTCGTGACTGCCACCAAGCCACCGGCTCGACGCGGCGTGAAGCTTCGGGAATGATCGTGCCCGGGCGGGGCCACAAGCCCAACTCCACAATGGTATCGAACAGGCGAAAACCACGCTGCAAGTACAGCCGTCGCGCCACAACGTTGTCGACGTTGACCTGCAGGTAGGCGCGTTGCCCGCCCATGCGCCTGATGTCCTCTAGCGCACAGTCTAGCAGCCGACCAGCGATGCCGCGACCACGGTGCTCGGGATATACAGCCACGTTGCTGATCTGCCATTCGTCGTGGCCGTGCTCGCGGCTGTAGCTCACGTTGCCGATGATCCGCTTGTCTTCGACCCACACGCAACCGTGGTACAGAGGCCAGCTGCTTGCGGCCAGGCCGAGCAATGACCCCCAGGTGGCCAGTTGGCGCATCTCATCGGTGAGGCGATTGCCGGTACGGCGCAGTTCATCGCCAAACGCGGCGTCGATCAGATCAGCAAGCTGTGCCAGATCTGTACGCGGTACAAAGGCGCGGATTCCATTCGTGTGCGGATGAGCCATCATTTGCCGACACCAACGAGCACAAGCTGAGCCACAAGCCGACGGCTATTCTACGTCCGTCGGTTTATGGCTGCAACCAACCACATTCACCGCGCACTGCGCTGAGAGCGAGCGTGACGAGCCCTGGCATAGATGCAGGCAGAGTACGGCTGTGCAGCCGATGTAAGAGATGCTAGATCCTCTCAAGCAGAGGGCAGGGCCTGGCCGCGAGCGGCGGATTGCCAGGATGGGAGACGATCTGCCTCACACGCCAGCATCTGGGTGTCTTACGCCATGTGACTCTGCAGGTTTTTCCAGCAGATCATGCGCCTGGGCGCCAGGGGATCGTACGCACCGCCTCAGGGCAACACCATATACGCTATCGCCTCGATCGCGCCTGCAGGCCGTTCGACAGCGCCGGCGAGACCGGCGCGTTGACCACTGCGCAGCAAAGCCGGCGCGCCCATTGCGATATGGTCAACCCCAGATGGGTGCGTTCCACCATCTACCAGCAACAAAAGGTGCCAGCTCAAACGTCCGGGGCGCCACCCAATGCCGCAAGACGTTCTTGGCGACTTTACCCAACGCGACCACGAAGCGGCTGGGCAACTAGGGTGAGTCAACTGACCTGGCCATCATCGCTCGGCGCGATCACCATTTGAGTGAACACGCTCTTGATTTCAGTTGTGGGTTGTTGAGGCAACTGCCCTGCCAGCAGTGGAACCGGCAGTTAGCCTGTAACGTCTACTGCGGTGAAAGGCTTGACAGGAGGGAGAGGCGATGAGCGCACTGCTGACGATCGGCGTGTTGACGCTGGCGCTGTTGCTGCTGAGCGTGGCTGGTCGCGCTGAGGCCAGCGACCAGTGAGGCCCGCCTGTTGAGCACGCGGAGCGGCATGGCCGCGGCTGCCGTGCGAACGCAAGACGAGGGTCGGCAGTCCCCCAAGGATCGCCGACCCTCTCTCTGTCTCAGAGCGCGCTAAAAGGCCCTGTAGGTCTCTTTCCTAGCGCCGCAGATGGGGCATACATCGGGGGCCTCGCCCACCAATGTGTGACCGCAGCGAGAGCAGACGTTCACGACCTCAAATCCCGGATCGTTGCCAACCTCGACGGCTGCCTTGGCGAGCGTGTAGAGCGCAGCGTGCGTCTTTTCGGCCTCCAGGGCCCACTCAAAGCTGCGCACAGCGCTGGTCTCTTCCTGTAGCTTGGCCACGGCGATGTAGGCGGGATACATCTCAGCCACCTCGAACTCTTCGCCGCCGATGGCGCCCGTCAGGTTCTGAACAGTGGGACCATAGCCGAACACCGCGCCGGCCACCGTTTGATCATCGCCCGCCTGGTTGCGCAACACCATAAAGTGGCTGGTAGCGTGGATCTGCTCGGCCCACGATACGGCTCTGAATAGCCTCGCCACCGTGGGAAAGCCATCCCGCTCGGCCTTGTCGGCCCAGGCGAGATATCGCATGTGGGCCTGGCTTTCGCCGGCGTAAGCGCTCTTGAGGTTGGCTTCGGTCATAGGGTGCATGTGGGCTATCCTTTCCAGCAGAGATGAGGTCCTAGCCGATCTTGATCTCTTTGGTAGCTTCCCATAGGCCGTGGATGTTGCAGAACGCCACCGCATATAGCGTGCCCGGCTCGCTGGTCTTGATCTTGGTGCTCACGCCATGGAAGGTGTACACCGGTCCCTGGTTAGGGCCGCTGACCGACTCACCATGAGCCGAAAACTCGAAATGGCCCACTTGATGCGGATTCTTGCCACTCTCGGGCTTAAAGTAGACGGTGATGTAGCTGATGTGGTGCTCTGTAGTGTTCGGGTGTGCCACCTCTTTGCCCAGGCTGACCGTGACGTCAAAGTACTCGTCTGCCTTGACGACATCGGCGCACTCGATGACGGGAACGTGTTTTTCCTTCTTCCAGTCGGCCGACTGCAAAAGCTCTCCGAACGACATGTCTGCATCCTCCTGTGTGAAATCAATCCGACTGAACGCCTGACGCAGAGCCTTCTCTGCGTGCCTCACATGTGAGCGCGAGCAGCTACTTGAGCTGATCGATGATGGCTGGCAAGAACACCGGCAGGTCAGCTGGCGTGCGCGACGTGACCAGGTTGCCATCGACCACTACGGCCTCATCCACATACTCTGCTCCGGCGTTGATCAAGTCGTCCTTGATGGCGCCAACACAAGTGGCGCGCTTGCCCGCCACCACACGAGCCGATATAGCCACCCAGGCCGCATGGCAGATCGCTGCCACCAGGCCGCCCTTGGCGTCGATGCCCTTGATCAAAGCCAAAACCGCTGGATAACGGCGTAACTTGTCTGGCGCAAAGCCACCTGGGATGACGATGC
>ENA-UOUL01002527-UOUL01002527.1-bioreactor-metagenome-genome-assembly--contig:-NODE-2527-length-21062-cov-35.289159_pt1 | contig 21062 bp, 24 predicted proteins | sample MGYA00249838_ERZ747220 | MGnify/ENA primary metagenome ERZ747220 (study PRJEB28778, sample SAMN05720191) | bioreactor metagenome | isolation source: Anaerobic biogas reactor | place: USA:Washington...
CATCGGCGATCCACTTCTCCCAGACGAGTTTTGCTATCGGGTCCGGGATGTGGTCGAGCACTTCCTGGGTGATCTCTTCCATGCGGTTCTCCTGTGCGAAGATGCCGTGATGTCGGCGTCAGGCCGTCCGGCCTCTCTCACACACAAAACAGGTTGGTGAGGGGTGATTTAAGCGAGAACCGCGCAGAGTGTATGTGCAGGGGCCGACTGCACGGAAGAGCGGCAGGGTTGCTGCAACGATGAAGCGAGCACGATAGAAAGCGGCATTGCGATTCAGCACCAAGGAGTTTTAAAGAAAAAGAAGTGGGGTCTTACTGAGCCGGGAGACCCAGGTCTGCTCTCATCTTCAGAATCACCTCGTCGTAATCAAAACTCTGCTGTGCCTTCTCCGTCTTGCTCTCCACCATCCTCGCCACTTCTTCGACGAGTATCATAGAGCACTTCGCGCAGAACAGTGCATCATAGGTGTTCAGGGCCTTGCACCGGGGGCACTCTCGCGGCTGAAGGCTGGGTTCTTTATTCACCGTGGCCTCCACAAACCCGGCTTTTTCGAGCATCTTCCTTTCAATGTCTCCACCGCTGAGGTGTACATACACTTCAGGCATGTTACTGCTCTTCTCCCACCCGGCAATCAGACGAAGTTCCATCTCGGAGAATCCCTTCTTTGCGAGGTCGGTTAGCCTGCCGTGTCGGATGGCGTGTGGATTGGTGGGTTTCCCCAGATTCAATGTCTTCTGGAGATACTTGAGGTGATTCTGGACGGTGCGTGAGTTCAACCTCTTGCGACCGACACCGAACCGGGTGTTGGTCAGGAAGAGAGGGGCTGCCGGGTCCGTTCGGAGCGGGTGCATGTTCAACCAGAGCTGAAGATCAGGAACGCTGTCAATGAGGCGCAGGCGGCGGCGGCCGGTCTTCCCATCGACGATTACCACAGCGCCGTATCGGTCGAACTGCACGCGGCCCACATTGAGGGAGAGTATTTCGCTGATCCTGCACCCGGAGTCCCACAGGAGCATAATGAGTGCCCGATCCCGCTGGTTGTCGCAGGCACCTACAAGGGTTTTGATGTCGTCGCGAACAATGAGTTGCTCGACCGGCAGCTTCTTGCGTGGGCGTACATTCTTGATGTTCTTAAACAACTCCTTCTCTCTCTCCGGCACGAGCCAGCGGAAAAACAACCTGGTCTCAAGGATCTCGCCGTATAGGGTGAAGGGACTGCACGTCCTTCGCCTCCTGATGACAAAGTCTTCGAGGTCCATCCTTGTGATAGTCACGGCATCTTTGAAAGCAGTGGCCTTAAGCAGGGGGTATATCCCCCAGAGCTTGTGCCGGACTGTTGTGTCTTTCAGCTGCTTGAGTTCCAGGTCGTGGATGTACCCTTTGAGATGTCTGTGATTTATCGGATCAAGGTCGTTCAGCTGATCGAGTTCCTTGAGGTTGTTGTTTTCATACGGGTCCTGGGCCATTCGTTTATAGACTTCAGGCGTCTTGCTTTTGAAGGTGTCTTGCGCCATGTGTAAGTGTTGACTCAAGATCGACTCTCGAAGGAGTTCGCGGGTTCGAATCCCTCCCCTCGCATCTGTTTTGACGGCATCGCCACCATAACTTCCATGTCGTGGATAACCCTCCCCACAGGAGAGATCGCCTGTCGGAAACTCATCTCCGTCATCCGGTTCTTATGGAACAAAATGAGGATGGGGGCTATATCGTGATGGTACCATCCCTTTCGGGATGTGTCAGCGAAGGGTTTACCCGGGACGAAGCGCTGGCGCATATCGAGGAGGCGATCGCAGGATACGTCGAGGTAGCCCGGGAAACCCGGCAAACTTCGATAACATCCGGCAGGGGATCGCTCTTATCGGGTGAAGGACGTCATACAGGTTTCAGGGCTGCGTGAGGGCGTGGTCAAACGGCCCACGAGCGGGGTATATTCGTCCTGTTCACTCTCAAAAATAGAATAACCGAAAATTCAGGGCAGCTCATTTGATCTTCTTCTCAAGCTTCTTGAGCTTCTTCTTTGCGGCCTGGCTGCCCGCAGCCGCCTGTTGCGCGAGTTCTTCTGCCTTGACTTTCTTTGCTTTGTTCAGTTTCTCCATCTGTTTCTTGCTTGTTGGCATACGGGTACCCTGCCACGCCTCTGGCTGGTTGTATGTCTCTTCTCCATCGTATAAATATCCCCGTGTCGTTATACCGGTGAAAAGACCTCAAATGAGCGAAAGCCAGCCTATTCGACTCTGTCCTACATCCACAACGTTTGGTGTGGAAAGACAACGTTTGGTGTGGAACGCGTCGCGGATCTTCAAGGCCGGGGGTATCACGGAAGGTTCCCGGCAGGAAGCCGCGAAGCATCTTTCGTGAGGCGGGGCCCAAAGTCGTTCTTTCCGGGCTCTTCGAGGTCGATGACCTTCGCAAGGCCATGGCGGATCGTCCTGTTCTCCCGGTACTCGACCGGTATGCCGTCGGTCAGGTAGCGGTGAAACGTGTGGTTCTTCTCGATGAGCGATGCGGAGGAGGGGGTGGTGAGCTTGCGGGCGGCCTCATCGACGGCACTCTCCGGGAGGTGGGGGTTGATCCGGCGGAGAGTGTTGCGGACCTGCCGGGGGTGGAAGGGCTGACGGTAGTCGGTGCGCTCCTCGCCCGCTTCTCCGGGGACGATTGCCGGCCCGGAGAGGACGGTGTAGCCAGGATCGGCGAACCGGGCAATGACGGCCTCCCAGACTTCCGATTCGACGAAAGAGGTCATTCTTTCAACCCCTTGAATATGAAGATGTACTCCTTGCCCGATCTCTGCTTTGCCAGGTATCCCAGCTCTTCGAGATGGAAGAGATCCTTTCTTGCCGTTGCGTAAGCCACGCGGTATGTCTCGGCGATCTCTTTGATCGTAATCGGTTTATCCGGTTTTTTGATGAGGGATTTGGTGATCTCTGCCTGACGAAGACTCAACCCTTCACTCTGCTGAAGGATGGCTAACGCCTGTTTGCTCTCTTTCTGTTTCTTCTCGATGTATCTCTGGATGTTGCCGACCGCGGTTTTTACCGCTGTGAGATTGTAGCGGATGAAATACGTGAGGTCGTTTTCATCGCTCTCGGTATACTGATATGCGCGACTATATTGCCCCTTCGTATCTTTTATCGCTCTCGATACCGCCATATACTCAAACAGCCAGTAATCCTTCCGGAGCATATACCAGTAAAAGATACTCCGTGCAGTTCGACCGTTTCCGTCGTTGAACGGGTGGATGTATCCGATCAGGAAATGCAGGATAATCCCTTTGATCACGGGATGGATGAACTGCCCGCCGTCGTTATTTGCAAAGGCACAGAGTTTCCCGATCAGTTCCTCGATCAACGCGAAATCAGGAGGCGTGTGCAGGACGTTGCCCCGCATATCAAAGACCCTGATCTCGTTGTTATCCCGAAACCTCCCTTCGTCGCCGGGATCTTCGAGAGTATCGTTGGTGATGGTCTTATGGATCTCTAAAATCAGCTCCCGGGTTAGATCTTCGTCTTTTATCCGGGTGATCCTCTTCATCGTGGCGTAGTTATTCAGGATCATCCTCTCGTCTTTGGTGGTGGGCTTCCTCTTCTCACGGAGCATCTTTTTTGCAATCGTCCTCGTGACGGCGGCCCCCTCGAGCTGGCTCGATGCAATCGCCTCCTCCATCAGAGAATTGATGATAAACTGGTTCCGATCCTGGGGCAGTGAGTCAAGGCCGGATGAGATGCTTCCCGCTGCTGATTTATCAAGAAAATGGAGATTTTCAAGGAAATCATCCAGAAGATTGTACTTTAACTGGAGGTTATCGAACGGTACATATTTCATATTTCTCTCTCTGAAGGTCTTCATCAGTATCCAGACGTAGAGAGGGTCTACCGGGAGCTCACGCCATTTTAGCTCTTCCCAGTGCAGATATTTTTTGTTGTATTTGAAGACCACATCGATTACATCGTTCGTATCCGCATACTCCCAGGCTTTTTCAACATCTGCCGGAGAGTATTCTGGAGTGCGGGGGAGTTTCATGGTCGAATTTCAATTATTGTTTCACTCCTTATTATCATTATCTATCAGTTTGTTATATTTTGATAGATGTTGTAAATGAGACGGGGGTCGTCCCCGGACGATCTCGTGCGGCAATGCCCTTTCTCGATCTTTGCCGGCCGCGGGCACCCGGATATCACCGGAGATGAGCGACGGTTGTTTATGTTGCCAGCTCTTTCACAACGGCCTCCCGGTTGTTCCATGAGACCGTTTTTACGCCATAGTTGTTCAGCGCATCGAGAACGTTTCCAGGAACCGGGCGTTCGCTGTCGTTTTGGATGGCATAGGCTTTTGAATCAGGGGGGCGGGCTTCCTTTATATCAATCCAGGCGAATGCAACTGCCTGTGCAGTGTTCCTGCTCGGGTTGTTGATGGTCTTGATGATGCGCTCTGGCTGGTTACGGGACTTGGGGATGATAAAGTCAAAAAGGTGGTCGAACCCGCTCTGGCCGGTGAATTTAACGTTGGATGCGTACCGGATATCATGAACATCAAGCCAGGTGACCACATCTTCGTAAAACAGGCTCGTCGTCATGGGTGTTGCAAGACCGAAGAGATCGTTGACGGCGAGCATCGCCTGTATCAGGTTGTGTTTGCTGGGTGCAAAACTCGCAACGGATGTATACACCTCGAGTCTATCTTTGTTGAGTTTCACGCCAAACCCGTTGAGCGTTATCATCAGCAGCGCTCTTCTCTTCGGGCTATCGAGTTTGCAGCCGGACAACTCCAGATCCTGGAGGATGTATCCGGCATCGGTGAGGATATAATCGCCGTTTCGGCGTCGAGTGTAGATCTGGAGATAGTCGTTGTGCCGGTCAAGATAGGGTGTCGTGATCTCCACCCATTCATCTACCTGCCTCACCTGAGTTTTTTCCCTGAGCCAGCGGGCATACTCGTTCACCAGCCCTTGAATCTCGTTGATCATTCAATGCCCCTCTGAATATCCGGGGGATCTACTATGTTGCAGAACTGCATAAAGTCCTGCAACGTCTGCCATGGATCCTCGATATGTGAGAACCTATCCGATGGCACTTCAACTGCCCACTTATCACCATATCCCTCCCGATATATATGCAAATGGGGTGAGGAGACCTCAGCGCCATCGGGATTCCTATGAGGGGCACCGCCAAAGTCCAACCGGACCAGTGTTACGACCTGCCTCGCGCGGTTCTGGTATGTCCCCTTCAGGAGATCGATGCTCCCTCTCCGGATATCGAGGTGGAAAGATTCGCGTCCATCGCTGGAGAGGAGGGGCAGCGTAAGATATCCGCCTGCTCCGGGATAACGTGACGCATCATTGTTCGCCCTAACTTTGGGAATGGCAATCAATACATCCGCTGTTGCCTGATCAAGGGAGATGTCACTCATATTTGCCCAACCTCACCCACTTTTACTATTTTGATCCGATCGACTGGCATACCGACTCCAATTTGTCGTCATATAGCCTCGTATGCCATTCTTCGGGTTATAGGGCGGATAGATCGATCGAAACACCTCTTCGGCCTGAATGAAGTCATCTATCGGGAGCAAATCGGTATACTTCACAAGATACAGCAACCCTATTGCGGGCGACCGTGAGCACCCTTCGTTACAGTGAACAAGAACCTGGTTGCCGGTTCTCAGGCTGGCGTCGATGAACTCCAGTGCCGTATCGATGATCTTCTGTGGGATGTAGGCTGGGTCCGGAGCATCCACGAGGTTCAAGATAAGCCGTTTTCCCCTTCGCGCGATGAGGTATTCCGGGTGATCTTTTGGGGCAGCTCGACCCCTGTAGCCCAGAGCCTGACGATGGTATGGCTCCTTGCAGGCATGAACGATGCACCATCCTGCTTCATGTCGGACTTTAAATTCGTAATCGTACTCGTTGCCGACGTACAGGTTCGGGTGAATCTCGATCATGGGGGCACCGCGTGATGGCTTTTATAGAGGCTATGCCAGAGGCCATATATATGTTACGAAAAGAGTCTTTGGACTTGGAATTCCAGGGTAGGCATGAATAGGGGGGTTTTTGATTCACTAGATTTTTACCTGAAAAGTCACATCTGGGTTTTGGGGTTTGGTGCGACGGTTTTACCACATCTCAAGCCGGGATCGTGATGGAATCTCCATTGTCATATGGTAGCGCTTTGTCCTCTCTGTTCCTCCCCCACCGGCACCTGGATCTCCCCAGAGATGAGCTTCGGGGGAAGGGTATCGCGGAGGGCGGCAGGGTGTGGGATTCAAAAGGGTTACTCTCGATACATTTCAGTAAAGGCCCAGCTTGCTTTTCAAATGCTCCACAGGCTTCTTTTGTAGGTATGGTGACATAAGCACCTTTCAATGTTTGACAAGTGAACGTATCAAAGGTGGAACGATGTGCATTTTGTTTGGATCTGTTCAGGAGCAGAATGCTTCAACTACTAATCAGATAGAGATCAATAATTCCTGGTAACGACCCCTGGGATGGGTACCACCATCCCGGGGAGTTCGTTGATAACAGATAAGGCCGTCACCTGCGTTGCGGTATATAGCTGACGTCCACTCCTCTCTTCTCCAGCGCCTCGATATCCTTCATCGCGGCGGATCCCGGAGTGAGGTCGAGGAGGTTGTGGCGCAGTTCCACGGTAGCGCCTGTGCCGAGCTCGCTCCTGACAAGGGGACCGATATCGCGGATCTCGTTTGAGTCGAGGTCGATCTTCTTCAGGTTTTTCAGGCCGGCGAGGGGGCCGAGATCGCTGACCTCGTTCGAGTCAAGGTCAAGATCCCGCAGGTTCGTCAGGTTGGCAAGAGGGGTGAGGTCGCTGACCTGATTGGAACTGATGTCGAGTTCCCGCAGGTTTGTCAGGTTGGCAAGAGGACTGATATCGCTGATCTGGTTTCCATCGATATCAAGCTCCCGCAGGTTTTTCAGGCCGGCCAGGGGGCTGATATTACTGATCTCGTTTGATTCTAGGTCGAGATCCCGCAGGTTCGTCAGGTTGGCAAGAGGGCCGATATCGCTGATCTTGTTCGAGTCAAGGTCGAGAGCCCACAGGTTGGTCAGGTTGGCGAGAGGGCTGAGATCGCTGATCTTGTTCGAGTCAAGATCGAGGGTCCGCAGGTTTTTCAGGCCGGCAAGGGGACCGATATCGCTGATCTCGTTTGAATCGAGCTCAAGATTCCGCAGGTCTGTCAGGTTGACAAGGGGGCTGAGATCGCTGATCTCGTTCGAATCGAGATCGAGATCCTGCAGGTCCGTCAGGCCGGCAAGGGGACCGAGGTCGCTGATCTCGTTTGAATCAAGGTCGAGGCCACGCAGGTTGACCGCATGCTCAAGTCCCGATAGATCGCTGATTCCTTTATCCTCTGCATCGAGAGCACCAAGCCCGGCCATGTCATCGGTCGTAATATCTCCCCGGGGCTTATCCAGCGCATCGCGCACTGCAGCTTCAAGGTCGGTATCCGGGAACGAAACAGCCTCCGCCGCCCCGACAGGTATTGCCAGAAGCAGCATACAGGCGATCAGACTGCACAGAAGGATGCGGCCGAACGGCGCCCGCTTCTCTTCATGCGCACTATAACGATCTGTTTTCTTCATACGCATCACCATCCCGGGTCTTTCCGGCATATTCCCGGGCGAAGGGCTCGGTGGCTACAGCTGATCGCGATATCCGGAACCATACTGCATAACCACAACTCATTCGCCTGCACCCCCGGGCCACTCGCATCGAGGGAGCGCACCTGTATCCCCGCCATCCATATATAAGTGCCTCATCGCGAACGTGAGAACCGTTCTCCGGGCATGGGGAGCATCCGCCCGATCAGGCTGTTATTCCCGGCACGGGATCGATCATCGCCGGCTTTCATGTCCATCCATGAGTTGCCGGCCTATGGCGGTGCATATACCCGGTCCTTCGACACAAACGGAGAAGGCGCCGGGCACCCCTCGTTCCGCGCCGGGGTCGTGCCTCCCCCCGGCCTATCGCGGTTCCCCTGCGCCATGGGTCGACATACCGGTGGCCGAGATCCGGCGACCTGTCAACGCCCGGGCGGACTTCCGGCAGATATTATACGATTACGGCGAAGAGTACCGGACGATGAAGATGCCAGTCGCCCGGGGGAGAGGGTCGCCATAGCCGGTAAGTGCTGCCAGTGCGGCAGGTGCTGCACCCACATGCGGGATGTCCACAGGGTCATCGAAGGGCGCGGCAACTACACGTTCATCGTGCACAACCACTATACCGGGGATGCACAAGAGGTGCGGGTCGACCCGGACAGGATAGCCCTTTTTGAGGATAAGAGCAGTATCGAGGGGTTGCCGAACGCATGCTTCTTCCTGAGATTTGACGGCGAAAAGGCATGGTGCACGGTCCACCTGACACGCCCTGCCCTCTGCCGCGAGTACTGTTGCCGCCTGCTCATCCTTGATCCGCAGGGAAGGTTAGCGGGACGGGTGACGTACCAGAGAGCGCTCGTTCCGGATACCGATGAATTCAGTCGGCTCTGGGAACAGGTGCGACCGGCGCTGGACGACCTCTCCGGTGTGGAATGGGATGATGCCCTCATCCGTATCCTCGCGCCAGCCGGATACCGCGTTCGCCGGTAGTATGCCCGGGAGAAGAGGATCGCCCCGGTTCTCCTGTGCCGATCCGGGGCGAGATCGGTGATTACGCCGTTCCGGCGGTTCCGGTCCTTTCGCGGTCGCCGTCCACTACCCCGGCAACACGCATTATGGCGCCGATGTCCGGTGTCACCATGCAGACCGGGAAGTAGCCGAAGAGCGAGACGTAGTCGATCTTGAGCGCCCGGTGCCGGGCCAGATCAAGGGTTATCCTCTTGAGGTCTTCTGCCATCCCGGAGGTCGCGGTGGCGCAAAGCGGCGCCGGGACAAGGTCCGCGATGGCCGGGAGCACCTCTTCGCGGATCATCTCGATCCTGGACGACAAGAGCGAGTGGACGAGCGTACGACTGTAGCCTCCCTGGAGATGCCGCACGACGATCAGCTGCGTCAGAAAGATAAGGGCGAACATGCCGGCCCCGAACTCGATATCGGCTTCAGCAGAGGCGAAACTGCTGTACGTCACCCCGGGGAGAACGATCGCCGCTATGAAGATGACGCCGGCAACGGTCGTCACGACGGCAACGGTGAGCGCGTACCTGAGCCCCTGGCTCCAGGCCTCGTTATACCGCTCCCTGATGCGGGACTGCATACCGAGCATCCCCGCAAAGAAACCGCGTGAATACGGCTGCACATACACGATCGCACCATAAAAGACGATGATTGCGGCGGATTGAATGACGACGATCACGGCGGAGTACGACGCGAAATCACCGTTCACAAGCCAGCCCGTAAGAGCGAACACCGAAGAGAGAGCGAAGAGCACGAGAAAACCCGGGGCGAGTGGCTGGCAGTTGATGAAGAAGAGGTTCCAGCCGAGTTCATAGAGGGACTTCCTCTGGTGCGTGAGCCGCCTGAGTGCCTCCATCGCATCGGCAGGGATGGCGGCGCCCTTCTCAAGGCTCTTCCATGAGATGATCTCCTCGAGGCTTTTTCTCTCGCGATCTTTGAGGTCGATAAAATACCTGACATAAGACCTCAGATCGCCTCTATCGGTCGGGAGCAGGAGGAGGAAGGGGTTTATCATCAGGAATATGAAGGAGGCCATGATCCAGTAGAGGGAGTACTCCCTGGTATATGCGAACAGAAGCGCCAGGTTGACCAGTATCGCCGCTCCAAGGATGAGCGACGTGTGCTCAAGGCTCCATCGCATCCCGGTAAGGGTCGCGAGATCGCCCTCTGCCGCAGCGAGGATCTTCTCTGCCTCAGCCCGGGAGCAGGCAAGTTGCTGCGAGAACTCATCCGGCGGTATCGCCGGTCTCTCTGCCTCTTTCTTCCTCCCGAACCGGTCCCCGTACGGCAGCCTCATCGATCATTATTTTGCGGGTTATTGTAAAAAAGGGGTTCCTCACCATATAACCCGCCTCTCCTCGACCTCCTGGTAAAGGGCATCGCCGGGCCGGGCTTCCGCCTCACCCGGATGTATCCAGGTCCACCGAACCGGTATAGACCCCGGAACCAAGCCACCAGGTCTCGTCTATCTGCACCCCGTACGCCAGTTTCGACTCAAGCACCCGGTCACGCATGGGGTTGATGTAGGCAATCCGGCCGAAACCGTCCCCGTATCTGACAGCATCGTTCATCTTCCGAAGGAAGATCCCCACATCCCCTTCGGTCTCGTTCAGGCGGTTGACACCGATCTTTTCCGGGTTGACCGGATGGGCGAGGGTGGTGCCGTTGAAGTCATACGCGTAGATGTAGAGTTCGCCCTGGATGAACGAGCCGTTTAGGTCGCTGAATTCGGCAAGCGCCTTCTCCTTCCCATTTTCCCTGACATAAGCGGCCGCACTCTCGACGAAGGCAACGAGTGTCTCATTTGACGTGTAGTTCCCCCGTTCTACAGAACTGCCGTCTTCCGGCGCCGATGTGTCGGGAGCAGGCCCGTTCTGCATACAACCGGACGAGATCAAAGCCAGGCCGAGAGCAAGCATGACAACGAGTGAAATTGCAAGAGACCGCATACTGTCAGATTGGGTTTGCCGGTAGATATGATTTACTGGCAAGGCGTAGCCTCTGATAGCCACAGGAGCGACAGCCCGCCACCGGTTTCGCCAGAGGATGCCGGGCACCGTGCCCTATCTTCCCCCTGCACCACTCTCCGCTCGCTCCGTCAGCCAGGCGTAGAACTTCCGGTGCCAGAACGGCACATCCACCGGCCGGGAGAGCGACTGCCAGGCCGCCCACACGAGCCGTTCGGAGACACTCTGCCACTCGGCCGCCCGCCGGACCATATCATCCGCCGGCTGCCCGATCGCGTGCAGGATCTCGTGCCAGATGCGGAGGACGATCGCCTCGTCGTCGGTATCTCCGCGCGTGACCCGGACGCTCGCCCGCATATCCATACCGCCCCCGAGCGCCCGTGCGGGTATCGCATCGTCAAAGACGTAGACGGTTCTTTCCGGGACCGGGAAGGGGAACCCCTTCCACATCGGATCCTTAGGATCGAAATAGCGGACCTCCGGTGTCCCTACCCGGACGGTGAACCGGAAGTACGGCGGGATGAGGTGAAGGTGCGGCTCAAGCCTCCGCCGCAACTCTTCGGTCTTGAAGAAGAGGTCGAAGTGAGGCATCGGGGCTGCATGGGTGGTGGGTGGTGATAAATTTTCAGATCGTGGGTATCGTTGCCGGCAGGCCCGTTCGTCCCGATGATGGTGGATGCATCATAGAGGAGAAGCGAAGATCGTGCCGGATATAAAGGCATACAAACCGATACGAAACATCCTGCCCCGGCCGTTGAACCCCCGGTGAGAGGCTTTTCTCCCATGAATACCTGTATGCCAGACCGCCGGATCCACGTGTGTGCGCGGCTGCGCGGCATCAGACCCGGATACGGCAGAGAGAACACTCGCGCGACGATGCGGATAGGCCAGCCCCATATAATTGCCGAAGGGGAACAATGCACTTCCCGCGCCGGTTTGCCGAGGATTGACCGACACAGCGCGAACAGGAACCGACCGTGGGTCGCCGCGCGAGTGTTCTTCCGGTGCCGGGGTTGAACCCTCCTGCGCGGAGCCCTAAACGCCCTTCAGGTGCGAGGCGCTCACCCCCGGTCCCCGTTTCCCGGAGGCTTTACCCCGAGTGCCGCTTCCTGCTCGTCTATCCAGGCCCGGATCCAGGTGCGGATGTCGCGGATGGTAGCGGTTCCCTGCCGGTCGCGCATCGCCCGGATATGATCCTCAAGCTCGTCGGCCATCGCAAAGATCAGCGCCTCGGATGCTTCCTGTGATAACTGCCCCGCCGCCTGCAGGCGGATGGCGCCCAGATCGAGGAAGTGCTTTAGCTCGCCTGTCACCTCCAGGACCCTGGTGAGATTGAGTCTGATAGTGGACTCCATGAAGAGGGGATTGGCGTATGCAGTACATAACTCCATCTATTTAAACCCGAGCCGCATCCCGGCCTCTCCTCCCAGAATGGCGCACATAATGGCCCGTTTTTCCCTGATGGCGCATATCCCGGGCTCCCGGGCTGCCGGTTCAGGAGAGACTCCCGGGCCATCCGGATGCAAAACCATTTTATGGACGCCCGGCACTCAGTGCACCCCGCTTCAGGAGGCATGTCTCCCTGAGGTGGAGGCAATGGAGGTGAAGAAGGTGCAGGAACGTTCAGGAACGGTTCTGGAGCGAAGGACGCGGACGACAGGGGAAGAATGGCACATGTCGGCCGACGACATCATGAACAAGAAGGTGATCAACTCCCGGGGCGACGATATCGGAAGTATATCGGATATGCGGGTCTCTTTTCCCGAGGGCCGGGTGAAGTACCTGGTGCTCAAGCACGGGGGCACGCTTGGCATGGGGGCAAAGCATTTTGCTATCCCACCCGAGGCCGTGATCTACCGTTCGGGCGACGACAACTTCGTCGTGAACATCGACAAGCAGCAGCTGGATGACAGACCGGGCTTTGATAAGGATAATTGGCCTCAGGAAGCGGACACCAGCCTGATCCAGTCATCGGGGGCCATAACACCCCCGACGCGGGAGGAGGCGGAGGCCATGCGGCGGGAGGTGCCACCACCGGCGGAAGTTGTGAAGAAAGAGACGATCGAGACGCGGCCCCGGCAGAAGTAACCCGGAACAGCGCCTGTTCCGGGCACAAAAACTTTTTTTAAACCCGGTCGGCGGCGTGATGCCGGGATAAGCAAACCACAAGACAGATTAGTCAAAAAGGCGAGCTCATTATGTCGTGTCTCCCGTGCCAGCATCCGCAGAAGGCCCGGCGCCGCCGGAAGTACCGGGCAGCACCGTGGATCTCAGGGTGTGGCAGGTCGTCTTCATAGCCGTAATCGCCATCGTCTTCACGGTAGCGTACCTGAGCCTTTATGCACAGCTCAACAAGACCATCTGGGGTGAGGACAGTCTCCTGGTGGTCACCCCCTGGGCAATCCCGGCCGCGGTGGTCTTCTTCTCGCTGCTCGTCGGCCTCTCCCGCAAGTACCTGCACGCTCCCGACGTGATCCACGAGGGGTTTGCAGACTCGCTCAAGGGCGGGGAGGGAGGGAAACCCGATCATCGAACCTTTCCCGGCGCCCTCCTTTCATCGCTCTTCTCGCTCCTCTCCGGGGCAAGCATCGGCCCGGAAGGGACCATCACCCTTCTCCTCATGTATGTCTCCTCGTTTGTCCGGAAGAGACTCAGGATCGAATCGCCTTCGGCCGCGCTCGGGTTCGATGTCGCCGCCCTTGCCTCGGCGTTCAACGGCGTCATCGGCAGCGTGCTCTTCACCGGGGTCTTCGCCACCGAGTTTCAGGTCGGCGGCAATAAGAACGCCCTCCGGCTCCTCACCTGGAACCTCCTCGCCGGCACCATCGGTTTCGGCTTCTACCTGCTCATCGGCTTCCCATCCTTTGCCCGGAGCATCCCGTTCGAGCCGATGGGCGAGTTCCTGCCAGTTTATATCCTCTACGCGGTCGCCCTCGGCATCGCCGGATCGTTGCTCGCGGTCTTTGCGGGGGTCTCCATGCAGGCGGCCGAGAAGATCATGGACCGGGTATTTGGCGACGCAGTCGTCACCCGCGTTCTCGCCGCCGGGGTGGTGGTTGCGGCCGTCGGTTACGCCATCCCCGAACTGCTCTTCTCCGGGGAAGCCCAGATCCACGGGATCATCACCGACCCGGCCCGGTTCGGGGCCGTCATGCTCCTTGGCATGGCTATCGCCAAGATTCTCCTGCTTGCCCTCTCGTTCAAGAGCGGGTACATCGGCGGCCCGCTCTTTCCCATCATCTTCTCATCCACGCTTGTAGGGCTTGCCCTGAGCCTCGTCTTCCCGGGCATCCCCGTCGCGATCCTGGTCCTCTGCATCGAGGCTGCCGCCCTCACCTTTGCTCTCGGTGCGCCCCTGACCTCCATCCTCCTCGTCGTTGTCGTGGGCACGGCCGACCAGAACATGATCGTGCTCCTTACGCTCTCCGCCGTCACCGCCATGCTCATCGCCGCCCGGGTGAAGGAGCGGATGGGAGAGCGGGCGTAGCGGACGGTCCGCCCTTCACCGGGCTTTTACACCTCAAAACCCATGACGTCGGCCGTCCATCCCGGTATGGCGGGATGCGGCAACGAAAGGGGAAGGGCATGCAATTCATGAACGTATTCCCCCGGGGAGCCCGGGAAGACGGCCGAGATCATGGAAACGCGGGCCAGAGAGGAGATCTCGGAAGGCGTGACCGTGATCGACGAGTGGGTCGACTCGCGGGGAACACAAGTCTTTCCGGTGATTGAGACGGACGATCCCGTCGCCCTCGTGAAGCTCGGCTTCCCCTGGAGTGGCTTTGGCTACAGAGATGCACCCGGTTATGGAGTCAAAAGAAGCGTTGACTATTCCCGGGGGATGAGGCGGGGGGCGCCCTACGCCCCCTCCCGCAGTTGCCCCGGCCTGACCGGGACCACGTAGGGCGCCGGGAGGTCCTGCTTCACCACCGCCTCGATCCCGTAGACGCGCTCGATCATATCCGGGGTGAGGACCTCCTCCGGCTCCCCGTAGCCGTAGACCTCTCCGGCCTTCATGACGAGCAGGCGGTGGCAGTAGGTGGCCGCAAGGTTGAGGTCGTGGAGGGCGATGACGACCGCAAGCCCCCTCTCATCGGCAAGCCCGGAGAGGACCTCCATGACCGCCATCTGGTGACGGATGTCCAGGTTGCTCGTCGGCTCGTCGAGGAGGACCACCCCGGTCTCCTGGACGAGCGCCCGGGCGATCATCACCCGCTGGCGCTCCCCGCCGGAGAGCTCGCGGATCTTCCTGAGGGCAAGCCCGCCGAGGTCGAGGATGGCGAGGGCCTCGACCACCTTCTCCTCATCGGCAGGGCTCACCGTCCAGTTCAGGTAGGGCCGGCGCCCCATCAGGACCGTCTCAAAGACCGTCGACGCCGTCTGGTTCCCGGCCGACTGCGGGACGTAGGCCATTGCCCGTGCAATATCGCGGCGGTGCATACCCCGGAGGTCCCGGCCGTGAAGCAGCACTCTGCCGCTCCCCGGGGTGAGCATGCCGTCGACACATCGGATGAGCGTCGTCTTCCCGCACCCGTTCGGTCCGACAAGCCCGAGAACCTCCCCGGTGTCGACCGGGAACGATATACGGGAGAGGATCTCGCGGTCGCGGTAGGCAAACGAGAGATCCTCGACCGAGAGCAGTGCCATCAGGCATCCCTCCGGTGCATGAAGAGGTAGATGAAGAACGGCACCCCGAGGAACGCGGTCACGATACCGACCGGTATGATCTGCGGTGCAAGGACGCTCCGTGCGATGCTGTCGGCGGCAAGGAGGAGGACGGCGCCGACAAGGCCGGATGCGGGAAGGAGGGTGCGGAAATCCCCGCCGATGGCCATCCGGGTGATGTGCGGGGCCACGAGCCCGATGAACCCGATCGTCCCGGTGAAACAGATGATCACCGCGGTGATCAGAGAGGCGATCATCATGAAGACGATCATCGACCGCTCCACGGGCACACCGAGCCCGGCCGCCACCTCGTCGCCCTCGGCGAGGGCATTTAAGTCCCAGGCGCGGTAGAGGAGGTAGGGTATGGTGCAGGCGAGGACGAGGCTCACGATCCCGAGTTTCGGCCAGGTGGACTTGTCGACCGAACCGAACGTCCAGAAGACCACCGCCCGGAGCTGTTCGGCGCTGCCGACGTACTGGAGGAGCGACGTCACCGCCGAGAAGAGGTACATGATGGCTATCCCGGCAAGGACCATCGTCTCGGAACCGATCCCCCGGTAGCGGGCCATGCCGTAGATGGCGAGCGCGGCAAGCAGGGCAAAGAGGAAGGCGTTTGCTATGACGAGGTACTCGCTGCCCGCGATGCCGGCGCCGAGGACGATCGCGATCGAGGCGCCGGTGGTGGCGGCCGAGGCTATCCCGAGGGTGAAGGGGCTTGCAAGCGGGTTTCGGAGGATCCCCTGCATGACCGATCCCGCCACCGCAAGCCCGAACCCGGCAAAGACTGCAAAGAGCACCCGGTGGAGGCGGAGATCCCAGACGATGGTCGTCGCGAGATCCGGGGCGCTGAAGATCCCGGGGAAGAGGCCGGCAAGGATCGCGATGTACGACTCGGCCACGGTGTAGTCGGCGGACCCGAGCGTGACCGCGACACCGATGAGGATGACGAGGCCGGCGATGAGCCCCCCGATGAAGAGGGTCCGGGTCTTCTTCAGCCGGGTATACCCCTCCTGGATGACGACGCTCTGTTCCATCGCTGCACCGGTCACGGGTAGACGAACGTCCCCTCCGACGCGAGGTCGAAGTCGATACCCTGGAAATCGGTGAGGTATCGCTGGTGGATGGCGTGCGGGTCAAGGTCGGCAAACCGGTCGGGATAGAACCACTTCGCGAGGTAGGCGGTCCCGATGAAGTGCTGGGCGCCACCGAGGATGTCGGAGTGGATGACGTAGACGCGACCGTCCTTCACCGCGGAGATCCCCGACCAACCGGGCCGTCCGAGCATATCCGATCGGATCGCGTCGAGCGCCGCGATGTCGTGTCCGGCATACCCACCGACGGCCAGGCCCTGCCCGGCCAGTTTGATCACGACCTCCGGGTTGGCGACGAGGATCGCCTCCGGGTCGACGACGGGATACTCGGCGGTCCCGGTGGCGAAGGGGTTTGTCCCGCCGGCGATCTCCGTCTTCTCATTATATCCCGCACTGGCCGCAACGGTCGTGTAGTCAAACCAGTACTCGAAGTAGACCCGGGTACGCTCGTCGTCCGGGATGCCCGCAGCGCCATCCCGGATCCGGTCCATCGTCGACTCGTAGAATGCCGCAAACTCTTCGCCGCGCTCTTCCTTGCCGATGATCGAGGCGATTGTCCGGATCTCGTCAGGGTAGGTGGCGGGCTTGAAGCAGTCGAACCGGAGGACACGGATGCCGGGGCTGCTCGCCTCGAGCCGGTTCTGGATGTCGTCGCAGGCTGCGGTGCTGATCGTCGCGTAGAGGAAGACGGTGTCCGGCCTGAGGATGAGGACCCTCTCCATGTCGGGGGACCAGATCGATCCGACGTTCCCCATCTCCCGGCATTCGGGGAAGAAGGTGTTCTTCGCGTGGCTGTACTTATCGACGGCGACGACCTTCTCCATATCGAACCCAAGCGAGCGCAGCGTCTCGAGGGACTCGCCGGCAAAGATCACCACCCGGCGCAGGGGGCGGTAGAGCGTCACCGTCTTCCCGGTCGAGTCGGTGATCTCGCGGGGCCTGCCGTCCCAGAAGGCGTAGACCTGCGCGGCATCCTGTATATCGGCCCGGGCGAGATCGTTGTCGCCGATCATATAGGCGAGGGCCGCCGCTACGTACTCGGCGCGGGTGAGCACCCGGTCGCCGTCGGCATCCCCCGGGATACCCTCTGCCGCCGCGGCCTGGACGGCGACGAGCAGGAGGAGAACGAGGGCAGGGAGGCAGCGCCGGTTCATCGGCGACCACCCCGGCCTGCCGCGATGAGGATGCCGGCGATCGCCGCGAGGACCGCAAACGGTGAAGCGGCCTCCTGTGCGACCGGGCTTGCTCCACCGCTCTCCGCCGCCGTCTCGATGCCGTCCACCGCGACGTGCGATGCAGGGATGGCACCGTCCACTTCACCGATGAAGTCCTCCCACCGGCCGGTGATATCCCCGCTCCCGGAAGCGGGGGCCCGGACGGAGTAGGCGATCCGGGTATCGTTCATCACCGCAAACGCGATCTTCTGGCCCCGGACGAGGATCCGGTCGGCAGGGTGGTCGGTCTCAGCGAAGGCGTAGCCTGCGGGCAGGGTCTCGACCACCCCGCCGAGGGCCACGTCCTCGATCGAGAGCGAGACAGTGAAGGCCTCCCCCGCCCCGGGCTCGGCAGTGGAGAGCGTCCGGGTGACCGGGGCCCCGGATACGGCGACCGGGACGACCATGAGCAGCAGGGCGATACAGAGGAGGCGGTTCGCCGGGAGAGTTATCATCTGTTTCCTGTTGTCGATTTTGTAATATGAATGTTTCTGATTGTGCTAATAAGTCTGCAGATCGGCTGTTCCGGAGTATATCGAAGTGCAGACCGGCGGGCCCCGGGGCGGGATCACCCCGGTCTCGCCGGTGAGAGGTGGAACGAGACTGGAGTTTGGGGTAATCCACCTTCAGCAACCGGGAGCTGGAATAACGGCCAGGTATCCCGGGAGAGCGGATGGAATCAGAACCCTTATCCTTCTCATTAGAGATCCTGAATAGTATGGAGAGACCGTTCCTGATTATAACGTTCCTCGTGGTCACGATACTCGTTGCCGGATGCACAGCGGCACCCCGCTCATCGTATAACTACGAAGCACGCCCCACGACCGCGACGCCGCCTGCACCGATCACCGACTACCGCGATCCCCTGCCCTCCGAGATGGATGACGACTTACTCTTCCCCGGAGAGATCGTTATGTTTCGGGATGCAAACGAGGATAACGAGATATCTCTGAAGGTTGTCTCATCCACCGATCGTGGCGGGTACGAACCTGCGGGGGAGCCTGTCAAGTCCACTGCGCCTCCGGGGTGGCGCTACCTCTTCGTTCACGTTGTGATCACTCACCGCGGATACCGGGGAGACGGCTACCAGACCACCATCTACGCGCCGCCGGCACAACAGTTCATCCTGACAGGGAACGGCAGAACCTACTATCCGGTCTCGGTCCGGGCGGACCACCTGGCAAATATCGGGGAGGTCTATCACGGGAACGAGTGGGTGGAGCGGAATGGAAAGTACGAGGGGTATATCGTGTACGAGGTGCCGGAGTCCGTCGTTGGTTCGGGCGCGGTCATCACCGCCGATATCGTCGACCTGAGGGATAGGTACGGGCACAAATACTACAATTTCAAGTATTACGACAAAAACCCGGCCTGGAGGTTATAGATAGCGGCAGGTACGGGTACCGATCCTGTCCTTTCGTATCTGAGGATTGCGATTAACTCAACCCTCCTCCTGGCTACTGACTCTCTCCTGCCTACCTTCTCTCAGCGGGAGGGATTTTCTTCCGGCACCCCCGGATTTTCCGGGACTTTTTCGAATTTTTTCGAGAGCTACCGCTCTGCAGCCTGCACTTTGAGGGTGAGAAGTTGTCGGAGATTGAAATCAATGCAGGAGAAGGTGTTCTTGACCTTGACTCGGGCAACCGTCGTGACCATGAGATGCCCTGCCTTGAACACCCGTTTTATCATAGCGAACGGTCGTTCTACCAGTGCCCGTGTTCTGCTGATGGCTTTGTTCCGCCGGTTCTCCTTGATCGACAAAGGATGACCACGTGTCGCCCGGTGCATGGTCTTGTCCATGGACGCCTGTGGTTTCACGCCGAAATAGCCTTTATCACGATAGACAGTCTCGCCTTTCTGGGAGAGATCGATCCTGCTGTCGTGGAGCGATGCAGTGGTGGTCTCGATCCGGCGGATGATCTGGTGGTCTTTGTCCATCAGAATATGGAGTTTGTACCCAAAGTAGGATTTTGAGCCCTTCTTGGCCCAGGTGCCATCGCGGCTACGCCGCGTCCGTGCCTGCTCGCCCCGGGGTGTGTCGGCAGAGGCGTGTCCGGGATCGGCGGTGATGAACGAGGCGTCTTGCATGACGCCGCGCTTGATCGTGAGACCCTGCTCATCGAGTTGCCGCTGGAACTCATCCCAGATCGCAGTCTCCTTCCCGGTTATGGCCAGGCGTTCCCGGAACAGCCAGACCGTCGAACGGTCAGGGATGGATGCCGGATATCCGAGGAAGTGACGAAACGAGATCCGGTCGATCGCCTGACGTTCCAGTTCTGGGTCCGAGAGGCCATACCACTGCTGGAGCACCAGCAGTTTGATCATGAGAACAACGTCACAGTTCGGACGACCGCCGCGACCCTCGGTGTTCGTGTACAGATCGGCAAGCAGAGGACGGAAGGCATCCCAGTCGATCAGACCGCTGATCTCACCCAGCCGATCACCCAGGGCGGCAAGAGAAGCATATTCGTACTGAACTGCAAAATTGGTAAACGTGCTCATTGAAATATGATCGATCGGGAACTATAAAGTACTTTCGATAAGGGGGTTTTTCGAAATCCTCTATGGAGTCTGCGGATATAAAGACCTGAAAAAACATCGGGAGTTGAGGAGAAAGATAAATTGGTTCGAGGAATACTACCGGAAAGGCCTGAGAATAAAGGCCCTCGTCTCAAAGGAGCACGGCTACCAGGGCATGGTCGAGTACATACCCGGCAGGTATGCGCACCGCCCCGTGGATGCGGACGGGTATATGTTCATCCATTGCATCTTTGTCGGGTTCAGGAATGAGTTCAAAGGGAAGGGCTATGCCTCCTCCATGATCGACGAGTGCATCCGGGAGGCAAAGGAAGCAGGGATGCATGGTGTTGCGGTCGTCGTGCGGGACGGGCCGTTCATGGCCGGCAGAACTCTCTTCGTCAGGAAGGGATTCGTCGCGGCCGATACGGCGGACCCGGACTTTGAACTGCTGGTCCTCAAATTCAACCCGGACACGAAAGATCCCCGGTTCCGGGATATGAAGGAGCATCTCCGGGAGTATCGTGACGGGTTGTTTGTCATCCGCTCGGTGCAATGCCCGTACACCGAGAAGAACACGAACGCAATCCTTGAGTCCGCGAGGAGCAAGTTCAATCTCAGGGCCACATTGATCGACCTGGAAGGCCCGGATGCCGTTCAGAATGCCCCCTGCGCTTTCGGAACTTTCTGTATCGTGCATGACGGCGAGGTCATCAGCCACCATCCTATCAGCAACACCCGGTTCGAGAACATCATGAAGAAGAGGATCCGGTAACCGGTTCTGTTCGCGCCTCCGGTTATCCGGCCACCATCGCGGTTTGTGCCCACGATACCGGGAAGGAGAGGCGAATCTCGCTGGTTCCAGTTTTCCGCGGCGAGCGTCACCCGGCGCCGGTACGGCCGTCCTCCGGCACCACCTCGAACCGGCAGTGATCGTACCCCATCGAGTAGCACCGGGTCTCGATGACCGCCGCCGGCCGCC
>ENA-UOUL01002528-UOUL01002528.1-bioreactor-metagenome-genome-assembly--contig:-NODE-2528-length-21049-cov-6.378648_pt1 | contig 21049 bp, 18 predicted proteins | sample MGYA00249838_ERZ747220 | MGnify/ENA primary metagenome ERZ747220 (study PRJEB28778, sample SAMN05720191) | bioreactor metagenome | isolation source: Anaerobic biogas reactor | place: USA:Washington...
CAGGCCGAAGGCGAGCACGGCCTGGGTGTCGGTCACGTCGACCTGGCGGCTCAGCTCGTCGACCCGCTGCAGGTCGGCCGGCGTGAGCGGGCCGGCCGCCGGCCCGTCCTCCGCCGGCGGCGCGGGCGACGGATCGGTCGTAGCGAGCTCGGCCGGGACACCGGTCGTCTGGCCCTCGGCCCCTGTCTGCGGCGCGTCCTGCTTCGGGATGTCGTCGCTCATGACAGCTCCTCGGTCGTCTGGGTGTACATGGTCTCACTGCGCACAGTGCGCTCCAGAAGCTCGATCTCGCTGTCGAGGTCCATGGCCCTGTCCTGGAGCACGGCGGCGAGTTGACGATCGAACGCCTCCTGCACGACGTTGAGGGAGGCCTCGGCGCGGGCGAGCGTCTGGTTGATCTCGGCGGTGGAGCCGCCACGGCGGGAGAGATTGACGTAGCCGTCGACGATGCGCTGCGCGGCGTCGAGGTAGTACGTGAGGAAGCCCCGGGCGGCGTCCAGTTTGCGCGGCTGCGCGACCAGCTCGGCGATGATCTGGTCGGCCGTGGAACACAGGCCGACCACTTCGTCGCGCACGGCAGGCTTGCCGACGCCGCCCGCCGCGCGCAGGATCGCGTCGACCTGGCGGCGGGCGGGTTGCAGCACGTCCGCCGCCCGCTCGTCCATGTCCCTGGGCAGCGCCGGCCGCGCCCCGACCGCCAGGGCCGGCGGCTGCGGCGGCGCCGGCAGCGACTTGGGCGAGGCGTCGCCGAACATGATCGCCCTGTAGTAGGGGCGGATCGACAGGGCGTGCACCACCGAGAGCGCCGACACCAGCAACTGCAGCAGGAAGAACGGCCACACCGGCAGCGCCGTGGCCACGGCCGTCAGCGTCAGCAGCAGCGGGACCAGATAGGCGAACCCGAAGAGGGTCCACGGGGTGTGCCGCGCACGCACGCCCACATAGACGAACCCGAGCCAGTTCATGAACCCGAGCGTGAACATCCACAGCACCCAGGCGGAGTGGCGCCACCACCAGCGGAAGCGGGCTCGCGGCTGGCCCTCGTCCAGCACCTCGCCGACGAGCACGTCGGTCTCCGCCTGCGGCTTGAGCTGCTGCACGTCCTTCACGGCGAGCGCGGGATGCCCGTTCTGGCACTCCCCGTACGGCGTGAGCCAGACCCAGCGTTGACAGACGGTGCAGTAGCCGCCGAGCGGCATCTGGTCTCCTCCGGCGTTCGTGGTGCGTGACGGTCTGTCTCAGGATAGCCCGCGCGGGCGAGAATGGCACCTGCGGGAGGCCTGTACGCACGCCTCGTTCCCGCGGGAATACTGAGCGCGTCCGAGTCCGCCGTCGAGGCCCGCCCATGCGGGTCCCCGCATCCTTCAGGAGGCTCATATGGTCGACCCATACGACGAGGCCGAGCTTCGTGCGAGGCTGACACCGCTGCAATATGAGGTCACCCGACGCGACGGCACCGAACCGCCCTTCCGCAACGAGTACTGGGACGAGCACCGCGACGGTCTCTACGTCGACGTGGTGAGCGGTCAGCCGCTCTTCAGCAGTCGCGACAAGTTCGACTCCGGAACGGGGTGGCCGAGCTTCACCAGGCCGTTGCAGGAGGATGCGGTCAGCACGCACGAGGACCGCAGGCTGTCCACAGTGCGCACCGAGGTGCGCAGCCGGTCGAGCGGTTCGCACCTCGGCCATGTCTTCCCCGACGGGCCGCCGCCGACGGGACGGCGGTTCTGCATGAACTCCGCCGCCCTCCGCTTCGTGCCGGCGGAGGATCTGGCGGCCGAGGGCTACGAGGAGTACGCGGCGCTGTTCGAGGATGTTCGAGGATGAGGCCTGGGGCGCGGCATCACGGTGAGGCGTCCCGTAGTCCTGGAAGGGGCGCGCAGCGGGGCCGGCTCTCTCGCCACGGTTTCCTAACCTCACGCAACGTCTGCTGAACACGGCCTTCACATTCACTTGGGACACTATGCGCGAGCCAAGGACGGCTACGACGGTTGCCCCCCCGACCGTCCCTGGGTCCGGCAGCAGTACGGTGCGCCCCCACCGAGCCGGTAGCCCGCCAGCCCGGAGCGCCTTCCTCCTGGCGTCCGGGCGCCGTTGGCCCCTCTGGGCCGCGGCGAGCGCACGACGCTCGCCGCGGCCCATCCCCTTTCTTGAGGCCGCCGGCTACTTCACGGTGAGCGTGCTCTTGAGCGTATTGCGGGAGAGGTTGCCCGCGGCGTCACGTCCCGTGACGAAGACCTGGTACACGCCCTTCTTGAGCTTGCACTTGAAGCGGAACGTCTGCTTGCCGGCCTTCTTCAGCGGGGTGCCGGCCACCAGGCTCGGCAGCTTGCCCTTCCTGGCGATGACGATGTTCGCCCCGGCCGTCCCGGCGCACGGTGGCAGGTCGTTGACGGTGAAGCGGATCGTCGCGTACTTGCCGCGTTTGACCGTGGTCTTCTTGAGGCCGCCGGCGACCGGGGGCTTCGTGTCGACGTTGAGGGTGAACGTGCGGTCCTGCTCCTCGTTCCCGGCTTTGTCCACGGCGTGGTACTTGATCTTGTGGGCGCCGTCCGACGGAGGCGACGCGAGCGTGACGGTGAAGCCGCCGGCCCAGCCCCAGGACTGGGGACCGCCGTCGACGGCGTAGTAGATGCGCCAGGCGCCGACCCCGCCGGCGTCGGTCGCCGTGAAGCCGAGGTTGGCGTTGCTCGCGTTCACCCAGCAATCGTTGCGCCGGCTGGGGGTGGTGACCGGCGGCGTCTTGTCGGCGGGCCCGCCGCCGTCGCTCGTGTGCAGCACGACGCCGCTCGTGCCCGTGGTCCATCCGGTGGACGCGTCGACGAAGTCGACGTCGAGCAGGATGGTGTCGACGCCCGACACCTGCGCGGCCCAGGTGGTCCCGCCGTCGGTGGTGGAGAAGACGACGCCGTCGCCGGCCACCGCCCACGCGTGCAGGCCGTCCTTGAGCACGTCGAGAGACTCGACGTACCCGCCGGACGGGGCGGAGAGCTGCGTCGACCAGGTCACTCCCGCGTCGGCTGTGGCCATGATGAGACGGGACGAGTTCGTGCCCCCGCCGAGCCAGGCATGGTCGGCGTCGCTCGCCGCGATCGTGCACAGAAAGGCCTCCGCCGGCGCCGGCACAGCGATGTGCGTCCACGAGACGCCGGCGTTCGTCGTGCGCAGCACCTCCGGGCCGGCCGCCGTGCGGACCAGCGCCCAGCAGGTCTGCGCATCCACGGCGGCGACCCCGGCGACGGAGTTGGCCGCGGGGGTCTCGAACTGCTGCTCCTCCCAGGTGGCGCCGCCGTCGGTCGTGTGGAGCAGCTTGCCGCGCGGGTTCACGCCGCCCATCCAGCCGTTCTTGCTGTCGGCGAACGAGATCTCGCCCGACGAGCACGTGGTCTGGACGATGTCCCAGGTGGCGCCGCCGTCCGTCGTGTAAGCCACTTTGCCGCTGTGGGCGAGCACGCAGCCCACCAGCGAGGTGGCGAACGCGACCGTGTCGAGATCGCCGGTCAGCCCCGTGTTGTCGGCGTCGTACCAGTACTGCCCGTCGCCGGTGTGCATGAGCTTCGGCGGGTCGTCCTGGATCAGCCAGGCGTCGGTGCCGCTCACGGCACTGACGTGCTCCACCCAGGTGTCCTGCCCCTGCAGCTGTATCTTCCACCCGGCCGCCTTGGCCGGCGCCGACGCGACGAGCGACAACAGCGCGACGAGAACCAGGGTGACGGGGATGCACGTGAGGACGCCCGCGTGCCGGTCAGATCGACGATCCATGGCTCCTCCTTCCCGCGAGTCGCCCCCGCGGCCCGCGACGGTATCAGCAGGGTACCACCACCGGTGTCGCAGGCCGTCGTTGGGCGAGACGGGGACGGCGGGACCCGTCCCCGCGCCGAGCGGCGGACGGGTCGATCGTCGGGGGTCCGGCCGGGAAGAACGGCCTGCTCTCACCGCGCGTCCCGTCCCGTGGTAGCGTTGCGCGGAGTCCTGTGGACCGGACGACGACGCCGCCGGCGGGAGGGCCGGCCGGAAGGGAGACGCATGGGATGCTGCCTGATCCTCGGGGTGCTGGCCGCCTCGCCGCGCATCATCCTGCTCGGGATGTGGCTGTTCACCGACTACCTGAGCCGCATCGGGCTTCCGTTCGTCTGGGGGCTCGTCGGATGGGCCTTCGCGCCCTGCACCACCATCGCCTACGCGATCGCCGGCAACTCCTTCGGCGGGCTGCACGGCTGGGGGACGGTCGTGCTCGCCGCCGGCGTCGTCCTGGACGTCCTGCTCTACTCGGCCGGACGAAAGCGGCGCGAGGCGCGCCGGGCGTGAGGCGCCCCGGGTGAGAGGCGGCCCGGCCGCACAGGCTCCGTGACCGCAGGTGCGTCCTCCCGGGAGGGCTTTGCTTGGGGGCCGGCTACACCGACCGCGAGGCCGGCTCGGGCTCGCCTCCGAGCACAGCCGCCGGCCGTAGCCGCCAGACGTCCTTGACGAACAGCGCCCAGTAAGACGCGAAGATGCCGAGGATCCCGCTGACCCAGCACATCGGGACGACGCCGAAGGCCTCGGCGAGCGGGCCGGCGACCGCGAGGCCCACCGGCCAGAGCGCGAGCGACGACATCCAGTCCCACGCCGTCACGCGCCCCAGGGACTCCCTGGGGATCTTCGTCTGGAGGGTCGTGTTCCAGACCGCGACCAGGATGCCGACACTGATCCCCCGCCCGCCGTAGACCACCCCGAGGACCCAGGGGTCGCCGAAGACGGCCATGGCGAGCGGCGCCGCGATGGCGGTGCTGCCGGTGAGCGCGACCGTGACCATCGGTCGCCGGGGCCGGTAGCGCATGGCGATCAGCATCCCGACGATCATGCCCGCGGCGAACACCGCCTGGAGCCACCCCCAGGCGGCGGCGCCGTACCCGTGCTCGCGCAGACCCAGTGGTCCGAGCACCTGGAACGGCGCGATCACGATGAACAGCACCAGGCAGGCGCGCAGCAGCATGACCCAGAGCCAGGTGCGCGACCTGACCTCCTGCCAGCCTCCGCGGAGTTCGGTGAGGAAGCCCTGGGCCGCCCCCGGGCGCAGGACGGCCGGCACATGCAGCGTCGTCAGGAACGCCGCGCTGACGAGGAACGTCGCCCCGTCGACGGCGATGGCGCCGCCGGGGCCGATGACTCCGACGAGGACTCCGGCCATCGCCGGTCCGACCATCCAGCCGAAGTTGTCGCTCATGCCCATGAGGGCGTTGGCTTGCTGGAGGCGGGGCGCCGGCACGATCTGGGGCAGGATCGCGCCGGCCGCCGGGCGGAAGAACGCTTCGGCGGCGCCGTGGAGCGCAGCGAGCAGCGCGAGCTGCCAGATCTGCGCCGCGCCCGTGAGCAGCAGGGTCGCGCCCGTGATCTGGGCGAATGCGCGGATGAGGTCGCTGGTGACCATGATCGCGGCGCGCGGCAACCTGTCGGCCCAGACGCCACCGACCAGCGCCAACCCCACCAGCGGGATGCTCTGCGCGGCCAACACGAGGCCGAGATCGGTGCCGGAGCCGGTCAGATCGAGCACGGCGAAGGTGAGCGCGACCGGGGTGATGCCGTCACCGAACACGGAGACCGACTGCGCGAGGAACACATTGCGGAACTCGCGTGCGCGGAGCAGGCCGGCGCCGTCACGCAGGCGCGCCGGGATGAACGCCGCCGGAGTCATGGCGCGAGTGTACAGCCGTGGGGGAGGGGCGTGGTGCGCCTGCGGCCCGCAGGCCGCACCGTCGGCCGGGAGCGGGGCTGGCGCGGGGCAGGCCCGGGTAGGATCCGGTCAGCGACCGAGGAGCGACCCGATGCCGATCTTCGAGCGACGCAGCGTCATGCCGGCTCCGGCCGAGGAGGTCTTCGCCTACCACGCGCGGCCCGGCGCGTTCGGTCGGCTCGTCCCGCCGTGGTCGCGGGTCCGCCTGCTCGACGAGAGCGGCGACCTCAGCGGGGGGAGCATCGTCTTCGACGTCCGGGTCGGGCCGGTCAGACGCCGTTGGGTGGGCGAGACGGGCAGTGCCCTTCCGGGCGCGCAGTTCGTCGACCGACAGGTGGAGGGACCGTTCGCGTCGTGGGAGCACGTCCACCGCTTCGTGCCGGTCGATGCCGGCCACAGCGAGCTGGTCGACCACGTCGAGTACCGTCTGCCGGCCGGCGACCTCACCGACCTTGTCGCTGAACGGGCGGTGGGCAGGGTCTTGACCCGCGCGTTCCGCTTCCGCCATGAGCGCACACGCCTCGACCTGGAGCGGCACGCCGTGTGGGCGGACCGGCCCCGGATCACCGTGGCGATCTCCGGGGCGAGCGGTCTCATCGGCTCTCATCTGGCCGACTATCTCACCACTGCCGGGCATCGCGTGATGAAGCTGGTGCGAGGCGGGGAGGCCGGTCCGGGGGAGGTCTCCTGGGACCCCTCGACAGGCACGCTGGACCACGTCGTCCTGGAGGGCGTCGACGCCGTCGTCAATCTCTCCGGTGCGAGCCTCGCCGGGGTGTGGACCGCGCGCCGCCGACGGGAGATCCTCGAGAGCCGTGTCGGTGCGACCCGGACCCTGGCCGAGGCGATCGCGAGGATGGATCGTCCTCCCGCCGTGTTCGTCAGCGCCTCCGCCGTGGGCGCCTACGGTTCACGCGGTGGCGAAGCGGTCACCGAGCAGACGTCGCGCGGCGACGGGTTCCTGGCCGAGGTGTGTCGCGCCTGGGAAGAGGCGGCCGGCCCCGCCAGAGACGCCGGCGTACGGCTGGTGACGCCCCGGTTCGGCCTCGTCATGAGCGCGGCCGGAGGCGCCCTTGCGGCGATGCTGCCGGCTTTCAGAATGGGACTTGGCGGCAGGATCGGCGACGGCCGGCAGTACTGGGCCTGGATCGCGCTCGACGATCTGCTCGCGGCTCTGGAGTGGGTCATCCACGACGACGCCCTGGCGGGTCCGGTCAACATGACGTCGCCCGAGCCGCTCACGAACGCGGCGGTGACGAAGACGCTCGGCGCGGTGCTGAGCCGCCCGGCCGTACTGGCGGCGCCGGCCGCCCTCGTCCGCCACGGCACGCTCGGCATGGGCGAGGAGATGCTGCTCGCCGGCGTGCGCGCCGTGCCGGCGCTGCTCAACGCGGTCGGCTTTCCCTTCGCCTTCCCCCGGCTGGAGGCGGCGCTGCGGTACGAGCTCGGACGACCCTGACCGGCGACGCCGGTCCGGGGTCAGTAGGCGACCGCCACGGCGTGGCCGACATCGTCCGTCAGCGTGAGCTGGTCGAGCATGTACTCGGCTACGTCGGCCCGGGAGATCCTGCGGCCGCCGGGCAACGAGTAGCCCGGCCCGGCGCGGTACCCTCCGCGGGCCGGCCCGTTCGTGAGAGCACCCGGCGCCCGCACGATGGTCCAGTCCAGTCCGCTCTGCCGGACGCTGGTCTCCATGCGTCGCAGGTCGACGAAGACGTGACCGAGGAGCGCACGCCTGACGATGCGGTCGTGGACCCAGGGCAGGCTGGGATCGCGGCCGGGGCGGACGCCGCTGCAGGAGAGGACGACGAGCCGCCGCACGCCGTAGCGCTGCATGGAGCGGATCACGTTGAGTGTGCCGAGGGCATTGATCGGGGCTGCCTTGCGGCGCGCCGCGCCCAAGACGACGAGGACGGCGTCTCGACCATCGACCGCATCGCTGACGACGCCACCGTCCAGGGCGTCGCCCACCACGGTGTGGACCTGATCGGCGAGATCGCCGAGCCTCTCCGGGGTGCGCACCAGTGCGGTCACGGAGTGGCCGCGCCCGATCGCGCCCCGCGCCAGCAGTCGGCCCGTGCGGCCGGTCGCTCCCACGACGAGGACGTCCATGGAGGGATCGTACCCGAGCGGCGGGCTGCGTCGGTGTAGCATGAGGACGTGGTCAGGAGCCTGGAGGGCAAGACCGTCCTCGTCACGGGGGCGAGCATCGGTATCGGGCGCGCGATCGCGCTGCGCTTCGCCGCCGCCCGCTGCCGCGTGGCGCTCACCTACCTGGAGCACCGCGCCGAGGCCGAGGAGGTCGTGCGGCGCTGCCTGGACCTCGGGGCCCGCGATGCTCTGGCCATCCGGCTCAAGCTCACCGACGAGGACAGCATCCGCACGCTGACCGAGCGGGTCGTCGACCGCTTCGCCCGCGTCGACGTCCTGGTCAACAACGCCGGGGTGATCAGTTGGAAGCAGTTCCTCGAGCAGGGCCTCGGCGAGCTCGACGCCCAGATCGGCGTGAACCTGCTCGGCGTCATGAAGCTCACGTGGTGCCTTCTGCCGGTCGTGACCGACGCCGTGATCTGCATCGGCAGCACCGCGACCCTGCATCAGTCGCGCACGCCGCCGCCCTACTGCGCCAGCAAGTGGGGCCTGCGCGGCTTCGTCAAGGCGCTGGCCCTCGAGCATCCGGACAAGCGGATCCTCAGTGTGCATCCGACCGTGACGGCGACGCGCATGAACGACATGCAAGGCATGCCGCCGGAGCGCGTCGCCGAGATCGTCTGGCGCGTAGCCGCAGGCGAGATCGAGGTCGCGTCCGGCGGCGACGTCGACCTGCGCGAACACGCGGAGGATTGACGGATCACGGAGGCGGCACACCGCGCGTCTGATGCGGTCCGCGCGCCCCGGGCTCCGGTCGTGCCGGATGTGCGTGTCAGGAAGCCGTCCGGTCGCCGGCCCAGGAGGACGACGGCGCAGCGACGCGGTCGGACCACTCGTGACAAGCGGCAGGGCGTTCTCCACGGGAGCCCGTGGTGAGGAGGGCCGGGGCGTCATCCGCCGCCCCGGCCCTCTCTCGTCTCTGCGACGCCGCGAACTGGGCGACGCTGTACTCGTGTGGCGTGCCGCCGACGGGAGTCAGCGGCGACGCCGTCCTCATGGAGCGTCCGTTCACTCGTACTGGATCGCCTCCAGGATCCGGACGCCCGCGGCGCGGCGCGCCGGGAGCACCGCGGCGACCACTCCGACCAGCACCGCGAGCACGAAGAACACGCCCAGCTGCAGCCACGGCAGGCTGAACTCGAGGCCGTCGCCGCCGAGCTGGGTGACGATCACGTAGGCCATGGCGATGCCGACCAGCGTGCCGAGCACGCCGCCGATGACGGCGGTGATCACGCTCTCGTAGCGCACCATCTGGCGGAGCTGTCTCCGCGTGGCCCCGATGGCGCGTAGCATGCCGATCTCGCGCGTCCGCTCGTGCACGCTCAGCACCAGCGTGTTGACGATACCGAAGATCGAGATGACCACGCTCATGGCGAGCAGGCCGTAGAACATCATCAGGATCTGGTCGACCTGCCGGTTGACGGTGCCGAGGTACTCGTCCTTGGTCTGGACCTTCAGGGTCGGATGCTCGGCCAGCGCCGTCCGGACGGCGTCCTGGGCACCCGGGCTGCCGTCGCTGCGCACGAGGATCATTCCCGCAGCCGTCGGGACGCCCATCTGGGTGAAGGCGTCGAGGCTCGTCACCATGCCCGTGAATGCCATCTGGTCGCGGTAGAAGCCGAGCACCCGGAGCTTGGCCGTCTTCCCCGCCTGGCTCGTGACGCCGATCCGGTCACCCACGTGGACGGTGGTCGCCAAGGGCGAGCTCTCCTCGAGGATCACGCTGTGCGCGTCGAGGCGGGCGAACAGGTCGTCGCTGACGCCGCCGCGCCAGTCGTGGCCCCACACCCCGGGCCAGACGGCGGGATCGACCGCATAGGCGCTCATGACGTCACCGCCTTCGACCTGGAGCTGTGCCCAGGCGACGCCGGCCGCCGCCTTCACGCCGGCGATGTTTTCCAGACCGCGTACGGTCTTCTGCGGCACTGTGAGGAAGGCGCTCCGGTCCTGTGCCACGAGGTCGGCACGCGTGGACTCGGTGATGGCGCCTGAGAAGGAGCCCTTCATCGCCTGTGCGAACACCGCGACGAAGACGACCATGGCGAGGCCGATCATGAGGGCCGCGGCCGTCGCGGCGGTCCGACCGGGGTTGCGGCCGGCGTTGTCGCGCGCGAGTCGGCCGCTGGTGGGGGCGAGCGTCTCCAGCGGCCATCCGATCACCCGGCTCGCCGGCCGCACGACGTGTTTGGCCAACATGGCCACGGCGACGAAGAGCAGGAAGGCGCCGAGACCCATGAGCAGCAGGCGGCCGTTGGTCGCGCCGTGGCTGAAGATGCCGTAGGCGAGGGAACCGGCGCCGAGGGCCGTGATCAGCACGGCGATGGCGGTCGTGAACCTTGCGAACCGCGTCGGCGGCAGGGTCGCCCCCTCCTGGAGAGCTGCCACCGGCGGCACGCGTGTGGCCCGCAGGGCGGGGGCGAGGGCGGAGAGCAGGGTGACTCCCACCCCGACGAGCACGGCGACGAGGATCGTGCGCGGTGCGAGTGCGATGCCGGCCGTCGGGATGTCGGCGCCGGCGACCTTGAAGAGCGCGTTGATGCCTTTGGCGACGCCGAGTCCTGCGACGATGCCGACCCCGGAGGCGAGGAGGCCGAGGGTGAGCGCCTCGGCGATCACGGACGCGAGCACCTGACGGCGGGTGGCGCCCAGCGCGCGCAGCATCGCGAATTCGCGCTGCCGCTGTGCCACCGTGATGCTGAAGGCGTTGAAGATGATGAACGCGCCGACGAAGACGGAGACGCCGGCGAACGCCAGAAGCACCGGGGTGAGGAACGAGCCGATAGCGTCCGTCGTCTGGGCAGTCCGGTCGGCGGCGGCCTGCTCGCCCGTCTTGACGCTCACGTCCGGCGGCAGGGCGGCGGCGATGTCCGTGGCGAGCTGTCTCGGCGTCACGCCCCGATCAGCGGAGACGGAGATGCCGCTGATCCTGCCGGGCTGGCCGCCCCAGCGTTGCACGTCCTCCAGGCGGCCTGCCACGACGATGGTGCCGCCGAGCGACAGGGAGTCGCCCCACGTGAAGACGCCGGCGACTTTGACCTCCTGGAGGCCGGCCGGGGCGGCGACGGCGAACGTGTCGCCCGGCCCGAGGCCGGCCTTGTCGGCGAAGCTCTTGATGATGAGAACCTCGTCACGGGCGCCGATCTCGCGACCCGCGACCAGGGTCGCCTGGTCGAAGGGGTCACCCAGCGCGGTCTCGAGCAGGGTGGGGGCGCCGCCGGACTGGACGGTCTCACCTTCAACGATGGCGGCGCCCATCGTCGTGTAGACGCCCGCCGCCCGGTCGACGCCCGGGACGGCCCGCACTGCGGCGACCAGGTCGCCGGCCATCGTCGGCATCCCCTGGCTCTCCATGCTGGTGAACGAGCTCTTCGGCTCGATCTGCACGGCAGTGCCCTTGAGCGACGTTTCGATGATGTCCGCGAATCCGTTGTCGATCTGGTCGGTGAGGACGTACGTGCCGGTGATCATCGCCACGCCGAGCAGGATCGCGAGGAGCGTGAGGACGGTCCGCAGCGGCCGGGCGGCCAGACTGCGCAGGGCGAGGCGGGTCATCGCGCGGCCTCCATGTCCTTGATGGTGTCGTAGATGTCGTCCCGGGTCATGCGCTGTTCGTCGAGTTCTATGCGCCCGTCCTTGAGGAACACGACGCGGTCGGCGATGCTCGCCGCACCGGCGTCGTGGGTGACCATGGTCACGGTCTGGCCGAACTCGTCGACGCTGCGACGAAGGAGGTCGAGGACCTCGCCGCCGGTGCGGGAGTCGAGGTTGCCGGTGGGTTCGTCGGCGAAGAGGACGGCCGGGCGGGTGATCAGGGCTCGGGCGACGGCGACGCGTTGCTGCTGGCCGCCGCTGAGCTCGGCAGGGCGATGCGTGAGGCGGTCCTGGAGGCCGATCGCCTCGATCACGGTGCGCCGCCAGGCCTCGTCCGCCTGGCGGCGGGCGAGCGAGAGCGGAAGGACGATGTTCTCGTCGGCCGAGAGCGTCGCCAGCAGGTTGAAGCTCTGGAAGATGAAGCCGATCTTGTCGCGGCGCAGTCGCGTGAGCTTCTTCTCGGTGAGCCCGGTGAGCTCGACGCCGTCGATGCTGACCCGACCCTCGGTGGGCTGGTCGAGTCCGGCGAGGATGTGCATGAGCGTGCTCTTGCCGGAGCCGGAGGGACCCATGATGGCGGTGAGGTGGCCCTCCGAGAGGTCGAGGTCGACGCCCGCGAGCGCGTGCACGGCGGCGTCGCCCTTGCCGTAGACGCGGGTGAGGCCGCGGGCGCTGACGACGGCGCGGCCGCGCGGCCGGGCGAGGTAGGGGCTGCCGGCGAGCTCGCGCTCCAGCCGGTCGAGCGTCTCCTGTCCTTCGCTGCGCTCGCGTGCGGGGATGATCGTGGTCTGCATGGCCGCTCCTCCCGGAGTCTCGTTGACGAGGAGAGGCTACGGCGAGCTGCGGCGCGGCGAATCGCCCGACGGTGGTGGATCGGCGCGCGTGGCGGAGGGATTTCCGCGGACCCCTGCAAACCACTGCGGAGGGACGACAGGGCGCTCTCCGTACCCCGGCGGCTCAGCCCTCCGGGGTAGGGTGCGGCGACCTCCGCCGGCCGGGCGACGCAGGTCGCGAGCCTGCGGCGGAGGCCGCAGCCTACCCCGAGCGAGGTAGGCCGCCGGGCGAGAGAGGACGGTCCGGCGCGACGCGGTCGATGTCGACACGTCGGCGCAGGGTCGCGGTGCCGCGCGTCCTGCGGCTGACCACGGGCCGGTCATCCGCCCCCGTCGCCCGCCGTGAAGCAAGGAGGCGGATGTCGGCTCTGCGATCCCGGGCGGGGAACGGCTATGCTTCGGGCATGCGCGAGCCGAGCTCACACGACCAGAGCGGGACCCGCTCGAACCCCGCCGCCGGCAGGCCCGAAGGCCGCCGACACCGCGGCCGCGGGAAGCAGGTGAGCGCCATCCAGCCGCCGCCGCGTATCCGCGCCGGCCACCGGGTCTTCCTCCACGAGCACGGCGAGTCCCTGTTCGGGCCCGGGACCTTCGATCTGCTGGTGCTGGTCGGCCAGACGGGATCGCTCTATCAGGCGGCGAAACTCATGGGCATGTCGTACAACAAGGCCTGGCGCGCGATGCGGCGCGCCGAGGACCGCCTGGGCGTCAAGCTCCTCGAGCGACGCGCCGGCGGCCGCGACGGCGGCGGATCGGTGCTCACCGAGGAGGGTGCGCAGTTCGTGGAGCGGTTCCGTGCGTTCCTCGACGAGGCCGACGCCGACCTCGCCCGTCTGTACCGCAAGTACTTCGGCGACGCCCCGTTCGCACAGCCCGTCGACAGCTCGCGGGAGTAACACGGCCGGGAGCCGTTGACGCGTCGGAGCGCGTCGTCCGCCGTCTTCAATGAAGCATCCCTGTGAGGGCGACGAGGACGACCGCGAGCGCGAGAGCGAGGGGTACGATGCGGCGGCGCCAGACGAAGCGGGAGGCGCGTCGTGCGCTCGGGTCGAAGGCGCGCGCCTCCGCCGCCAGCACCACCTCATCGGCGCAGCGCAGGCTGCTGGTCACCGCGGCTACCAGCAGCAGCCGCATCGCCGTGATCGGGCGCCGGAGCCCGGCACGGAGGCGCATGGCGTGCCACGACGTGACCAACGACCGCTCGATCAGCGGCAGCAGGTTGAAGGCCACCCCGACGGCGAAGCCCAGCCCGTGCAGCCCCGCGTGCTCAAGCACGCCCCCGATACGGTCGATCGGCACCGTCGAGACGAGACCCATGACCGCCACGATGATGATCAGCGCGCGCATCACCATGCCGGCGCCGGCCAGCGCGCCCTGCAGGGAGACGCCGAACGGCCCGAGTGTCCAGGCGGGGTCAGGCCCGACGACGGTCGATGAGGCGATGAGGAGGACGAGCAGGACCCACGTGCGGCGCCGGGTCAGCACGAGGAGGCCCGCGGGGTAGACCAGCGTGGCGAGCGTTAGACATACCGCCAGCGCGGCCGCCAGCGCCACGCCGCGGCAGAGCACGCCGGCGGCGAGCGAGAAGGCGAAGCAGACGACGGCCACGTCGCCGCCGGAGGCGGCTGCTCTCAGGCGCAGGAGCGCCCGCGACGGGAGACGCCACCGACCCGCAGCGGAGAACCGCCCGGCGAGCTGACTCGCGTCGCCCGGTATCACGAGGGCTCTCCCGCGTCGATCTCCACGAGCGCCCGGCGCGCGACCACGGACCGCCCGGCCTGCCAGGCGACCAGGCCGGCGAGGGCGCCGGCTACCACATGGCCGGCCACGAGGACGATGAGCACGGCGACGACGGACGCCGTGGGGATGTGGAGCAGCGCCGCGGCCTTCTGGACCATGATCATGTACATGCGGACGACCCCCGCGCCGAACACCAGGCCCTGGATGAGGACCATGTGCAGCGTGTTCCAGGTCACCGCTGCAGCGCCGGCGAGGGCGAACGTGGCCCGCCGCGGCCGGCCGCCGAGGCTCAGGACGGCGTCGGCGAGCAGGCCCTCCATGACGATCGCGATCATCGGCGAGAGGACGACGCCGCCGATGCTCAGGGCCTTGAGAAGGGCGGCGACGACGGCGATCGACAGGGTCGAGCCCGGTCTGGGCACCACCACCCGCCCGACGAGCGCGATGCAGATGCCGATCGAGCCGAGCACGGCGCCGGTGAACGGCACGTGCAGGACGTGCAGAAACGCGCCGAGCGTCATCTCGACGCTTCCCCACAACGCCCCGAGCGCCGCGACGATGGTGAGCTCTTTCAGGCTGAGGCGCACGCGGCGACCTCCCGCCTGCGCCGGCGGAGGCGCGGCGCTCCGTCGGCCACGATGCGGCCCCTGTCGAGGACGACGATGCGTGACGCGGACCGCTCCACCAGCGCGAGGTCGTGGGTGATCAGCAGGATCGTGGAACCCGCCTCGTGGAGTCGTCGCACCGCGTCCATGGACCGCTCCATGTGCGCCCAGTCCTGGCCCACGGTGGGCTCGTCGAGGATCAGGAAGTCCGGCGCCATGCTGAGGACCGCGGCGATGGTCAGGCGCTGCTGCTCGCCCAGTGAGAGACCGTAGACGGCGCGGTCGCCGTACTGCGTGAGGTCGGTCGCGGCCAGGGCCGCGGCGATCGGCCGGCGATCGCGGCGCCCGAGGTTGCGTGGGCCCAGCGCCACCTCCTGCTCGACCGTGTCGCAGAGCAGCTGGGCGGTGGGGTCCTGGAACACGACGCCCACGCCGCTGCCGGGCCGCGGGCGGCGGCCCCCGTGGAGGAGGACCCCTCTCCTCGGCTTCAGCAGGCCGGCGAGGAGCCGGGCCAGCGTGCTCTTGCCGGCGCCGTTGTGCCCGACGAGGGCGACGAAGTCGCCGCGCGAGATGCTCAAGTCGACGGCGGTCAGCGCCGGCGGGCTGCCCTCGCCTGCGGTGACGTCGCGCATGGCGAGGAGGGGCTCCGCGTCGCTCGCTGCCCGCGGTCCGACGAGCTTCTGCCACGGCGGCTGCGCGTCGTCTGTGGCCTTCAGGCCGAGCCGGGCGAGCAGCGGCTGGTCGGACAGCACCTCGCCGGTCGGGCCGTCGGCCACGACCTCTCCGTGGTCGAGCAGGACTGTGCGACCGGCTACGGCGGCGGCCGTGGCCAGACGATGCTCGACGACCACGCAGGTGACGCCCTCCTCCTCGTTGAGCCTGCGGACGGCGCCGATCACGGAACGCGTGCCGTCCGCGTCGAGGTTCGCCAGCGGCTCGTCCAGCACCAGCAGCCGCGGTCCCATGGCCAGCACCGCGGCTATGGCGAGGCGTTGCAGCTCGCCTCCCGACAGCGTCCGCGTGGTGCGCGCCCGCAGGCGGGTGAGGCCCACCGCGTCGAGCGCCCACGCGACGCGTCTCTCGACCTCTCCGTCGTCCAGGCCCAGGTTCCGCGGCCCGAACGCGGCCTCGTCCTCGACCCGCACGTTGAACAACTGGGTGCGAGGGTTCTGGAACACCACGCCGATGCTGCGGCTGAGCTCGGCCACGGACAGTCCCTCCACGGAGCGGCCGCCGAGGAGCACGCCGCCGCTCACGCTGCCCGGCAGGCACTGCGGGATCAGACGGCCGAGGCAGCGGACGAGGGTGCTCTTGCCGCTGCCGGACGCGCCGCCGAGGAGCACGCACTCCCCGCTGTCGAGGTGCAGGTCCACGTCGCGCAGCGCCCATCGTGCCCCGTAACGGACGGAGAGCCTCTCGAGCGTGAGCGAGGTCACGCCGGCCCCCTCGCGACGACCGCGGCCAGGAGTCGCCCGAGGGCGTCCGGCTCCTGCACGTCGACCACCTCCGGCCGCGGGGCGGGGAAGAGCTCGGCGAAGCGCTCGACCAGCCACGGTCGGACGACCACCAGCGCCGCGCCGTAGCGTCCCGAGAGCGCGGCTCGGACGCCCTCGATCGCGCCGCGGCCCTGCAGCAGCTCGAGAGGGCCGACCTCGTCGATGACGAGCAGGTCGGCCGGGCCGGCCTCCGCGAGGATCCGGCTGCAACGGTCGAGCGCCGCATCGTCGAGGGCCCATCGCGGCTCTCCGGCGGCGATCTGCTCCGGGGTCGCCGTCCGCCCGAGCAGGACGCGCCCGCCGCCGCGCAGGTCCTCCAGCCAGCGCCGGGCCCCGCCGGCGACCGGCTCGTCGGTCGCCACGACGCCGCGCACCACCATCCCGGCCTCGCGCGCGGCCTGCACCACCCGCCTGCAGTGCGTGGACTTGCCCGCCCCGGGATTGCCGGTCAGCACGAGCAGGCGGCCCTGTGGACGGGCGCCTGGGTCTCTCGGCCGGCTGCGGCTCTCGGCGACCGACGTCATTGCGGCGTCTGGCCCTCGACGCGCCCGGGCAGCAGGCGGACGCGCTCCAGCGTCCTGACCGACTGTCCGGCGCGGAAGCCGATGAAGTCGGGGCCCACGAACCGGTAGGGCCCCTCCCATTCCGGGAGTGGCTGACCGTCCTTGAGCTTGGCGATCACCCAGTCGTCCCTGCCGACGATGGTCCGGCTGTCGACCATCCACGTGTAGCCGTCGGTGGCGACCAGCTCGATCCCGTAGCCGCGCTTCGCCTCGGCCACGTTGAAGGTGTCGGGGTCGTCGTCGTCGACGAGCCCGACCAGCTGGTACAGCGGCTCGCCGCGGTACAGAGCCCGGAGCTCCTCGTGGCGGTTGTCGGGGTCCTCGCGGCCGTCATAGCTGCCGGTCGTCCCGACATCGGCCCACGGGACGCGCCTGGCCAGCTCTCCCTGCAGGACCAGGGGGGGCCGATCCGACGCCGGCGCCGGTGTGGCATCCGGACGGATGACGTGCGTCCTCGCGAGCACCATGCTCGCCGTCAGAGCGACCGCAGCGATCACGGCGAGGAGGACCACGCTGCGCCGACGCAGCCCTGGTCTCCTCTCACTCACGTCCGCCTCCCGATGGACACGTCGTCTCCAGCTGGGGCTACTTGGGCGCGGTCACCCTCCGCACCATGCGCAGGCTCGACGAGCCGACCTGCACATAGCCGGGCTTGACCCACTTCTTGTAGGCCCACCAGAAGCGCAACGGCCCGACGCCCTTGCTCCCGTCTTTGGCGTAGGTGCTGGTGTAGGCACGCCAGGGGTTGGAGTCGTTGATGCGCGCGCCGACCTTCTTGTCCTGATAGGCGAGGATGGCGGTGAGGCGATTGGCGCGCGGCACGGTGACCACGGGGTACTGGGGCGATTTGGCCTTGTACATCGTCACGTCCCGCCCGCGGACCTGCTTGGACGAGTACTGCAGCCCATAGCCGTCGGCCGCCGTCAGGGTCACGGCGCCCTTCTTGTAGCCCACCTTCGCGAGCAGGTCGATGAGACGGACGCCCTTCACCGGGTGCGGCCTCTCCATGCCGACGAGGCCGGTCTTGACGTACCCGGCGTAGCCTTTGTAGACGGGGAACCGGGTCTTGAGCTGCTTGAGGGTGTAGCTCCGGGTGGCCTTCGGGCCCTTCACCGTGAGCACGACGTCGGCGGCATGCGCCGCCGGTGGAAGCCCAGCGGCGAGCGCCAGGGTCGCCAGCAGAGCCGCCGGCCATACCCGTCCGAACCCGGAGGCGTGGCCTCGTCTTGCCATGTATCTCTCCTCCCTCCGTCGGCCCCTGCCGGACTGCCGCGTAGGGCCGTGTCGCACGTGTCGAGCGGATGACCGCTCGACGCCGGGCCGGCCCGACCCCGTCTCCGCCTCGCGCACAGGGCGTTATCCTCGTCGGAGTATAACGCTTGCGAACGAGGGTGAAAAGGCGTCGCGGCCGGCGCCGTGAGGCCGCCCGGACTGCCCGGCCGCACCGCGGCTCGGCCGGAGACTCGGCCACTCGGGAGGCGACTCCGAGGGGGCGGAGAGAGAGGAGGGCCGGGGCGCCTCTCGCGCCCCGGCCCTCCGGGTCTCGCTCCTCCGCCGCGTCCCGACGGCGCGGCTGCGCTTATCTGGCGGCCGCTCCGCCGCGGACCTCCATGCCCGCCGGCTCTCTCTCCATCCGGACGGCACACACCTTGAACTCCGCCGTCATCGTCACCGGGTCGCCCTCGGCGTTGGTGAGCTCGTTGACCGGGGACTCCGCGTAGTGGAACGTCATGAAGACCACGCCCGGCGGCACCTTCTCGGTGACCGTCACCCGCGTGGTGATCGAGCCGCGCCTCGAGGTGACCCGCACCACGTCGCCCTCGTCGACCCCGAGCCGCGCCGCGTCCGCGGGGTTGACCTCGGCCAGCTCGTGCGGCCGCAGCATGTCGAGCGACTCGGAGATACGGGTCGAGATGTTGTACTGGTAGAGCATGCGACCGGTGGTGAGGAGCATGGGGTAGTCCTCGTCGACCAGCTCGGCCGCCTTCTGGTACGGGATGCCCTGCAGGAGCCCCTTGCCGCGCGTGAACCGGCCCTTGTGCAGGTACTGCGTGCCGGGGTGATCCTCGGTGGGGCACGGCCACTGCAGTCCCTGAGTGCCGAGCCGCCCGTAGGTCATGCCGGCGTACTGCGGCACGGCCTTGCGGACCTCCTCGAAGATCTCCTCCGGCGAGTCGTAGTGCCAGGGGATGCCCATCCTCTTGCCGAGGTCCTGGATGATCTCCCAGTCCGCCCGCGTATCGCCGGGCGGGTCGATCGCCTTGCGCACGCGCTGCACGCGACGCTCGGTGTTGGTGAAGGTGCCGTCCTTCTCGGCGTACAGCGCCGCCGGCAGGAACACGTCGGCGTACTTAGCCGTCTCGGTCATGAAGATGTTCTGGACGGCGAGGAACTCGAGGTTCTCGAGCGCCCTGCGCACGTGGTTGGCGTCGGCGTCGGTGAGCGCCGGGTCCTCGCCCATGATGAACATGCCTTTGAGCGTGCCCTCGACCGCGAGGTCGAACATCTCGGGGATCCGCAGGCCCATGTCCTGCGGCATCTGCACGCCGTAGAGCTCCGAGAACTTCTTCTGCGCCTCGAAGTCGAGCACGCTCGGGTAGCCGGGGTACGAGTTGGGCAGGGCGCCCATGTCGCACGAACCCTGCACGTTGTTCTGGCCGCGCAGAGGGTTGACGCCGGCGTTGGGGAACCCGATGTGCCCGGTGATCATGCCGAGGTTGGCCAGGTTCATCACGTTGGCCGTGCCCACGGTGTGCTCGGTGATGCCGAGCGTGTAGTAGATGCCGGCCTTGGGCGTCGTCGCGTAGAGCTTCGCCGCCGCGACGATGGTCTCGGCCGGCACCCCGCTGATCTCCGCGGCGCGCTCGACCGGCCAGTCCTTGACCGTCTCCCAGAGCGCGTCGAAGCCCTCGGTGCGCTCCTCGATGTAGGCCTTGTCGTGCCAGTCGTTGGTGATGATCGCATGCAGGATGCCGTTGATGAGCGCGTTGTCGGTGCCCGGCCTGAGCTGCAGCCACAGGTGGGCGTGCTCGGCCAGCTCGGTCCGCCGTGGGTCCACGACGATGAGCTTGGAGCCGTGCAGGTGCGCCTGCTTCATCTTGTTGCCGATGATCGGGTGCGCCTCGGTGGCGTTGGACCCGATGATGAACAGGACGTCGTTGCCGACGATCTCGTTGATCGAGTTGGTCATCGCGCCCGAGCCCAGCGTGGTCGCCAGACCGGCGACCGTGGGAGCGTGTCAGGTGCGGGCGCAGTGGTCTATCGAGTTGGTGTTCAGGCCCGCCCGTGTGAGGCGCTGCAGCAGGTAGTTCTCCTCGTTGGTGCAGCGGGCCGAGCTCATGACGCCGACGGCGAGGCTGCCCTCGCCGCGGATCTCGAGCAGGCGGCGGGCGACCAGGTCGAGGGCCTCGTCCCAGGTCGTGTCCTCCCACACGCCGTCCCTCTTGATCATCGGCGTGGTGATGCGCTCGGGGCTGTAGATGAGATCGGTGTGGAAGCGGCCCTTGACGCACAACGACCCCTGGTTCGCCGGCGCGTCGTAGGCGGCGGTGACCCCGACGACCTCGCCGTCGGCCACGTTGAGGTCGAAGCTGCAGCCCACGCCGCAGAAGGGGCAGGTGGTGCGGACCTTCTTGCGGTCCCAGGGGTCCGCCCGGTTGAGCTGCCGGTTGGTGAGGGCCCCGGTGGGGCACATGTCGACGCACTGGCCGCAGAAGCGGCAGAACGAGATGTCCAACTGCTTGTCGAACGAGGTGGACATCTTCGCGTCGAAGCCGCGCTCGGTGAAGTCGATCGCCTCGGTGACCTGCACGTCGCGGCAGACGCCGACGCACTTGCCGCAGAGGATGCAGCGTTTGGGGTCGTAGGCGATCAGCGGCTGCTCGTCGAACCACTCGTAGTCGCGGGACTCGGTCCCCTGGAAGGGGTTGGAGAAGACCTCGTACTCGATACCGTAACGCTGCAGTTCGCAGTCGCCGTGCGCCTCGCAGACGCACTGCAGGCACAGCTTGGCGCCGCGTACCGCCTCGTCCTCCTCGAAGCCGAGCTCGATCTGGTCGAAGTTGGTCTTGCGCTCCCCGGGCTCGAGCTTGGGCATGTGGGCCGGAGGGCGCTTCTCGTGGATGCCGGTGTTGATGTCGATGAACGCCGGCGGGATCTCGGCGAGCCGCCGGATATGGCGCTCCACGTCGCCCTTGGCCTCGAGCGCCTCCAGGAACGGCGTGTGACGCAGTTCACGGAGCTGCGCCGAGACAGACGCCATGTCGTCGCCGTGCAAATAGGCGTCCATGCTCCAGGCGGCCTTCTTGCCCTGGGCGATCGCCTGGATCACCGTCTGGGCGCCGAGCACGACGTCGCC
>ENA-UOUL01002532-UOUL01002532.1-bioreactor-metagenome-genome-assembly--contig:-NODE-2532-length-21034-cov-5.099871_pt1 | contig 21034 bp, 16 predicted proteins | sample MGYA00249838_ERZ747220 | MGnify/ENA primary metagenome ERZ747220 (study PRJEB28778, sample SAMN05720191) | bioreactor metagenome | isolation source: Anaerobic biogas reactor | place: USA:Washington...
CACCCACCCAACCAACCAAATTTGTATGATGATATGGTTGTCATACAAATTCCCAACCCAAACCTCGCACGACAAAATCAGGCAACATTCCCCCACAACCGCCAACCCACCCACCAAATCATAAATCAGAAATCATAAGCCCCGCCCCTGACCCCCACCGTCCGCCAAAGGCGGACCCTAAAGCCTAAAGCCTAGAGCCTAAAGCCTTCCCCCGCCGCCGCTTCCACCCTCAGCCGCTCGATCGTCCGCGACCGACCGATCGATATCAGAATGGCCGACAAAAAGAAACCGCCGCTAAGCCCCACCAGCCACGGCCGCTTGACCTGGTCCAGAAACACCCCATAGTACCACGCATGCACGTACTCCGGCAGCGGCGCAACCGCCATCGATGGCTCCCCGCCCTCCACCGGCTCCGGCGAGACCGCCAAGATCTCCTCCCCAGGTTTGCGCAAGTTCAGCTCCCGACGCATGATACGCTCCGTATACTGCGGATCGGCGGCCAACGCCTGAATCTGGCTGTCCACGTCCCCCAGCCGCGACTCCAACTCCGTATTATGATGCACCAGCAACTCGTGATCCCGCTGCAACTTGAGATTCTCAAGCCACATCGGCGCAATCGCCACCCCACCCAGCACCACCAGCCCAAGCCCCATAAACAGCCAGTGAGTCACCCACATCAGGGCAAGATGCCATAACCAACGATTTGTATTGATGTAACTCAACTTATACTTCTCACAAATGCCGCGCGCACTCCGCTATACGTTTCGACACCCAAGCCGTCCGATCTTTAACCCGACGGCACCCAAGGCCATCCAACGAATCGATTCCTAACCGCGGCAATCCGCTTTATCAAGTCCGCCGTGCGGTCGGACGATTTAGACACTGGACATTATAGTTAAAGTAGGTAAAATAGCGAAGACCAAAATGGCTCATGCGGTCTTCGCATTTGAAAGCGCAGGACTGAAACCGACGATTTTATGGGACCAACCGGAGGCAGCCGGCAGGACAAGATTGCGAGGATAACAATGGCGGAACGAGACTATTCCGGCAAGCAGGTTTTCACAACCGGCGAAGTGGCTGAGATTTGCAAGGTGTCGCAGCAGACGATCATTCGGTGTTTCGACTCGGGCAAGCTGCAGGGATTCCGCGTGCCCGGTTCGAAATTCCGTCGGATTCCGCGCGAATCGCTGGTCCAGTTCATGAAGGAAAACGACATTCCGCTGGACTTGCTGGAAACCGGCAAAAAGCGGATTCTGATCGTCGATGACGACCCCGCCATCGTGGAAATGCTTCAGGACGTTCTGGTGCGCGACGGGCGATTCGACGTGCGTTCGACGAGCACGGGTTACGAGGCTGGGATTCTGACCCAGGCGTTCAATCCGGATTTGATTCTGCTGGACTATCTGCTGCCGGACATCAACGGCAACGTGGTGTGCCGCACGATTCGGGACAACTCGCAGTTCAGCGACGTACGGGTGATCTTCGTTTCGGGCGTGGTAAACCCGGACGAGGTGGAGCAGATCATGAAGGCGGGGGCGGATGACTTCATTCAGAAGCCGTTCAACGTCGAGAAGCTGATCGACCGGATCTCGGAGTTGCTGTACGCCGCGTGATCCGGAGGGGATCCGGACCGCGGGCGTTGGGACGGCGCGGAGCGGGATCGAGGGAACAACCATGACGCCAGCGACAGAGACGAGCGAACAGACACGGTCGAAGCGGGTGGAGATGATCGTCCGCCAGCTCGAGGGGCTGCCGACTCTTCCGACGGTGGCGGCGAGGCTTTTGAAGGTGACGACGGCGAAGGACTCGTCGTTCAAGGACATCGTCTCGCTGATCGAGTCGGACCAGTCGCTGACCGCGAAGGTACTGGCGTTGACGCGGCGGGCGCACCTGGGTCTGGGCAAGAGCGTGACCACGGTGGAAAAGGCCGTGGTGATGATGGGCCTGGAGGCGGTTCGGAACGCGGTGCTGTCGATTCAGGTATTTGAGGCGTTCGGTCCGAAGGACGGGGTGGCGCCGGAGGACCAGTTCGACCGCTTGGAGTTCTGGAAGCACTCGCTGGCGGTGGCGTGCGCGGCGCAACTGATCGTGGAGAATCAGTTGGGGAGCAAGCTGGAGCCGGACGACGCGTTCGTCTGCGGGCTGCTGCACGATATCGGGAAGGTGGTATTCGACGCGTGCCTGCCGAAGAGTTTCGTTCGGGTGGTAAAGATCGCGGAGTCGAACCGGGCGAGCATCGCGGACGTGGAGCGTCGGATATTGGGTCTGGACCACGCCTCGATCGGGAAGAAGCTGGCGCAGCAGTGGCAGCTTCCGGAGACGATCACGTACGCGATCTGGCTTCACCATCACAAGTCGTCGATGCTGCCGGAGCACATCAAACACCGCGAGTTGATCGACGTGATCTACCTGGCGGACCTGATGGCGCGGGAGCAGCGGATCGGTTTTTCGGGCAATTTCGTGTTTGTGGAGCGGTCGGCGCCGCTGGCGAAGCAGCTTCGGCTTAGTCCGGAGAGCTACGACAAGATTCTGCTGGAGCTTCGCAAGCGGATGAGCGAGCGGGCGTCGCTGATCGGGTTGGATCAGTTGACTCCGGAGGAGCTGTATCACCAGACGCTTCAGCGGGCGAATACGGAGTTGGGGCGGTTGAATCAGTCGCTGATGGTGATCAACCGCAAGCTCAAGGCCCGGACGCGATACTTTGACGCGATCAACGAGGTGAACCGGCGTCTTCGGCCGGACATGCCGATCGCGGACATGCTGGAGCAGGTCGGTCAGTGTCTTCAGAAGGCGCTGGGAGTACCGAACCTGGTGGTGTACCGGTTGAATCGCGAGAGCGGGTATCTGGAGGCGGCTCAGGGCGCGGCGGAGACGGCTGACATTCAGCTCTTCGAGTTGGGCGGCGACCTGCCGCCGTTACCGGACCTGCCGGAGGACGCGGCGACGCTGTGTTCCCTGGCGGCGTGGCAGAAGGCGCGGGTGGAAGCGGACGGCATGTTGCCCCAGCCGCTGCCGGAGCGCCGTATAGCGCCGCCGCGTGTCGGCGCGGCTGATGGCAATGCGGTGCAGCGATGGTGATGTGGCGGCCCTGAGCGCGCTGCACGATGAGATGACGGCGACTGCGCAAGATGAAGCCTACCTGACCTACAGGGCACTGCACTTCGAGTTCCACTGCCGCGTGATCCGGGGCTCCGGGAACGAGTACATTGCCCGCTACGTCGGCGCTGAGCCGCTGTTGCTCAAGTGCCTGATCAACTACCCGCCGGGCTTCATCGCCCCCGTCCTGCACGTTCACCGCGAGATACCGCACGCAAGCATCCTGACCGCCATCGCCACGCGGGATGCCGATGCGGCCGAGGCGGCAGCACGAGACCACATCCGGACTACCAGGGAGCGGCTGGAGCGATTGGGCTACGTCCACGAGGGCGACCAAGGGATCCCCACCCGCGAGGCCTTCGACTTGGCCGACGAGGCGCTCAAGAGCCGGCTGCCCAAGCACCACCTCTACGTCTGCGCGGAGGACAGCCCCGAGTTGGCGCGGCACATCGCCTTTCGCGAGTTCCTGAAGCGCCACCCCGAGTACCGGGACCAGCTCGGTCAGCTCAAGTGGGCGCTGGCCGAGCAGTTCGACAACGACAAGTACCCCTACATGGACGGCAAGGCGGCGCTGGTGCGCGAGATCATCGCGCTGGCGCAGCGAGAGCAGGGATGAAGCTGCTGACCTGGGCTTCCGACGGCACGCTGGGCTATCGCGAGGGCGCCTAGCCCGCAAAGGCCCGCAAGAACGCCGCCACGCGCTCGACGATGATCTCCAGGTAGGCCTGCCCGTCGTCCGGGTTGGCGGTGGCGGGGTGGTCGGTGTAGCCAGGGCCGGCTGCCCACACGCCATGGGCCTGCACGATGGCCCCCGCCGCGGCGTCATAGGGCACGCCGGCGTCCTCGGGCAGGGCGGGGAGGGTGGCCAGGACATGGCGATCCACCCAGTCGGGCCGCAGCGCCAGCACCATGGAGGTCTCGAAATGCCCCGCATGGCCGGGCATGCGCATCCCCGCGATCCGGCCGCTCTCGGTCAGCGCCGCCTGGGCCAGCCCCCAATAGTCGGCGGTGGCCACCGTGGCGGGCAGCCCCAGCCGGTTCACCACGTCCAGCGCCGCCACCGTATTGGGCGCGCTGTTGCCGCCATGCCCGTTGAGGATGACGATCTTGCGAAATCCGCTGCGCACCAGCCCGTCGGCGATCTCGGTGAGGGCGGCCTGGTAGGTGTCGCTGTTCATGGAGAGCACGCCGGGAAAGGGGTAATGGTGCTGCGAGTTGCCGTAGCAGAGCGTCGGCGCCATCACCACGCGGGCCTGCGGCGCCGCCTGCTGCGCGGCGCGGACCGCCACGGTCTCGCAGAGCAGCGTATCGGTGCTGACGGGCAGGTGCGGGCCGTGCTGCTCGATGGAGGCGGTGGGGAGCAGCGCAATCGCCCCCGGGGCGATGCGCCGGATCTCCTCGCGGGTCATCTCGGTCAATAGGATGCTCATGGTTTCCTCCCGGTTTCTAGGCCGACTCGACGCGGCGAACGGTGTGGCTGCGCCCGACCCTGGCGTATAGCTCGGCAAAGCCCGCGCTGCCATCGTCGGGGACCACCTCCAGGGTAGCGCCTGGCTCGGCGATGGGCTGGGCGTCGGCGACATAGACGTCGGCCAGGGCCTGCTTGCCGCAGCCATAGTACGTGGCGACGCCATTGGCGCGAATATAGCGATAGAGGTGACGCGGCGGCTCCAAAAAGCTGTAGTCCACGCGATAGCGCGCCAGGGCGGCCTCGTTAATGGTCACGCCCAGGCCGGGGCCGTCGGGCACGCGGTAAAAACCGCCCTGCACCTGAATGGGCGGCGTCAATAGCGACGAGGCGTAGATATTGAGGCACGAGATGGCGGGCCATTTGGCCTGCTCCACCACCGCGCCCAGGTGCGCCGCCCAGGCGGTGGTGAGGCCGGTGCCCACGAGTTGCAGCCAGAGGGGCTTGTTCGCCGCCTCACAGACCTGCGCCTGCCGCAACACCGTCCCGGCGCTGCCCCCCACCACAAAGCCATCGCAGACGTCCTGCTGCAGCGCGGTCATGATGGGTGGCTGGCCATAGTGCATGGCGATGGGGCGGCTGATCTGGCGGTGGATCTGGCCATTGCCCGCCACGTCGCCCTGGGGGATGGGGCTCTCGATCATGGCGACCTGGTCGTAGCGTTCCAGCGTCTTGAGGAAGCGGACGGCGTTGGCGGCGTCGTCCAGGGTGGCGTTAAAGTCCAGGTCGAGGGTGAACTGCGGCGGGACCGCGTCCAGCACGGCGCGCAGGGCTGCATGCAGGTCGAACCAGGGGCGAGCCTTGAGCTTGGCGGACATGTAGCCCTGGGCGGCGGCCTCGGCGCATTGCCGGGCCCAATCCTGCGGCGGCATGTCCATGGCCCACCAAGAGATGGGGCACCATTCGCGCACCTGCTGGCCTAGCAGGCGATGAACCGGGACGTTCTCGGCCCGGGCCACCGCGTCAAAGAGCGCCATCTGCGCCCCCGCGCCCAGCTCGTCTCGCCAGAGGAGGTCGGCGGCCTCCTGGCCCAGCACCCGCTCGCGGATGTCCGCCGGGACCTTGCCCCAGGTATAGTTGGGGATCGTCTCACCCCACCCGACGATGCCCCCCTCCAGCGTCACTTTGCAGAGCTGCGAGATGCGCCAGTGGGGCAGCCAATACTGCATGTGTTGCTGCGTATGCGGCGTCAAGGGCACGTCCAGGTTGATGAGCTCGATGTCGGCGATTTTCATCTCTACCCCCTTTGCTGATGGAACGGCTAGAGCGGCCTGATCCGCACCGGCTCGCCCGGCCCGACGCCCAGCTCACGGGCGGCGCTGCCCTCGCGCACGGCGATCTCCAGGCGGCCGCCGCTGCTGATCAACGCGACCAACTGTCCCGGCGCCGCGGCGGCATACGCGGGGGAAAGGCTCTCGATGCGCCGCCCGGCGATCTCGATCGCCACCGACTCGGCCAACATCTCGCCGGGCACATCGGTGATGAGGTTGCCGAAGCGATCGACATAGAGCACCTGGCCGGCGATGGCTCCGTCCGGCTGGAGAGTTGGCCGAGGCCAGGGCAGCCGCGCCAGGTCCGTTGCCGGCTCGCCCAGGTCCAGCAGGGCCACGCCCCGCGCCAGGTACGCCGCCACGGGGGCGAACACGTCTCGCCCATGAAAGGTGCGGCTGACCTGGGGCAGCCAATAGGCCGGTCGGGTGAGCTGCACCTGCGCCAGGACCGGCTCGGCCTCCAGGATAGGGGTCAGCAGGCCGTTGTCCGGCGCGACGAAACAGGCAGTGGCGATCTGCACCGCGATGGGGCGCCTGGCGCTGCCCACCCCCGGGTCCACCACGGCCACGTGCACCGTCCCCGCCGGGAAGAAACGATAGGCGCCCTCCAGCACAAAAGCCGCCTGGCGGATATCCTGCGGCGCGATATCGTGCGAGATATCGACGATGCGCGCCTCGGGGCAAAGGCCCAGGATCACGCCGTGCATGGTCCCCACGTAGCCATCGCCGAGGCCGAAATCGGTGGTGAGGGTGACGATGGGCGGCGCCATCACTCTTTTTCCAGGACGACCAGGTGGGAAAGGCCCAGCGCGCGCAAGGGCGTATGCTCCAGCAGGTAGGTGATCTGGCGCAAGAGGCGGGCCAGCCGCGGGCGGCGGTGGGCGATCTTGTCATAGCCGGGATAGACCTGGGTGTGCACGACGAGCCGCACCGGCAGCCCCTGATAGAGCGCGCGGATGTCGCCGCGGGTGTAGGCGCGCACGTGCGGGCAGAAGCGCTTCCGCCAGCGGTGCGGCAAATAGTTGACCATGGGGATATTCCCAAAGTGGTACGCGCCGCCCCAATAGGCCCCATGGGTCTCGAAGGGATAAAGCCGGTTGGGGGCAAAGATCACCATGCGGCCGCCGGGCCCCAGCACGCGGCAGGCCTCGCGGATGGACTGCCGGTCATCGTTCACATGCTCGATGATCTCGTGCAAGAGCACGCGGCCAAAGGCGCCGTCGGGGAAGGGGAGTTGCTCGGCGGCGCTGGCGCAGACCAGGTCCAGATCGGCGTGGGCCTGGCGCACCTTGTCCTCGTCCACGTCCACGCCATAGGCCGCGGCGCCGAGCGCCCCCATCTTGCGCACGTAGGCGCCGATGCCGCAGCCGACATCCAACACGCGCTGTCCGGCCAGCGGCGCATACTGGTCGATCATGGCCAGGCGCCGGTCCTGGCCATAGCGCCAGACATAGCTGGGATGCCCCAGGTGAATCGCCTTGTCCTCGCCCAAGTCGTTATCCTCGTCTCATGATTGGGAGCGGCCGCCCGAAGCGGCGGAGCCGTCGCGGTAGCGGTTGGTGATGGGCTGGCGCCGGTCCTTGCCGAAGGCCAGGTGGGTGATCTTGACGCCGGGCGGGGCCTGGCGGCGCTTGTACTCGCTGCGGTCCACCATGGCGATGACCTCCTGGACGGTGGTGGGGTCATAGCCGAGCGCGGCGATTTGGGCGGCGCTCTTGCCCTCCTCGACGTATTCGCGCAGGATGCCGTCCAGCAGCGCATACGGCGGCAGGCTGTCCTCGTCCTTCTGGTTGGGGCGCAGCTCAGCGGTGGGGGCCCTCTCCAGGGTGCGTTGCGGGATCGCCTCCCCGACCGTGTTGCGGTAGCGCGAGAGGGCGTAGACCAGCATCTTGGGCACGTCCTTGATCACGGCAAAGCCGCCGGCCATGTCGCCATAGAGCGTGCAATAGCCGACGCTCATCTCGCTCTTGTTGCCGGTGGTGAGCACCAGCCAGCCAAACTTGTTGGAGAGGGCCATGAGCACGTTGCCGCGGATGCGGGCCTGCAGGTTCTCCTCGGTGATATCGGGCTTGGTCCCGGCCAGCGCCTCAGCCAGCATGCCCCGATAGGCGGCGAACGTCTCGGTGATGGGAATGGACAGGTATTTGATGCCCAGGTGGCGGGCCAGCGCCTCGGCGTCCTCGCGGCTGTCGGTGGAGGAGTAGTGGGAGGGCATAAAGACGCCAGTCACGTTCTCGGGCCCCAGCGCGTCGGCGGCGATGCAGGCGGTCAGCGCCGAATCCACGCCGCCCGAGATGGCGATGACCACCTGGCGGAAGCCGTTCTTGCGGATATAGTCCCGCGTGCCCAGCACCAGCGCCTGATAGACCTCGGCCACTGGGTCCAGGGGCTGCACGTTGCAGGGGGGCAGCGGCGGCTTGGCCGGGCTGTCCGAGCCCTCCAGTTCGACGATGCGGATGCGCTCGCGCGGCCAGGCCAGGTGGTCCCGGCGCTGGCGCGGGTCGTGCAGGCGCCGCCGCAGGACGCTGTCCAGGTCCACATCGGCGACCACCAGGTCTTCCTCGAACTGGCGGCCCCGCGCCAGGAACTCGCCGCGCTCGTCGAAAATGGCGCTGTCGCCATCAAAGACCAGCTCATCTTGCCCGCCCACGAGGTTGCAGAAAGCGACGGCGGCGATGTTATCGGCGGCGCGGGTGGCCAGCATGCGATGCCGCGCCGCGCCCTTGCCCTGGTGATAGGGCGAGGCCGAGATATTGACGATCATCTGCGCGCCGGCCAGGGCCAAATCCTCGCTGGGCGCGCCCGGATACCAGATATCCTCGCAGATGCTGATGCCGATGGTGGCGCCGTGGAGCCGGAACAGCAGGAGGTCCTGGCCGCGCTGGAAGTAGCGCTCCTCGTCGAACACGCCATAGTTGGGCAGGTAGCTTTTGTGATAGATGCCCCGCACCTGGCCGTCGTGCAGCAAGGCGGCGGCGTTATAGAGGTCACCGTCGTAATGGGCCAAGCCGACGATGGCGGTGATGCCGCGCACCTGGCGGGCGAGGCTCTCCAGCCGCGCCATGTTGGCCGAGACAAAGTGCGGCTTGAGCAAGAGGTCTTCGGGGGGATAGCCGGTCAAGAACATCTCGGGGAGCAGGACCAGGTCCGCGGCGGCCTGCTGGGCGCGCTGGATGAACCCGATCGCCTTGCGTTCGTTGCCTGCCAGATCGCCGACGGTGCTGTTGGCTTGCGCCAGCGCTACCCTGAGGATGGTCATGCTTGGTGCCCCTTCCGACGAGATGGGCGCGGAGGCCCCGCTTCATGCGTGGCTTGCCAATCCGCGCCTCTTCTATTATACTCTTGCTAGAAATGGACTGGAAATCCAGGGGACCTCTGGGCCGCCGCGGCCGGGCGTTCCCATGAGCAGCCAGATATGGTCGAGGGAAGGAGGTGCGCGAGATGTTTCTGCCAAAGGAAGAAGGTCAGGGGCTCGTCGAGTACGCCCTGATCATCGTTCTCGTCGCCATCGTCGTAATCGCTGCCTTGACGGCCCTGGGCGGCCAGGTGCAGGGCGTGTTTCAGGCCATCACCGACGCGCTGGCCCCGTAGGCGCGGACCCGCATCCTGTGGTCAGCAGAGCCCCGGCTGTGCGCGGGGCTCTTGTTGTTTGCGCGCCGGACGCGCCATGAAGCGCCTTGTTGGGGAGCCCGGTACTAGGGTACTATTGAAAAGCCGCGGGGGCGCTGCTATACTGTGTGCTGTGATCGATATCGAACGAACTGAATCCACAGCCGCCGATATCGGACACAAACCTCATTTTTTTCTTTCATAGTTCAAGAGGAGGAATCATCATGTATCTGCCGAAGGAAGAGGGCCAGGGTCTCGTCGAGTACGCGCTGATCATCGTTCTCGTCGCTATCGTCGTCATCGCCGCCCTGACGGCTCTGGGCGGCCAGGTCCAGGGCGTGTTCCAGAGCATCACCGACGCGCTGGCTCCGTAAGCTCCGGTTCGCGGTTCACAAAGAAAGCCCCGTTACCCAACGGGGCTTTTCTTTTGCCTATTTCCGGGCGCAAGCCCGAAGCTGCCCTGAAGGCCGAGGCGGGCTGCGCCCCGGCCTTCAGGCTCTCGTATTTGGTTATTCCTCCGCGATCACCAGCATGCCGCCATCGCTGCGCCCGAACACCTCGGGGAAGTACATCTCGTAGGCCTGCGTGGGCATCACCAGGAACTCGCCCGGCAGGCTGGCGCGCATGAGATAGGTGTACTCGTAGGTCCCCCGGCCCAGGCTCGTGGCAAAGAGCGCCACTTTCTCGTCGCGCAGCTCGCTGTGCTTAAAGTACCACCAGTAGGGAAGCTTGTCCCAGTCGATCGGGTCAAACTTGCCCTCTTCGTAGGCGACGCTGGAGGTCTGCAAGCTGGTGTCCACGGCCTCGCACCCCGCCGGCAGCGGGTCTTCCACCACCAGGTAGTGCAGATCATTGGGGGCGATGATGGTCAGCTTGACCTGGATGATATCGCCCACCTTGGCCTGCTCCACGGGCAGCTTGGGATCCTCGTACTGGCTGTACTGGCGGCTGATGATGATGCCGCGGTTCAGCGCCTCCAGGTCCTGCACCGGCAGGAAGTAACGCAGGTGCGCCGTATAGTAGAGCTTGCCTTTGCCGGTCTGGCCCGCCACGGCCTCGCGCTCCAGCCAGATCTGGTTGCCGACCTCGGTCAGCAGCTCGCCGACCTCGGCGCGCAGTTGCCGGGGCTCGTCCAGGGTGTCGGCGCTCACCGCGCCATCGCCCCAGACCTGGCCATTGAGGCCGATGCGGTAGCTATAGTCGGCCTCCAGCTCGCCGCTGGCCGCCATATAGTCGGTGAGGGCCATGATCGACCAGGCGGTCTCTTGCGTGGTCGGCCAGTACCCGGCCTTGCGGGCGCTCATCAGCCAGCGCACGGTATTGGGGATCATCGGGTTTTCCGGCGCCAGCCTGACCAGCGCGCGCAGGACGATGGCCGTGCTGCGCAGGTCGGTGTTCATGGTCCGGTAGTCGATCTCTTGCTCTTCCCAGTGCGTGGCGGTGGCCGAGCGGATCGCCGCCGAGTTGATGTCGCTGAGCAGCGTGTTGAAGCGCGAGCTTTCGCCGGGGGCCATCAACTGCAGGGCCATGGCCAGGTAGGCCTTGCCATAGATATCCAGGGTGTCGCGCCGCTCATAGAGCGCCACCGCGCGGCCCAGATCCGCGGCCCCATCATGGTCGGCATAGTATTCGGCCAGGACATAGAGGACAAAGGCCCGCTCGTTGGCGCGGTGGCCCTGCTTGACGTCCAGCGCCTGGCTCAGGCCCTCTTCCAGGAAGGCGACGGCGCGGGACATGACCTCGCCATCCACGGCGAGGCTGGCGCGTTGCGCCTCGTTCAGCCCCAGCACCACATACGCGGTGAGAAAGGCATTGCTCTCGTCGCTCACCCACCAGCCCCAGCCGCCATCATAGTGCTGCTGGACATACAGCCGTTGCAGGCTCTTGCTGACCTCCTCGGGGAGGGCGGCCTCCAGCTCGGTGTTGCGGATGCCCAGGTTGCGCAGCGCGCGATAGGTCACGACGTTGGGCAGGAAGCGGCTTACCGTCTGCTCGATGCAGTCATACGGATACGTTTTGAGGTAGGTGAGGCCGTCGCGCATGCCCGCCGCCAGCGAGGGCTCCAGCTTGAGCAAGAGCTCGCCCTGGGTGGGGTCCATCTCGACCGGCAACTGCACTACCTCGACGCGGGTCTCGTCGGGCTCCACCTGGCCGGACGTGCCCACCACCTCCGGCGTGCTGTAGCGATAGACGGGCAGCACACCAAAGGAGGGCTTGGCGGCATCGGAGAGCCCGCCGCCGGTCACGGAAAAGACCAAATCGGCCTGATCCCCAGGCAGCGCCTCCACTTCCCAGGTTACCTTGACGATCCCGTTGCCGGGCAGGTTCACCATCTGCGCCGCCCCTTGGACCTTGAGCCCGGTGGCCTCGAGCTTGACCTGGGCCTGGAACTCGGCGGGGGTGTTGTTGTGGATGACCGCGGCGAGCTGTGCCTTGTCGCCGACGACAAAGAAGCGAGGCGTCGCCGGGCGGATGAGCAGGTCCTTGGTGGAGACCACGTCCATCTGGGCCTTGCCCACCGCGGTATCGGCGGTGACGACCTGGGCGCGCATGCGCCAGGTGGTCAGGCTATCGGCCAGCTTGACCTCCACCTGGCCCGCGCCTTGCGCGTCGGTGCGGAGCGCCGGGTTCCAGTAGGCGGTATCGGGAAAGTCCTGGCGCACGTCCAGGCCGCCGCTCTCCCCGCCGCCGCCGCCTTTCGCCTTGAGCTCCTCGGACTGCGGCGCGGCCGCCACCTCTTGCGAGGCGAGGGCCAGCGTGGAGCCGGTGCGGATGGACAGGCCGCGCTCGGCGTAAAACGTCTGCATCAGGTCCGGCCCCTGGTCAGCCGAGAGGGTCAGGACCGACAGGTCGATGAGGGCGAGGGAAGCCTCGGCCTCCACCCCGCGCCCGGCATAGTCCGTGGCCTGGATGCGGTACTTGGCCGTTTCGCCGGGGCCATAGGTATCGCGATCCGGCGTGATGGTGATGGTCAGCTCTTTCTCCCTGGGGGAGACGGGCAGCGTGGCATAGCCCAGCCGGAAGGAAGGCAGCGGGTTGTCCGCGTCCTGGCCCTTCACGATGAACACCGAGACAAAGATGTTGGGCGCGTGGTCCGCGGTGATCGGGATAGCGACCTGCTCGCTGTTGCTGGCTAGCGTCAGGATGCGGTGCTCCAGGATGCGCCCGCGCTCGATGGTCAGCAGCGCCTTGGTCTCGCCCTGGTAAGGGGACGGGATCAGGATGTGCGCCGTGTCGCCGGGCGCGTAGCTCTTCTGGTCCGGGACCAGCTCGATGCGGTTGTGGTTCTCTTGCCGCCAGGCGGTGTATTCGGAGCTGCTCACCCACATATAGGTGGAGGAGCTGACCTGGTTGCCGCGCTGGTCGGCGCCCACGGCGCGGATGCGGTACGTGCCGCCTTTTTCTGGGACGAAGGAAGCCACGGCCTTGCCCTTATCGTCGGTGGTCACCTTTTGCGTGCCCACCAAGGTGTCCTCGGACTTGAAGGTCCAGCGCAGGCTGCCGTCGGCGTCCTTTTCCTGCACGCTGTACCAGCGCACCTGGTAAAAGCTCATCTCCAGCGCCACCTGGGTCACGGTGATGCCTTCGGTGTCCACCGTAATGACGTTGACTTTTTGCTCTTGTCCAGCGGCGCCGATGTAGGCTTGCGGCTGCAAGCCGATGTAGAAGAGCCCCTTGTGCACGATGGCGCTGGCCCGCGCGCTCACCTCTTGGCCGTTCACGTCAGTGACGGTGGCTTCGATGGTAAAGACCTGGCTCATCTTGCGGGCGGCGATATCCGCAGGGAGGGCAAAGGTGAAGCGCCCCTCGGGATCGGTGCGGCCCTTGCCCTCGGTGACGAACTCGCCGTAGGCGCTCCAGGGCCGCTGCCAGTCCTCGATGCCCATATCGGTAAAGTCCCACCAGCCCTTGCCTTCCCACAGGAAGGTATGGTTCTGGCTCATCAGGCGCCACTGGACCGGGGCGTCGCGCAGCGCGCCGCCAAAGAAGTAGCTGGCCTCCACGTTCACGGCGATCTCATCGCCCTGGATGTAGCTTTCCTGGTCGGTGGTCACGTTGACCAGATACTCGGGCTTGCGGTACTCGGCCACCTGGAAATTGGCCCCCACGTAAAAGCCGGGGTCCAAGTCCTCCGGGCCGGAGGCCTCGAGGTAGTAGATGCCCAGCGCCGCCTCATCGCCGAGGGTGAACTCGCCGCTGAAGGTGCCCATGTCGCTGAGGGTCAGGGCGTCGCGATAGACCTCGTTGCCTTGGCTATCGATGATCCGCATCTGGATGGTCTCAAGGGCAGGCAGCCCGTAGCGGCCATCGTCGTCGGTGCGCAAGATGCCCTTGAAGTAGACTTTTTGGCCGGGGCGATAGATGGGACGCTCGGTATAGACGATGCCGCGGTAGGGTTGCTCCCAGCCGCTGTTCAGGCCGAACTCCCAGTGGTCGATCCCGCTGGACCAGGTGCTGACGGCCACCGTGGTCTCTTGCCCCCTTCGGGCAAAGACGAACAGCGACAGCCAGGGGTCATGTTTTTCGAGCGGGGTCTTGAAGACGCCATCCTTGTCAGTGGTGCCCTGGATGTTCACCTTCTCGCCCTGAATGGTCAACGGCAGGTCCGGCACTGGCTGGCCGGTGGAGAGGTCGGTGGCCCAGACCAGCATCTCTTGCTCGCTGTGCTTGACCACCAGGTTGGTCCGCCCCACCACCATGATGTGGGCCTGCTTGTCCTGGACGCCGGTGCCCGTCACCAGCAGGTAGTAGAGGCCCGGGGCAAGCCGGACGCCCTCCTGCGCCTCCACGGCCACCTTTTTCGAGACGCGCTCGTTCAGCGGCGCGGCGGCATCCAGCGACCACTGCCGCAGCAAGGCGGAGGGGGCTGGCGAAAAGTCTTGCCAGGCCTGCCACCACTCGTTGCTATTCAGGCGAACAAAGTCTTGCTCGCTCAGGCGGAAGAGCAGCAGCGTCATGCTGGAGACGTTCAGATGGCTGATGCCGACCACAGCGTCGCTGTAGGCGCTGTAGGTGCCCACGCGCGCGGCGCTGCTCAGATAGACGCTGGGATCCATGGCGCGGGTGGTGAACGAGATGGTCTGGGGCTGGCCCAGGGTGTGCCCATAGCGCCCCGCCAGGCCGGCGCCCAGGGTGACCTTGTAGCTGGTGGAAGCCTTGGCCCCGAAGGAGAGCCACAGGCGCGTGTTGGACCGGGCCCACCCGCTATAGATCTCGGTCGGCTCCGGGATGATGGTCAGGTTCTCGCGCAAGGTGGCGGGATCCATGGGGCCGCTGAAGGTCACATTCAGTTCGGTATAGGGACTGGCCTGGGTGTCGCCATCGGCCGGGCTCGTGCTGACGATGCGCGGCTGCGCGATGACCTGGAAGCTCCAGCTATAGACGGTTTCGGTGCCACGCTCGCTGCCGAGGGCCAGCGCGCCGGCATTCACCTGCCCGCGATAGCTCGCGCCCATGGCCAGCGGCGCCGCCGGGGTGAAGCGCATGGCGTCGCCAGCCCAGGTGAAACTGCCTGGCACGGCCTGCCCGCGGCTATCCGCCAGGGAAAAAGCGGCCTGGGCCGAGGCGTGGTCCATGGGCTGGTTGAAGGTAACCGTGATGGGCGCGGTGGGCGCGATATAGTTCGCCCCGTCGAAAGGCTCGGTGGAGGAGACGGCGGGCAGCTTGGTGGTAAAGCTCCAGGCGAAATCCTCGGGCAGCGCGCCGCCGGTGGTGTCCTCCAGCCCGGCCGCGATCCGCACCTCATAGGTGGTGGCGGGCAGGAAACCGGAGCTCGGGCGGAAGGTATAGATGGAGGTGTTCAGCCATTCGCCTTGCCCTTCCACGGGCGGCGTGAAGCGCAGCGGCTGGGGCAGGCTGGCCTGGCTGCCGATGGAGGTCAGCGGCACCACGGGCCGGTTGAAAGAGACGGTGACCGCCGCCTTCATGTCCACCTCGACGGTGTCGTCGGCAGGCTGGACATCCGTGGCCTCCAAATAGCCCACGGTGCGGAGACGGAAGGCGGCCGGGGCCTGGATGGGCAGGCCCATCAGGCTCTTGGCGCGCTCGTTGATCGAGACGGTATAGGTGGCGTTCCGCAGGAAGGATTCCCCGGTGGGCTTGAAGGTCAGGGTGTTATCCTGCCACTTGAGCTCGCCCTTGACGGCTGGTTGGATCTGGAAGGCCGCTTCCACCGAGGCCTGGTCCATGGGCTGATCGAAGGTGATGGCGATGGGCGCATCGGTGCGCAGCTCCTCCCCAGGCGCGGGGAAGCGATAGGTGATAAACGGCGCGTGGGGCGGCAGAGGCGTCGAGGTCGCGGTGGCGGTGGGCTCGGGCGTGTCCGTCGGAGGGATAATGGTCGCGGTAGCGGTGCGCGTCGCCGTGGGCGGCGGCGGGGTTGGAGTGGGCGTATCCGCGCATCCTGTTAGGGAGGCCACCAGCAGGCTGATGGCGATCAGGACGGTGAACGTTACGCGGCTCCATCGAGGTGAGATGTGAGTCATGGCGGCATTTCCTCCTGCGGCTCCAACGGTTCCGCAATAGTACAAGGGACGGGGACAACACAAACCAGACGGCGCGCCAGCCCCTTTGTGGTAGAGACGCTCAGGGCGCCCGATTGGTTCCCCAAAAAGGGGCTAAAACGAGCGTTTCAGAAAGGATTGGGCCAGCGCCCGCAACTGCTCCTGGGCAGGGCCGCTGCCGCCCGTCCTGTCGAGGGCGGCCAGGGCACGTTGCGTGTGCAGCTCGGCGCGCTGGATGACGTCAGCGCGCGCGCCGGCCTGCTCCAACCAGCCCAAGATCTGCGGCACATCCTCCTCGGCAAGCCGCTCTTGGGCGTACACTCGCCCAAAGGCGGCGGCGCTGGACGCGGGCAGGTGTTGGAGCGCAAAGAGGATGGGCAGCGTCTTTTTCCGGGACAAGATGTCGCTGGCGGCCGATTTCCCGGTGACTTGGGGATCGCCCCAGATGCCCAGGATGTCGTCCACCATCTGGAAGGCCAGCCCCAGTTCCCACCCGAACTCGCGGCTGGCGGCGATGGCCTGGGAGCCATCGGTAGCCAGCATGGCGCCGATCTCGGCGGACGCCGCGATGAGCGAGGCCGTCTTGCCGCCGATCATGCGCAGGTATTCCTCCACGTCGACGGCCTCGCGTTGCTCAAAGGCGATATCCAGGTATTGCCCCTGGCACAGCCGAAAGCAGGTTTGATCCAGCACGCGGAGCGTCTGCACCACGGTGGCGGGGGGGACCCCTCGCTCCTGGAGCGGTTGCAGCGCCAAATGGGCCAGGATCAACATGCCGTCGCCGGCGTTGATGGCCTGGGGCATGCCCCAGAGGTGCCAAACGGTCTCGCGGTGGCGGCGCATGGGGCTATTGTCCTGGATGTCGTCGTGGATCAGCGAGAAATTGTGGAGCAGCTCGATGCCGGCGGCGGCGGGCAGCGCCCGCTGGATATCCCCGCCCAGGGCCTCGCAGGCCAGCAAGCAGATGAGGGGCCGCAGCCGCTTGCCGCCATCCGCCTGGATTGGCCGGAACTGCGCGTCCAGCCAGCCCAGGTGATAGGACATCATGCCATAGAAGGGCTGCAGGGCCGGCTCGGAGGGGACCAGCAGGGTCCGCATCTGGCTTTCCACCAGACGAACATGTGCGTCGAGATCCATGGTCTTACCTCCGCTGCCAGATTTGGCCATCTCGGATCAGGGGGACTTGGCGCAGCGCGGCCAGGTCGCGGGCCCCCGCCGCGAACATGGCGATGCGGAACGTCTCGATGAGCGCTTGCACCGCTGCGCCGGTGGCCTCTGCCGAGGTGGTGGCGGCCTCCAACAAGGGGCGAGCTATGCCCACCAGGTCGGCGCCCAGGGCGATGGCCGTGGCCGCCTCCACACCGTTGCGGACCCCGCCGCTGGCGATGATGGGCAGGCGCGGGGCGGCCTGGCGCGCCAGTTGCAGCGAGAGCGCGGTGGGGATGCCCCAACCGGCAAAGGCCTCGGCGATCTGGCGGGTGAGCTCGGCGGGGGAGCGGTGCTTTTCCACCTGGCTCCACGAGGTGCCCCCTGCCCCCGCCACGTCCAGCGCCGCGACACCGGCATCGGCCAGTTGCCGGGCCACCGCCGCCGATAGGCCCCAGCCCACCTCCTTGGCGATCACGGGGACGCTGAGGGCCCGGCAGATCGCCCCGATCTTGGCCAGGAGGCCAGAGAAATCGGTATTGCCGCCCGGCTGAAAGCACTCTTGCAGCGCGTTCAGGTGCAAGACGAGGGCATCCGCGCCGATCATTTCCACGGCCCGGCGGCACTCCTCCACGCCGTAGCCGTAATTGAGTTGTACGGCGCCCAGGTTGGCAAATAGGAGGATATCAGGGGCTACCTCGCGCACCTGGTAGGTGCGCGCCCAATCGGGATGCTCCACGGCAACGCGCTGCGAGCCGACGCCCATGGCCACTCCGTAGGCCTGGGCGGCCTTGGCCAGGTTCTGGTTGATCGGCGCGGCGATCTCGGCGCCGCCGGTCATGGCCGAGAGGACCAAGGGGGCCGCCAGCCGCTTGCCAAAGAGCTGGGCGCTGGCGTCCACGTCGGCGAGGGCCATCTCGGGCAGCGCGCAGTGCAGCAAGCCATAGCGCTCAAACCCGGCGGTCAGGCCCACCGCGCCGACGTTTTCCTCCATGCAGATGCGGATGTGGTCCTCTTTGCGATTCTGGTGCGTCATGCGCGTGCCTTCGTAACTCGACTTGGCGCCAAGTGTTTTTAGACACAGATATCAGGGTAGATCATACCAGTGGTGGGGCTTGGCGTCAAACCTGCGGCAGCAGTTGACCTCATTTCCCAAGGCGAGTATACTGGCGACGATATCTGCCCGATCCAGAGGCCCAAAAGCCATATATCATCAGGATCACGAGGAGGAAGATAGCATGAGCAGCGTTTTCGAAAAGGTCAAAGAGATCGTTATCGAGCAGTTGGGCGCCGACCCGGCCAAGGTGGTGATGGAGGCCAGTTTCCGCGAGGATCTCAATGCGGATTCGCTGGACTTGGTCGAGCTGGTGATGGCTTTCGAGGACCACTTCGGCGGCGAGATCTCGGATGAGGACGCGCAGTCCATCAAGACCGTGGGCGATGCCGTCAACTATGTTGAGAAACACATGATCTAGGCCGCGTCCGTCGACATGACCACGAGAAAGGTGCCTTGCCGGAGATCCGGTCAGGGCACCTTTTTCATGAAGGGAGCCTGGCATGATCCAGATCGACCATCAGCGCTGCGGCTATTGCGGGAGCTGCATCAGCGTCTGCCCGGTGGAGGCGCTGAGCCTGAGCGACGCCTATCTCACGGTGGCCGAGCGCTGCACCTCTTGCGGGCGGTGCGTCGCGGCCTGCCCGGTGACGGCGCTGAGCCTGCCTGAAGCGCAGGCTGGCCCGGCGACGCCGCTGCGCCATCACTATGATGTGGTCGTGGTGGGTGCCGGCCCTGCTGGCAGCACGGCCGCGCGCTATGCCGCCCAAGCGGGGCTCTCCGTCCTGCTGGTGGACCGTCGCCAGGAGATCGGCGCGCCGGTGCAGTGCGCCGAAGGGGTGGCCTACGAGCAGTTGCGGCCTTTTGTGGAGCCGGACCCGCGCTGGATCTCGGCCACGATTCGCAAGGCCAGCATCTCCTGCGCGGGGATGCCGGGGCTATCGGCCAGCAGCGAGGCCAGCGGGGCGCAGGGCTGCGTGCTGGAGCGGCGCGTCTTTGATCGCGCCCTGGCGGAGCTAGCCGTTGACGCCGGGGCCCGGTGCGTGGTCAAGACACAGGCCACGGGGCTGTTGCTGGAGGGCGGCGCCGTGCGCGGCGTCCGGCTGGAGGGGCTCGGCGGGCGCCAGGAGGTGGCGGCGCGCATCGTGGTGGCCGCCGATGGCGTCGGTTCGTTGCTGGGGCGCTGGGCCGGATTGCCGACGCGGCTGCCGCCTCGCGATCTGATGACTTGCGCGCAGTACCTCATGGCCGGGATTGACATCGATCCTGAATGCACCTATTATTACCTGGACGAGACGATCGCGCCGGGCGGCTATGCCTGGATCTTTCCCAAGGGCCAGGGCCGCGCCAACGTGGGCCTGGGCGTCCAGTCCGACCTGGCCGAGATGCCCCCGGTGGAGTATCTGAACCGTTTTGTGGAGCGCTACCGCTTCCTGGCGCAGGGCAGCCCGGTTTGCCTGATTGTGGGCGGGGTGCCGGTGTCCAGGCCGTTGGAAAGGCCCATTGCCGATGGCCTGATGGTGGTCGGCGACGCGGCGCGGCAGGTGGACCCGCTCACCGGCGGTGGGATCGCCAACGGCATGACGGCGGGGCGCCTGGCCGCGGAGGTCGCCGTGGAGGCGGTGGAGGCACGGGATACCTCGGCGGCGTTCCTGGCGCGCTATGGCCAGCGCTGGTCGCAGAGCCTGGGGCGCAAGATGGAGCGCAACTATGCTTTCCGGCAGCGGTTTCCCGTTGGGCAGCGCGCCAGCGAGCGCTTCATGCAGATCTTTGCCATGGCGGTGAGCAGCAGCAAGTAGGGGCCGAGTCCGGAAAACCCAAGAGGAGGCAGCGCATGACCTCAGTCGCCATCATCACCGACAGTTGTGCCAGCATCCCTGACGAGTTCTACGGCGAGTTGGGCATCTCGATGGTGCCGTACAACTTGCACATCGGCAAAGAGGCGCGGAAGGACCTGGTGGACATCGGCCGGGACGAGTTTTTTGCCTATCTGGCCCAGGCGACCGAGATCCCCAAGACGGCGAACCCCGCTGTGGGCGACTATATCGAAGCCTATCGCCGCGCCCTGCAAGACCATCAGGCAGTGATCTCGCTGCACATGACCTCCAGGGGAAGCGGCGCCTACCAATCGGCGTCCCTGGCCAAGACGACCATGGCCGGCGAGCTGCCGCCGGGGGCGCGCATCGAGGTGGTGGACACCCTCAACGTCTCGATGTGCCATGGGTGGATGACCATCGAGGCCGCGCGGGCCGCCCGCGCGGGGCGCTCGGTGGATGAGATCCTGGCGCTCCTGCACAAGATGATCCCGGTCGCCAAGATGATCCAGACGGCGGACACGTTGCGCTATCTCTATCTCGGCGGGCGCATCGGGCGCGCCAAGCACCTGGTGGCGTCCCTGCTCAATATCAAGCCCCTCGTCAGCATGGAGGAGGGGGTCATCGTGGCGCTGGGGACGGCGCGCAGCCGCCTGAGCGCCTTCAAGCGCATGGCCGAGTTGGTGGAGCAGCACGTGGGGCCGGGCGGCAAGATCAAGCTGGCCCTGGTGCACGTCGCGGCGCTGGAGGAGGCGAAGCAACTGCGCGACATGGTGGAGGCCAAAGTCACCAGCGTGGAGACGGTGTTCACCCAGCTTTCGCCGGTGCTCTCGGTGCATACCGGCCCTGGCACCGTGGGCTTGTGCTATTACCCGGTGGCTGGCATCGAGATCTAGCCAGACAGGGTTTTCCTGATTCATAGCGCTCTGGACAGGCGGGGAGAAGCGGCGCTTCCGACCGCCTGTTTTCCTGTCCGCTGCGGCCAAGGCGGCCAGGCCAGGGCGATTGCATTAAAAGTGAGGTAGAATAGCGGCTATCCTGTACAGGGGGGTAGCCGAGGTGGACAAGCCGGG
>ENA-UOUL01002533-UOUL01002533.1-bioreactor-metagenome-genome-assembly--contig:-NODE-2533-length-21025-cov-4.614426_pt1 | contig 21025 bp, 16 predicted proteins | sample MGYA00249838_ERZ747220 | MGnify/ENA primary metagenome ERZ747220 (study PRJEB28778, sample SAMN05720191) | bioreactor metagenome | isolation source: Anaerobic biogas reactor | place: USA:Washington...
CTCAAGCGTGTAGGTATCGTGATAAACTATATTTAATCGTGGTCCAAGAAGCGTTGCGCCACTTATCTGGAGAATCAGCTCGCCGGATTCCGACTCGAAGGGCACCTCAACCACAATTTCGCGGATATGTATGAGCAGATTTCCGCTAGCAGGGCTGGATTGTAGTGCTTTCTTCTCAAAGACTGCCGGAACTTTTACCCATGTTGGCGAAGCGGCCGTTCCAGAGTCACTGCTTGTTAGCGCAGCCCCATCCTTGAGCCGATTCTTCCAGTATTTCATCCGTTCGTATGGAATCTGTTGTTCCCGGCACCAACGACGCATATTCAAACCGCTTTGTTGAAATTCATCTATGCGCTGTTCCCATTCCTTGTGTTTCTCATTATGCAGCATGTTTCCTACCTCCGTTTTCCTTTGGAGATAACTTTTACATATGTTTTCAAGGTTTGATATGTGTGTGCAGTTTACCGCTTACGTTTGTGCAAGGTTGAGAACTCCGATGGATCGACATTAGTATCCGAATGATTGAGCAGCTCCGACTTGAAGTGGGTGCTGCTTTTTCGTGCGGCGAAATCGAAAAAGAACGGGAAAATCCTCTCCGAGCGCGCGAGCGAGAACATATCCAATCTATAACTCACATCACGCCGTTATCGCCCGAGTGATGAAGAGGGTCAGCGCCGCCAAAATCATCGAGATGCTCCGTTTAGTCGGCATTTTGGACTCTGCGGGCACGCGCCAAGCTCAAACGATATCGTTTCTTACATGCGGAATTCAACCCTTCGAATCTACATGTCGACAAACAGCAGGTATTCGCTCAGGAGCGTGCCGCCTGTGATCATTGGATTGTGATTGGTCAATGCGAATTGGTTTATAATGTTGAAGTCATTAATAAATATGGTAAAATTGACATTATAATTTATTATTTGTATCTACTATTTATTGTTTGTGCCTTGATTCGAGATTCTATGTATACAATAGCTGAAAGGAATGCAATATGAAACGAGCATTTTCATACATAGGATTTTCGAGCTTTCTTCTCTTTTTCAGTATCATGTTTATTCCGTTTTTTTACATGAGCACCGGAAAAGAATACGACTATAACCAACAGGTCAGCCGAGGATTTATCAGCCGGTCGGCAGTGTTTTTTAATATTGAAACCGGAGAGCCCGAACCGGAATTTCACACTCACATAGAGTTTAATACCGGAGAAGTTTTCGATTTTAATCACTACTCCGAATTGGACGGGGAGGGAATGCCATCATCCCCGGAAGAATTGGAAGAATATATCGCTGCAATTACACCTCCTCCCGAGGCTGTTCAGACTCTTCCGAATACAAGGGATGCGTCCGGATTATCCGTTATCGAGCGCCTTTTAACCGCGGGAACCGGTGACTATCTGGCGGCGGTTCATGACGGTGATACCCGATATGTGTTTTATAGCGGAGAGCCGACACTTCCGCCGGTCGTATCCGGACGTTTTTTCACACCGTCCGAATGCCTGTCTTCCGAGAAGCTCGCGGTGATCGGTTCGAACTATATGGATGAGACATATGAGGTGGGAAAAGATCGCTATATCCGCTATAACGATGTCGAGTATAAAGTGATCGGGGTGGCAGGGCTTTCGTATCCGACCACGCTGGATTCCCTTCGGTTCTTTAATATCGGATCGGCACCATTCACCGAACTCAATGGGATCCGTTTTTTTGTGGATGGCAAGACAAATACTCCCGAGGAAAATTTCGAGACCATGAAAGTCTTTGCGCAGAAAGAGATTGGAACCGAGCTGAAACGAATGGATATGCCCACGACCTTGACCGACCTGGTCTCAGGAGGCGTCTATTTGAAGCAACATTTGACCGTTCTGACTTTTGCGTTCATCGTTCTTACGTATCTGAGCATACTAACTTACACGCTATCCGCCGAGAACAAAAAGATCGGCGTCATGCTCTTATCCGGCATTTCCGTTAATCGAATCTTCCGGCATGTTTACGGTCGGATATTTGCTTTTGGCATTGCGGGGATCGGTTTGGGAGCGATCGTTTCTTCCGTCGTGCTTTCACTCCGCTATTTTCAACTCTCCGTCTCGCTCGTATTCCGGGATCTGGTTTTCTGGTGCGCGATCAGCCTTTTGCTCCTGCTCCTTTGCACCATACCGATCGTATTTCGGGTTCGAACACTTCATGTTGAGGAGGTCATTCGAAAAGCATGAGTTTTATTTTGCGAAACATCCGAAGAATGTCCTTTGCGCATTGGAAAAGCAACTTGCTGATTTTTATCGAAATGGCTGTATGTACCGCCATCTTTTTTATCATGCTTCATAACTATACGCTCGCGCAGCACACCTATGACCAGAAACTGTCGGGCACTGTGCGCGCGCAGCGCGTCGCCATCAATCTTCAAGACGTCACGAAGTTCGGTGAATTACTTCCCGGATCGACATTATACGACGTTGCACAGAAAGTCCAAAGGGATATTCTCGAGTCCCCGGACTGGGTCGCCTATGAAACTTTCTCGTTGACTTCTATTCCATACAGCCGCGATGGGTTCCCGACTGAAATCCCCGAAGAATTTATGGAAGAATTCGGTTACTCGGATTTCTGCGATACCTTGTTGCGCGGCATGCTGCTTTATAGCCCGACATATATGACGCAAAACGGGCTTCGTGTATCCGAAGGCCGAAATTTTGAAGATGCGGATTTTGAAGAGATCGACGGTCCGTCACCGGTGATTATCGGATCGGAATTATCTCCCTATCTCAATGTCGGTGATGTGATCACCTCAAGTAACACGATGGACGGGATCAACTTTTTCGATCGGCAAGCGGTCGTCATCGGCATCCTGGAAAAAGATTCATTTACGGTTGTGCAGGAAGGTGACGTCGATATTAATAAAACCTTCGTTTTGCCTGCCGCATTCGCAGATCAAGGAGGGTCTGAGTTCCGTTTGCAGGCGCTTCTGAGTGGTGGCGTGATTGTCCCGCACGACAAAAACCTGGACATTCAGGATAAACTCAATCAGATTACCGCGAAGTATGGCTTCTATCCGTTTTCAATTCAACCCGTCAACATGAATGAAGTCATCGATGCAACCATCGTGTCGCAAAAGAACCTGGTCCTATTGTCGGTCCTTGCCATACTGACCTCTTCTCTGGCCATCTTGTCCGTGGGCACGGTCCTTCTTCGCAGGACGCGCAAAGACACCCCGAACATCTGCATCTTCCTGATGTCGGGCATCCCGCTCGGGAAAATCATGACATCTATACTCATTGACCTTTTGTTTTGGGGAAGCCTTGCCCTGCTGCCGACACTCGTGCTTTCCTGGACCGAATACCGGGCTTTCCTTTTTCCGATGTGGCAATTATTACTCTTTCATTATGGTGCTTTGCTCATCGCATATATTCCGATTATTCCGACACTAGGTCGCATCAATCTCGATTACAACATTCGCGCCGGGGGCGAGTAGGAGAAAACTATGGCACTCATTCAACTCGAAAAACTATCGAAAAGCTACGGCCGCGGCAATAAAGCCGTTCCGGTCCTCATAAATCTCGATTTCACTTTCAACGCCGGTGAAATGCTCGCGATCACGGGCAAGAGCGGTTCAGGTAAAACCACCCTTCTCAACCTGATCGGCGCCGTCGATTTTGCGGACAGCGGCCGGTACCTTTTTAACGGCGAAGAAAAGCGTTTTCGGAGCGTGTCGGACGGCGTTCGTTTTCGAGCAAAAAACATCAGCTTCATCGTTCAGCATTTCGCGCTCATTGACGATTTCACCGTGTATGAAAATGTCCTGATGTCCCTCTGGGAGACGCCGACCAAGCCCCACGAACGCAAGAAGAAGGTCCTTGAAGTCTTGGAGCGTCTGGAGATCCTGGACCTCAAAGACAAATACCCGCCGCAACTATCGGGCGGCGAAAAGCAACGCACCGCCATCGCCCGCGCAATCGTCCGAAAGCCCGCGATCATTCTGGCCGACGAGCCGACCGGCGCCCTGGATGCTGCCGCAGAAAAAAACACCATGGACATACTCAAAGAACTTCATGCCGAAGGCACCGGTATCATCATCGTCACTCATGACCCCGAGATCGCGGCACAGTGCGACCGCGTATTCGAATTGTCAAAGGGGTAACGCAAGAACTTAGTCTACCGTAACATTTAGCGATGATTATAATGCACGCATTCGTCTGATTGGACTTCTGCGCTACTTTTTCGCGACCGAGATTCTCGTCAGACGACGCTCTTACTTATATCTGTAAATCGCCGCAATGCCGGTGTCTGAAGGCATCGCCTCTTTCTCGAGAACGAGAACGGTGCCGTTGCCGGAAAGCACCAACTCCGCCAGATCGTCCAAAATGTCGTCGAACTGCGGGTGATCCATGTCGCCGGTCTGCATCTTACCGGTCTCAAAATCGATTTTGCCCGGCACGACGCGGTCCGCTTCGATCAGAAGGGTCTCTACCCGACCTTCAAAAGCGGCACGAACGACTCGGACTCGATCCGCTGACCCCATGCCCTCTGCCTCGGCTTTGGCGTAGGATGTTGCAGTTTTGCTAACACGATCCGCATGAATTGCCTCGATGATAGCACGCGCACGATCCAGTAACTCGTCTGAATCCATGGCGTCGACGGCTTTATGAATGCCCTTTTCGAAAAGAAACGAATTGTTGCTGATTTTTCGAAAATCCGTATGGTACTCCTTGAGCGCGACGAGAATCAGGGGCAACTTCGATTTTTTCGAGTAGTTATCGAAAACAAATGCGTCGACGTAGCGAAAAAACTTCTCGGTGTCCTTATCAATCTCTGCCTTGACGTCACCATGGCCATGGTACATCGTCGTCCCGCGCGCTCCGCCGTAAGAACCGTGCGACAAATACGGCGCCGACAGTTCGCTGCCCAGCACTTCCTTCATGGTTCTCGGCGTCTCCGGCGGAATCAAAACCTCTTCCAATCCGTATCGGTTGCCCTGATATACGCAAAAATTCTCGCGGCTCAGGCCCAACAATTGATAGTCCCCCGGAAACTGAAAAGCGCGAATCAGCGGCTTGATGTGAAATCGTTCCGCGACCACCGCGTATTCCTTCACTTGCGTCTGAAGAAGATAAACCACACAACGGTTTTTCGATGCGAAAACCGCAATCCCATCGTGTGCGTGCATCCAAAAATCCGAATCATCACGGAGCTCGTATAACGGCTTCAAAAGCGCCTCAGAACTGTCACCACTCGCCTCTTGCGCGAGCGACGCCTCGATTTTTCGAAGAAGATTCTTGAAAACAATCGGATCCTGCTTGTTCTCCGAAGACCGCCGGTGAGTCGGCTGATATATCGAGACCAGCGGTCCGGACTCCTTGAAAATCATGTCGTTGGGGAAATGGGTCACAATCTCATATTTCATAAACGTCTACTCCCTTCGGTTCTGAAATCGAGTTCGAGTATCCATTTCAGTATACGCGGACGAGTTATATCCGTCTATATGATGCTGCTTAATTTGATTTGATAAATCCCTTGGCTCGCGCCGAGGGGGCCGGGATGAGGCTTGCCGAGATTACCGGCAAGAGCGAGCCCGAGGGTTTTGCCGGTATTTTCGGGACGCGGCAGGCTTACGGAGAGCCGGGGTTACCGGCAAGAGCGAGCGCGCCCGAAAATACGGCCTGACGGAGAGGGTTGGTGGGTTTTAGACTTTATTTTCGAGCTACAGAACTCTCACCACGGCAGGCGCGTAGCCTGAGACAATTTTCGTGCAGGCAACAATGCAGCGATCGCGATTTTGTGCAACCGTGAAAAGATTTCACGATTATTTTTTCTTGCGGGTATAGAATTTATAAAACATGACGGAGACGATTGTCGCGTATATCGCTATGACGACCAGTGTGCTATGAATGTCAGCGCGGATCATGATAATTGTTATTAGTCCGAGGACTACCATTATTTTTCAATTGCGCATTCTTTACGCCCATTATCTACGGCACGAAAACTACGAGGCCGCAGCATAGGAGCAGCTCCGAGAAATTCATCACGTTTATCTCCGCTTGCCGGAAATCGAATCCCCTACTTGCTCGCCTTCCGTGCCCGTCTCTTCCGCGTCGCAAACAGTAATCCGCCGCAACCCAAGGCCACACCCAGTCCAACAAAAGCCGCGATTTGAGGCATCGATTCCGGTGCTTCACCGGTTTTCGCAACACCCTGGCCATCGTTGCCCTGAGCATTCGCCGGCGCAATAATTGGCGTCGTCGTAGGCGTTGGGGTTGGAGACGGTGCGCTCGTCGGGGTCGGTGTAAGTGTCGGTGTCACCGTGGGCGTCACCGTGGGCGTCGTCGTAGGCGTCGGGGTAAGAGTTGGTGCGCTCGTCGGGGTCGCCGTGGGCGTCGCTGTCGGTATTGGCGTTGGTGTTGCTGTCGGAGTCGGCGTAGCCGCTTGAATTACCGTGAGATCAAACGTAGTGCTTTGACCCTCAACCGAATAAGTAATCGTATAAATGCCCGCGGAACGACCCGTAAAAACATATCCATCACGCGCCCAAGCCGTCGCATCAAAATCCCAAGTGCCGCCCGTAATATTCGGTGTCAACGTCACACTCTCGCCCACTTCGATGGGAGACTCCGAGGATGCCGACAGCATCGGAACCGCTCTCCACTGCGCGAAAATGTCCCTATTCTCAGAAAGCGTATAAGAATCTCCCACCATGAAAGACGTCCCGCTGCCATCCGCTGCCGTATTCCATCCGGAAAAAATATAGTTCGTGCGCGTCAAGTCATCCGCCGCCGGAATAGTCACGGATCTGCCATTCAAATCGGTGATATTCGCAATACTGCCCGTACCACCATTCGCACTAAAAGACAATGTGTTGAAATGAAGATGCGCGCCAAAATCTGGCGTCCACACCGCAGGCACCGTAATGCCATAGACTGCACCACCATCAAGCGCCGTAATCGGCTCATGCGTATGATCTGTAACAGGTTCCAGAGAACTATCGTTGCGCAGAAACACCGCTGCAGAACCGGAGATGGATAAAGCGCTTGTTCCTAAAGAAGCAGAACGACCCAATCCGATATCCTGCGCGCCGCCGCTGCTTGTGGCAAAAACTTGACCGCCGGAGATGTTAATCGCTCCGCCGGAACCATAATTTCCACCACCAATGCCTGCGCCATATTCCCCCCCGATCGTATCGACCGTGCCGCCAGAGATGTTTATCGTACCACCGGAAGCGCTGTCTCCGCCACCGATGCCTGCGCCAGACCGCCCCCCCATCGCATCGACCGTGCCGCCGGAGATGCTTATCGCTCCGCCGGAAGCATGAATTCCACCACCAATGCCTGCACCATAAGCTCCCCCGGTCGCGTCGATCGTGCCACCGGAGATGTTAATCGTGCCGCCGGAAAAGCCAGTTCCACCTCCACCGATGCCTGCACCATAAGCTCCCCCGGTCGCGTCGATCGTGCCGCCGGAGATGTTAATCGCTCCGCCGGAACCATAATTTCCACCACCGATGCCTGCGCCAAAGTACCCCCCGGTCGCACCGACCGTGCCGCCGGAGATACTAATCGTGACATCGGAACCGAACTGTCCACCCCCAATGCCTGCACCATAATCCCCCCCGGTCGCGTCGACCGTGCCGCCGGAGATGTTAATCGTCCCGACGGAACCTAAATATCCACCACCTATGCCTGCACCTATGCCTGCACCATATCTCCCCCCAGTCGCGTCGACCGTGCCGCCGGAGATACTAATCGTACCGCAGGAACTATGATCTCCACCACCAATGCCTGCGCCATATTCCCCCCCAATCGCATCAATCGTGCCTCCGGAGATGCTTATTAATCCGCTGGAAATGCCATCTCCAGCACCGATTCCTGCAGCATTTCCGCCTCCGGTCGCATACAAAGACCCTGCCGGATCGGATGTGCTGTTGATTGTAAGTGTCGCCGTCCCTTCGACTTGAATGCCCGGGCATGGGATACTACTTGCATCAATCGTACTTACACCTTCCAGAAGGAGCGTATTGCCCGTGCCGGAAAAGGTTATAGGAGAGTCCAATAAATGATAATTGTTGGTGATTGAGAGATCCCGAATAGTAAGCGTCACATTTGAGCCGCATACAATCCGAATATTTGTATTCGTACCGGAAAATGTGACACTTGCATTATCATCTACGCGAAAAATATCGCCCGTAGCATAGTCTCCGATGTTAATTGACGCACCATCAGAAATCGTATGTTCCGCGGCAGACAGAGTACCCGTCGGAAATAAGCTAATGACCCATAGCATTGCAACCAAGAATGTGGAAAATTTTCGAATCATAGAGATACACCTCACATACTTTGATATTTTTGGCTCAAAAAATGGCGATTTTCTCGCCTTCGTTAATCAAATGGGCAGGAAAATATATGGTATTTTGTAAAATAATTATTATTATATCCGAGCGTAATGCAGTACACTGAATAACTACATCTTAATGATTTTACAATACTATTTTACTTGGGTCTACTATTAATCCTTAAATGATCATAAATATTTTCGTTGTATCAAAGAATAGCCGCTAAACACATTTGATGTAGAAATATAGATCGGAGATCTTTCGCTACCGGCAAAAGTGTCTTGGAGAGGTTTTGCCGGTAGTTTCGCGACGCGGCGTTTTCGCCCACCCGCACACACTATTTCCCCGGCACTATCCACTTAACCCAACCGTGCCGTCACTTTTCCCTTTAAGGTCTCCGTCACTTCCGGTGCAAGCTTGAGCTCGCCCGGATTTTCGAGCACTTCAAGAAGGCGGGTCAGTATGCTCCGGATTTCAGGTGCCCCGGGGCGCGATTCTACGTGCCGCATGAATTGCTCCAGCGCTTCTTCGGCGTTTTCGTACATCGAAATGCCGGCCACCGGGCCTTCGTCTATGAGCGCGTCAACGATAGCGAGGATGCTCGAAAATAGCTCTTCGTCGATGGTGTCTTTGCGAAGGACGTCGATGAGTCCGCCTTTTTCGGCCACGGTCAGGGCGAGATAGGCGTCGAGTACGTCATTGCTTAATCCGTCGCGAAGGATCCAGTTGCGGATGTCTTCGGTCGAAGGCTCTAGGCGGTCGACTGCGTGGATTTTGCCCCAGCCGCAAACGTTTTTCGCGATTTGCCAGAGGAGTTCGTCTGTATCTGAGCGATTCATGAGCGCGGTCACGACGTATAGTGTGAATTCGTCGCATGCGGCAAGTGTCAATAGACTTTGGGTGATTTCTTCTTCACCCTCGGTTTCCATGATGCCCAGCAAGGCGACGCCCAGTTTGACGAGCTCTTTGTCCGTAGATTCAAACGCCAGGCGGCACGCGTATGCGGCAAAGTTTGCTAGGATAATGCCGCGGCTGTTGCCGCTGATGTCCTGTATGAGATGATCGACCAGACTGAGTGCCGTGTGAGTCCGGACGAGTTCGATTAGTCGAGGGTTCGGCTTGGTGCCGTGTTTTTTGACGTCTTTACGGATGATCTTCGATACTTCTGCCGCAATATCGGGAGCTTCGGTGACGCCGAAGTGGTAGATGCGTATACCGTCTTCTGCGCCGTTTGCGAAACGAACAACTTTCGGGAAGCCGGTATCTTGTGAGGCACCCGGGTCGCCAGCGGTGCCGACGGTGCCGGGGTTGTTTGGATCGGCCGCTGACTCTGCCGCAGGTTCCGATTCGCTAACATTCGCGCCCACGCGCACGCTCCCACCCTCTATCTCGGCAGTCTCCGATTGCGCCAATTCAAAATCTCTCGGCAACGTGCCGTCGGGCTGCAGTGCATCAACAATCCTGTCAAAAATACTCTGTGGCTTCATGGTTGGGCCTCCTCCAGTTTTTTGAATGTCACAAACTGTTCCTTGAGCGATATTTTGCCGACGGTGTAGCCGATGGCTTTGGCTTCCTTTTTCGCGTTCAAAAACGAGTGGTCGATCGGAAATCAAATCCCAGAACCGATGCTTTGTCGTCAAAACTCATGCGAAAATGCTCGCGACGGTCTTTTTCGAGATGGTGCCACAACGGCTCGTATTTGCTCATTTCTGTTGCCTCAGTATTCTGAAGGATTTTCATTGATTTTGCAATCCTTGTTCCGCCTTCTCTGCTTCGCTGCCGTACCGTATTGTCTTGTAAACGGTTACGGCAATATCGATGGCGGTAAATATGATGATGAAGGTCAATAGAATATTCGAAAACCCGATCCCGTCAAAACAGGTCGCGCAGACGAAATCGCTTGGATTTTCGTCCAAAAACTGTTGCAACCCTCGGCCGAAGTCCGGATTCCAGACCGGCAAAAACTTCAATACGATGATGGCAATTGCTACTTGCGAAACGCCTGTGACAATTGTACTCACCATGACCTTGATATTGTAACGTCCGATGATGAGCTTCAAGATGGCATCCGCCAGGCCAATCGCCAAGCTGATTAAAAGAAACGGCAGAATAATGTTCCATTTGTCTAGATTGAAAATCGGGATGGTCTCGATAACATCGTCTTTGAACCATGTGATGCCCATGAGCTGTGGTGCAAAGATGATTAGCGCCGCAAAGATGATCGAAAACACGATGTCGACGATGCTGTCGCTTCTCGGAACGAGTGCTTTTTTCGATGGGACAGCAGTGAGCTTTGCCGGTGTCCACACGCTTTTTTCGCCGGTCGGCTTGTCGGCAAGATCCGCCGTCGTCCATGCCTTCTCTTTGGCTTCGTCGAGGTCGACCTTCTGGCGCTCCATGATGGCAAACACCAGCGTGACGCTCCCAAATACGCCGATGACCGAGCTGATCATGCTGCCGAGCCCTTGCGAAAAGGCCCGCGCTCCGACTCGGATGCCGTCCGAAAGGTCGGCAATGTCGCTGGCAGAGTAGCCTTCGAACAAGGCCTGAAGTAGCACAATGACAAACACCGAAATCGCCGTGCACATGAGTGCGATTTTCAATACGGTCAAGTACGTTGCGTAATACGTCGGCCCAATCAGAAAATTGCTTTCTCCGCTATACTTTTTAGCAAATTCTGCCGGGTCGCCCAGGGCGATCAGCGCTGATTCGACGCTGCCCTTTTCGTCAGCCATATCGCTGATGAGTTCTCGAAGCTCCATAGCCACGTCCTCCCGCTGTGCTTTCGGCAGTCGACGGGTGACTTGTTGACATCCTCCCCTCCCTGAAGAAAGGGGATTCCTACTGCGTTCAGGCAAACGCCTGAATCGCTTTGGAGGGTTCCTGATTCACCGAGACGGCTATTGCCATCTCTCCACAGGCTAACACGGCACGCCCTGCCGCTTCTATGTTCTTGGCCGCGTTCACATCGGCATTCTCACTGTGTCCACAGGCTGTACAGCAGAATCTCGCTTGCGAGGTTCGGTTTTCTTTTGCGGTGTGTCCACAGCAATGACAACGCTGACTGGTGTAATGAGGCGCAATCAAAATGACGTGCCCGCCCTTCCACTTCTGCTTGTAGGTGAGTTGTCGTACAAACTCACCCCAGCCTTGATCGAGAATCGACTTGTTCAGTTCGGATTTTGTCTTGACATTCGTGCCGGGGCATTCGGTTGTACCCTTGGCTGAACGGCTCATTTTCTTCACTTGCAGATCTTCAACAACGATGACTGCGTGGTTTTTGCAGAGCATGGTTGTTGTCTTGTGCAGGTGATCGTTTCGGATGTTAGCAATTTTCATATGGCACTTCTGGATCTTCCGCTTGATTTTTTTAGCGTTTTTGCTTCCTTTTTTCTTCTTGGCGAGCTGACGCTGGAGTCGGGCAAGCTTTTCTTCTCTCTGACGAAGGCTGTGGATCGGTACAATCACATCCCCGGTAGAGAGCGTTGCAAACTTTGATATGCCGACATCTATTCCGACGATGGATTGAGAGGAATGTACCGGTTCTTCTACGTCCCTTTGCGTTTGGATGGAGATATACCATTTCTCCCCGCGGAGGCTGACCGTAGCATTTCGGATCGATCCTTCTATACTGCGGCTCTTGCGGTAGCGTATCCATCCTAATTTGGGAAGAAAGACACGCTGGTTATCTTCCTCAAGTTTGATCTGCTTTGCGTCCGGAAAACGGAAGCTGTCGTGCTGTCCCTTCTTTTTGAATTTCGGATAGCCGGACTGCTTCTTGAAGAATTTTTGAAAGCCTTTGTCTAAATCCATCAAAGTCTGTTGGAGTGCTTGAGAAGGGGATTCTTTCAGCCATACCGTATCCGGATCCCTTTTCCATAACGGAAGAGATTTTGCCATATCGGCATAGCGGACATACCCTGCTTCTGCCTTATGGCTTTCCTGCTGCACGGCAAGAGCTCGATTATAGACATACCGACATGATCCGGCAAAGCGGCTCATTTGTCTGCGCTGCTCTCCGTTGGGCATTAATTCGAATTTATAGGCTTGCAAGATCTTCATGCACTTATTATACCGAACTTTTGTTCCTGGGTCTCATAGGAAAGATAAATATCTCCACTTTTTCGCCGGTCTTCCGCCGCGATCGCATTGACTGTTTGACTCAGCGATAATTATACGCTTTGATCCATCGACTGTGCCGAGACAACCGAAACCAGCGCTTAGACACAGCGATAATTATACACTTCGATCTGCATCAAGTTCCAGCACTGTTCATTCGGATCTTTTCGCTCGTCATTTAGAAGATAAATACGCGAAACGAGATACGCACGCTGTCACATATTTTTTCGATAATTCATGTTTTCGGATCGGGGCTCCCACGACGGATAAATCTCCGTCTTCCAAGTATAGATCAGGTTCTTACCCACACTCTCATAGCCGATTTTTTTATAAAAAGTCTGATCGCCTCCGGTCATGCCTTTGCATTCCGGGTGCACGGAAGAAAGCCGCTTGAACGCTTCGTTCAAGATTTTCGTGCCCAGGCCTTTCCGGCGCTCCCACCAGGCAACACCCAGCGGCTCCAGCTCACAGTAAGGCATACCCTCTCGATACCACAAGATGGCCATCGCAACCGGCCGCCCCCATGGATCTAGGATGCAAAGATCAAAGTTCGGATTGTACGACTTCATTTTTCGCACATCACCAAAAGCCCTCTCCGCCTCCTTGCACCGGTCGATGCTGTAGTTGAACGACGCCATATGCACATTCGACAGAAAAAAATCCGGCGTCTCATTCCCGTCCGCATAACGGTAACCGGGCGGGAGCTCGGAATCCAACTCGCTCGAGTCGAACATCTTGAGAAGCGTCGATTCGCTCCAGTCCTCTTTGCAAAAACCGTGCGCTTCAGCCATTTTCAAAAGCACCGTATTCCAAACCGGGACTCGAAGTTTAACAAAACGCGTCGTCCCGTTCGCCTCAACCTGAGACATCCCGGTCTGCGCGAAAAAAATCATCTCTTCGATCAGTTCCTCATCTTGCGCCGCCTCCTTGCTCTCGAAAAGAAAAAACGCATCGCCCTCCGACGCCGCCTCATTGATGGCGCATGCGACCATTTCCCCGCCTTTTCGAAAAACACCGGCCGTTCTCTCGAGCACCCTCGGCACTCCCTTAAAATTCGGATGTAAGCCCTCGCAAAACTCAAAGCGGGCCAAACCGAAAATCGGATGCTCCCATTGGTACGACCGAAGAATTAATTCTTCTATCTCATCAAAATCTTTAGGATCATAGTACGAAAATTCGTATTTCATAAGTGCCCCTTGTTTCTCTTCATGTTCATTGCATCTCCCAGCATATCGTATTTCATATATTACAAGTACTTTTGTGGTTTTTCCAGAAGAAAAACTTACCCCGCCAATGACTTCTCGAGACTCTCATTATGCCGATTCGTCGGTTCGGCGAAAGATAGACTCGACGCGAACAATCCAACAAACATGCTCATCCACTCTGAATCAGAGCAGGAGTTTTCGAATGTAATATTCAATAACCCTGGAGTTAAGCGGCTTGTTTACAGTCTCATACGTCAGAATAAGATTTTCGTCGGCTGAATATCCGGCCAGAGTGTACATGTCGATTCGCTTAGTGGCATAATCTGCATAATCCGCGTCTGACATCATGCCGTTGTGCTCCCACAAAAACTCTTTTCGCATCCGAACATTCAGGCAAGTGAAGTCCGGATGTATTGTTCCGCAACCGCGAATCTGCAGCGGGCACTCGTAGCGGTAAGGAATATTGAAACGGTTCAAAGTATCCGCGATGATTATCTCGGACTTCGACCGGACACGCTCTCCTTTTGCCGAATAATACTCTGAAGCACCATCATTGAACGCCTTCATCTTATATTCAAAATTCATCCATTCTCTGGCGTAGTCTTCATCCGGGAGTATAACCGGCCTAATCAAGGTCTTGCGACACTCGTGAAGAGAATTATAAATCTCCTCAATTCGTTTCGGCTGATAAGAATTAAGAAACCTTTTTAATATTTTGATTTCAACCGTCAATTCAGCAATCAACTTGCAATCATAATCTTTCTGCGCAAGCGCTGCTGCAAGCTTGTTTTGATTACGTTTGAGATAGACGCCGTTTCTGTCAACAGTTTCTTTTCTATAATAGTATTGTGTTGCCAACCTATTTTGAGTCACGCGAATTTTGCCAACCGGTGCTTTTTCAATGGACATTTCTTTATCCATCAATACTTGTTCAATTTCTGCGACTCTTTCCTTAACGTACTCAAGGAGAAAATCATGATTCAGCTCTACTATTTTGCTTTCCTTCATTATCATAGATGTTGATTCCTTTGCTAGACAAATTAATTCATAATTTCTCGTGCATTAGCATTATATTTTCTCAATTCATTATCTGGTCCAAATCTATTCGACAAATGCATAGGAAGTCGACTAGTGATATGTAAATCAATATCAATTTGCGATGTCATACGGCACTAGGATAAATTGCCTTTTAAATCAAATTTTTCGTTGTGCATGAGAAATTACGGTATTTTCGAAGTAGTCTACTCACTTGCTCAACAACATGACGCCCGCAAATACAAGGAGTCCAGTTTTAAGAACACTGTACTCAATAGTTAATTCATCAAGTACCCAATCGACGAAGTTCTTGTCCGGTTTTCGTCGAAGAGTGCGATGATTGCGATTTGACGTGTGCGCCTTCTATGTGGCGAAACGTTTCGCTGCATTCTAATACATACGAAACCGTTACAGATATGCGATTTCGTATGTATTTTTCTATCATTACTTCCACTTTTTCGCATTCTAATACATACGAAATGGATTCAAATTTGCGATTTCGTATGTATTTTTAGCTCCAAAATGCACTTTTTTCGTAGTCTAACACATACGAAACTGTTACAAATGTGCAGCTTCGTATGTAATCTGCTCTTACGTCGGTCATCATCCGTGTTTAAGGCTTAGTTACAAATGAGCTTTTCAATAAATCGACCCCCCTAAGCACAAGAATGCCGCCCCGGTGTCTCCACCAAGAGCGGCATTCTCGCCAGGGTATGCGATTATGTGATGCGCATTTGATTATCTCAAGCCAAGAGCGTCCTCAACAAATCCTTTGTCTCTAACCAGCCGCAGTAACCGGTCCTCACTCTCAAGTCAAGAGCGTTCTCAACTAATCCACTGTCTCAAGCGGTCCTTAATTTCAAATCAACCGCACCTTCCTGCACTTACGCTACCTCTACCCCATTTTGTATCTATGCATCGTAAGCGCACTCAAGTAATAATCGCACTCAAATGTTCTCTACTCAACGACCTCAACGCGCACGTTGCGTATTGAGATGTCTGCGATGGAGCCTCTTTTGCCCATGTTGAATTCGAGGCGGCCGTTGTTGTCGTCTTTGTCTGTCATGTCGAATTCGAATTCGTAGGTTTCCCAATCGGTCGACAGTGCCATGAGCGTGTCTTCAAAATAGCGGATCCATCCGTTGGTCGGTGCGGATATGCATACGATCATGTCGCGCTCTTCGGAGGCTTTGGCTTCGAAGGTGATGCGATAGCTGTTGCCTTTGATCATGGCAAGCTCCGGTTGGACCAATTGCACGGAGTAGTCTTCTGTACCTTCGTTTTGGGATTTGATGACGATGGTTCCGTCTACGATTTCTGCACTTCCTTCGCCACCGTTGAACAGGAGGAATTTCCAGTTGATGTCGTCGGTCAGATCTTCAACCTCGGCAAAATCACCGTTGTAGATCATGTTGCCGTCCGGAAGGGCTTCACGGAAGTCTTTGACGGGCTTGGTGACGTTGGTGTCATATTCCGGCTTTTGGTAGACACGTACATAGTCGATCATGAATTCGGCTTTGCTGAAATCGGTTGTCTCGTCGGGGTTGCCGGGCCAGTTGCCGCCGACGGCCAGGTTCATCTGGACGAAGAAGGTCTGGTTGAAAGGCGCCGGATAGGGCTTATCGTCTTCGCCTTCGACGGCTGAGAACCAGTCATTGACTGTGTTGATGAGGTTGCCGTCTATGTAAAAACGCATTTCGCCGGGTTCCCATTCAACGGAGAATTCGTGAAAATCGTCAGCGTACGATCCGTTTTCAAGCTTTAGGAATCCTTGTTGTTCTCCGTGAGGCTCGCCGTAATGGATGGTCGAGTAGGCGATGTCGGTCTGGTTGCCGAGGACTTCCATGATGTCGATTTCACCGCATTTCGGCCATTGACCGTAATAGCTTTCATCGGTCGGCATCATCCAAATGGCCGGCCAGAGTCCTTGTCCCTCGGGGACTTTGGCGCTGACAACGACTTTGCCGTACATGAAGTCTTGCTTGTTTTGGGTGGTGACTTTTCCGGAGGTATAGTATGTGCCGCCGTCATCGGTCGGTGTGGCCAGTGCCTTCAGGACCAGCGCGCCGTCGCGGATGAAGATGTTTTCGGATGATTCGGTGTATTCCTGGAGCTCGTTATTTGTCCAGCCGGGCTCTCTCAATTCAAAATTCCAGGTGTCCATATCGACTTCTGCGGTGTCGAATTCATCGTTCCAAAGTAAGTCATAGCCGTCATATTCCGGAATTGCGGAGGTCTCGGGCTCTGTGGCCGGCGTGGTGTCTTCCGTTTCGACCGGTGTGGTTGCGGCTGTAGTCGTTGCGCTAGCTTCGGTTTCTTTCGGTTTTTGGCAGCCGGCAATTGCACCGGTGATCATTAGCGTTGCTCCTGCAAGTGCCATCCATTTCTTAAAGTTTTTCATGCTGGTCCTCCTTTTTGGTTGCCTTCAGGTTTTTTAACTGTGGTGTTTATGCTGGTTTCGTATATCTGTTCTGCGTATGCTGGCCATCTATGACATTCTCATCCCACACGGCCCACGTCATACGGCTCTATCGAAACTACTCTGTCAGTATCGATATGATCTCATCACGAACGGATGCGTAGTGGGGATCAATGATTCCGAAATCTTTCTCCTTGTAGGTCCAGACGGCATGTCCGATCTGATGGGATTTGAGGACATCGATGACATCGGCGAACCAGCGCACGGTGTCTTCGACCGGCGCTTGATCAATCACTCCGAATTCGCCGCAATAGAGTGGCACGCCGGCCGCCTCCGCTGCTGCCAACGCCCCGCGAATCATGTCGTCGATAAATGGTTTTCCCATCGTTTCAACCTGCGTCGTCATGACGGCGTCGCCTTTGATGCCCAAAACCTCGGATTTGGCCTTGTAGGCGGCCATGCTGTCCGGGTATGAGATTGGCTCGACGTCTTTGATTTCCGGCACCCAGAATGCTTTTTGATGCGTGAAAAGCAGGGGCTCATAAAAGTGAAAAGTGTAAATAATCCCGCCGGAAATCGGCGGATTCAATAATTTTAGGGTATCGGCGCTGTTCCACTTGATGCCGCCGTAAATAATCGGCGTCAACGGTGCTATTGCCCGGATTTCGGTGATTGCTCGCTCGATCAGGGCATTCCACCCGTCAGCGTTTTCGGTCTCTACGACTTCATTTAAGAGTTCAAAGGCGACATGCGGCTCCGTTCCGAAGCGCTGAGCAATTTCGGTCCATATCGACAAGAATCGCTCAATTAATGTCTCATCCGCGAAAAGATTGTTTTTCGAGAGGTCGCCGGCAAAGTTAAAATCGTATCCGCCGACCTTGTGGAGGTCGAGGATAATGTTCATCTGATTCTCGGATGCCATTGCCACGAGCGCGGCCAAACGGGCATATCCGGCTTCGATTGGTGCGCCGTCCTCATCTTGAACGACGTTGTAGTCAAAGGGCAAACGGACATGATCAAAGCCCCACTGACGAATTTGCTGCATGTCTGACGCATCGAAAAACGTGTCATAGTGCGATTGCTCGTGCGAGCACTGGGATAGAAAACCGCCTAAGTTGATGCCTTTTTTAAGTTGCATTCGTACCTCCTCGTATGCGCTGCCGCGCCTTCGTTCGAATCTTTCACCCTTGTCGTTCACCTGAGCCGCCGCGTCCTTCTTCATCATTTCGGATCGCCTTGCGCCTTCGGGGCTGCCGCATCGGTTGCTCTGCTGCGAGGCATTGGGGCGCTGATGCGCTGCGGCAATATTGAAAATGCGCCGGAGAGCACTTTTCCTATAGTTGCAGAATGACATAGAAGCGATGCAAAATATATCGTTTATATATCTTTTTTATCGTTTTTGTGACATCATTATGATTAAGTTCATATCTGATTTTGAGTGTCGATTGCAATTTAAATCATCGGCGTCGAACCCGACTATTGAGCTTTTCGCGGTATCGATAATAACTACAGACGTATAATTTTCCGGGAGTGTGATTATGCAAAGTGAAAAAGCATTATTTTATCGGGACTTTGTCCGGCGCGAGAGTAATATCGCCCGGGCTCCTTATCCGCCCGAGCTCGAGTTCTATTCGGTGATTAAATCCGGTGATGTGCGGCAAACGCGCGAATTGTGTCGCGTCCCATTTTCGGAAAAAGAGGGTCTGGGCGTCCTATCGCATCAAGCGCTTCAGAATTTGAAATACCATCTGGTCATCACCATTGCCATGGTCGCCCGGTATTGCATTGAGGGCGGCATGGAGCTGTCGGAGGCTTATGGTCTGAGCGATGTCTACATCCTTGAGACTGACAGCGCGAAAAACTCGGATGACCTTGTGGCTATTCACCGAACCGCTTGCATCGACTATGCAAGTCGCATGCGCACGCTTCGAAAACAAAAAATCCACACCGGTCACATCGCGAAATGCATTGACTATATTTATGATCATTTGCATACGAGAATTACGGTGGAGCGACTGTCAGAGCACGTCGGGCTCAACGGTTCCTATCTGTCCCGCCTTTTCAAGTCCGAGGTCGGCATGTCGATTACAGATTATGTCCGACGGCAAAAAATCGAGACCGCCAAAAATATGCTCGTCTATTCCGATTACAGTTCAGCTCAGATCGCTCTGGTGCTGGCTTTTCCCAGCCAGAGTTATTTTTCGGAAATTTTTCGCAAGCATATCGGTACGACCCCACGAAAATATCGCGCCTCTCATTTTCGCGAAACCGGCATCGGACCGTCGACACATCATGGCAATTTTTGAAAAAGTATGGTATTATTTATTCTATATGATATAATTTTTGGTTTGCGTTCTCAGTCGTCCTAACTTATATAGCGCGTTGCCTGAATATTGACCAATTTTCAAGCCGTCACTATCTCCTTTTCGAAGATCGTGTTTTCGCGAGTTTATACGACCATGTTAGTTCGCTCTTGTCTGCTTTTTGAAACGGGGGTTTATTTATGTACAATGTCAATGAATACATCGTCTGCCAGTCGGCCGGCATTTGCCGGATCGTCGAGATATGCCGTAAAGACTTCGGCGATGTCGAGCGCGAGTATTATGTTTTGCAATCGGTCTACGGCAACGGGATGAGGGTCTATATTCCAACCGACCAATTCGAAAAGGTCTTGCGTCCGGTCATGTCCAAGGACGAGCTGATGGCATTGGTCGACGGCATTCCGGACATGGATTCCGAGTGGATTCCTGACGATTCTACGCGGAAGGCGAAGTATCAGGACGCCCTCCAGAACAAGACCCAACCGGAGCTTTTGAGCATGATCAAGCTCATCCATACGCGCAAAGCAGATCTCGAGAGCAAGGGCAAACGCTTACCTTACTCAGACGCCGAAGCTCTCAAGGAAGCCGAGAAGCTCCTGACCAACGAATTCGCTTTCGTTCTTGATATCGAGCCCGAAGAGGTGGTCCCATACATCGTCAGGCAATTCGAAGCCTGTTCCGAGTCCGAAACCGAATCCGATTCTGAATCCGAAGAGTCGTAGTCCGATTCTCAGGCAACCTCATATTGTTACCATTACTACAGGCGCCTCTCCTCCGGGAGGGGTGTTTTATCTTTTAATACAGGCGCCTCTCCTCCGTGAGGGGTGTTTTATCTTTTCAAAAAGAAAATCATACCCCATGCAAAAGGCTTATGCTTGTTATAATTAATAGGACACCCTCTTGTCCGATTAAATTCCCTATAATTCGATCATACGACATCAATTCAACAGGAGGTTTTTCTATGGGACGCCCGACGACGAAAGTGGATTTACTCGAAGCAGCTCATTCTCAATACCATAAGCTTCAGTCGCTGATTGATACACTGCCCGAAGGCGACAGACACGCCGAGATATCCTTCTCCGTTTCTTTTCTCGAAAAAAACAAAGAAGCGCACTGGACACGCGACCGAAACCTTCGCGATATTCTGGTGCACCTCTATGAGTGGCACTGCCTTTTCGTTGAGTGGATTCGCGCCAATCAATCCGGAACAGGTGCCCCTTTTCTTCCCTCACCATACACATGGAAAACCTATGGGCAGATGAATGTCGCATTCTGGGAAAAGCACCAAGATACGAACCTCGAGGACGCCTTGAACTTGCTTGATTCCAGCCACAAGAAAGTTATTGGCCTGCTCGAAAACGAGTCTGATACGGCTCTTTTTTCCAAAGGGCATTACCCTTGGACCGGCGGCTCGACGCTCGGCAGCTACGGTGTTTCCGTCACCTCCAGCCATTACGATTGGGCGATGAAGAAGATTAAGCAGTATATGAAGCAGAAGTGAGTGTTTTGCATTGGTTTGAGGTGGTTTGGTGTTGCTTTTAAAAACCGCCAAATTCGGGGGTTCACGTATTTGTGCCAGCGCGAAACGGTTTGATAGACTTTTGCATCTATTATCTTCA
>ENA-UOUL01002535-UOUL01002535.1-bioreactor-metagenome-genome-assembly--contig:-NODE-2535-length-21022-cov-5.998042_pt1 | contig 21022 bp, 19 predicted proteins | sample MGYA00249838_ERZ747220 | MGnify/ENA primary metagenome ERZ747220 (study PRJEB28778, sample SAMN05720191) | bioreactor metagenome | isolation source: Anaerobic biogas reactor | place: USA:Washington...
TACGCCTGGCAGAAGTCCGGAGTGTCTCCGGGTGCCGCTGATACCGCACCTACAACGAGGTTATCACGTTGTCGGCGGCATCAGGTGGCGAAGAAAATCAGTAAAGAATACAGGGATGGAAGTCTGCGTTATGAAATCAAATACGCTATGACGTTTCCACCTCAAGCCGTCCACAGGTAATATACCACAAGCCAGGTGTCCTGCACAACTGTTTTTCTTCTAATTTCTAATTAGATTTGAATCCGTGTGGATGGGATCGGTGCCAGTTCCATGCGGAAGCAACAATGTCGCGAATCTCTGTATATCGCGGCGCCCAGCGAAATCGCTCCCGCAACTTATCGGAATTAGCATATAGCCCCGGCGGATCGCCCGGACGTCGTGCCGTCACCTCCGCCGGAATGGCGTGGTTCGTCACGGCCCGCGCAACTTCGATGATCTCGAAAACGCTCGTACCCTTGCCGGTGCCGACGTTGTAAGCCTCCTTGCGCCCTTCGGTGATGCCTTCGATCGCCAGGAGATGAGCGTCCGCCAGGTCCTCCACATGAATGTAATCGCGGATGCAGGAGCCATCGGGTGTCGGATAGTCGTCGCCGAAAACCTTGATTCCGTCTCTTTGCCCCAAAGCGACTTGCAGTACGAGGGGTATGAGGTGAATTTCAGGCGAGTGGTCCTCGCCGATTGAGCCGTCCGAGGCCGCGCCGGAGGCATTGAAATAACGCAGCGCGACCGAACCCAAGCCCCAGGCGCACGCGGAATGCTCGAGCATGTATTCCACTGTCAGCTTGCTGGCGCCGTACGGGCTTATAGGACTCTTGGGCAAGTCTTCAGTGATCGGGAGCCGTTCCGGCTCGCCATATACCGCACACGTGCTGCTGAACACCATTCGCCGGATGTTCAAATCCCGCATGCACTCCAGCAGATTGAGCGTGTTGACAACGTTGTTTCGGAAGTATTCCAACGGCCGCCGCACTGATTCGCCGACGTCGAGCGAGCCCGCGAAGTGCATGACGGCGTCGAAACGACCGGGCCGCAGCAACTCAGCCAGGCGGGCCTTGTCCGACAGATCGCCCTGGACAAAGTCGGCGCGCGGATCGACTGCCTCGCGGTGGCCGGCCGAGAGATTGTCGAACACGCTTACTTCGTGCCCCCCAGCGAGCAAACGCTTGACGCAATGACTTCCGACGTAGCCCGCACCGCCTGTGACGAACACGCGCATCGTGTGCTCCTTTGTATCGTGCGCTCCTTGAGCCTGTAGCGCCAATCCTGTAGCGCCGGCCCCCCGTGGCCGACGTAGGGAAACCTGTTCGCGCCGGCCCCGCGCGGCAGACGCACGGAAGAATCATCCCGCCTGCACGGGCCGCGTCAAATGAAACAGCAGACATTTTTCGGACCATCGGCCTCAATCCGCGGCTGATCCAAGCCAAGCGTGCGTTCGAGTTGCCTCGCCGCGGCGCCCCCCTCTACGTATAATCCCCGCGCAATCCGGTATTAAGGCAGCGGTGCGACAGTGATCATCACTATTGATGGCCCGGCTGGTTCAGGAAAGAGCACCGCCGCGCGCAAGCTGGCAGCGCGGCTGGGGATTCCCTACCTGGACACCGGGGCCATGTATCGCGTCGTTACGCTGGCCGCCCTTGAAGCAGGCATCGACCTGAGCGACGAGGCCCGCTTGGCTGCGCTGGCGAGCGGCGACGACTACCAGCTCGACCTCGGCCCGACCCACATTCGAGTCACGCTGCGAGGACGCGATGTAACGGAGGAAATCCGTTCGATGCGCGTCAACGACAACACGCGCCACGTGGCGGCCCTGCCCGCCGTGCGCCAGGCGCTGGTCGACAAGCAGCGTGCGATCGGCCGCCGGCTTGGCTCGCTCGTGACTGAGGGGCGCGATCAGGGCAGCGTCGCCTTCCCCGGCGCAGACGTGAAGTTCTTCCTGGATGCCTCGCCGGAGAAGCGTGCGGAGCGCCGCCTGCACGAGCTGCTCGCCGATGGCGAGGATGTGACCTTCGAACAGGTACTGGCGAACTTGAGTACGCGCGACCGCACCGATTCCCAGCGCCAGGCCGGACCGCTGGTCGTGCCGCCCGGCGCCATTCGGATTGATACCACCCAGCTTTCAATAGCGCAAGTGCTGGATTTGATGACTGAACACGTGCGGCGGGCGGGCTTTAGCCCTCCGAGCACTGCAGGCGTCAATCCAGCCCGCGGGGGTCATTGAAATGGGCAACATCGGGCAATCCGCGGCACCCGCGCAGACCGCACCCATGCGCCCCTGGTACCGCTTCTGTCGTATAGTCTGTCAAACGCTGTTTTTGGCTTTCTTCCGTGGCCGCGTGTTCGGCACGTCCCGCGTCCCCCGTACTGGCGGCGTGCTGCTGGTGTGCAATCATCAGAGCTTCCTTGACCCGGTCCTGGCGACGTTGGCCCTGCCACGCGAGTGCCACTACATGGCCCGCGACAGCCTCTTCCACAACCCGTTTTTTCGCCGTCTGATCGAATCGCTCAACGCTTTCCCGATCAAGCGCGGCACAGCCGACCTGGGTGCGATCAAGGAAACGCTGCGACGGCTGAAGGCCGGCGCGTTAGTGGTTACGTTCCCCGAAGCCACGCGCACGCCTGACGGTTCGCTGCAGCCGATGGCGCCGGGCGTGATTCTGCTGGCGCGCAAAGCGCGCGTGCCGCTCGTTCCCGCGGCGATAATGGGCGCTTTCGAATCCTGGCCGCGCCACGCGCGGCTGCCGCGCCCGCACCCGGTAGTCATCGCCTACGGGCAACCACTGTCGCCGGACACGCTCGCCAACCTGCCGGACGACGCCTGCATTGCGGAAGTGCGCCGCCGTATACAAGAGCTGATGGACCGCTTCGGCCACCGCCGGAGATCATCGTAACCCTTCCCCGCCGCGGTTATAATGCCCGCAGTGCGTCGGGTGCGGTCGGGTGTGACGCTCAAGTGCGTCGGGTGCCAGGCCCAAGTGCGTCGGGTGCCATGCCCAAGCGCGTCGGGTGCCATGCCCAAGCGCCAAGCGCGGGCATGCCCCCTTAAGTGACCCCGCACACCGCCCGACCGGTTCACGTGTAGAGGAAAAACCCGCACGGAGAGGCCAGATTATGCTCGCCAAGAAACCCGCCCCAATTCGCGTCGCGCTGCTCTGCATCTGTACCCTTATCACCTCGACGGGGCGCGCCGCCGATTGGCAGCCCAAAACCGCCCCACTCATGACCCGCTGGGCCGCGGACGTCACACCGCAAAACGTCCACCCCGAATACCCGCGGCCGCAAATGGTCCGCGAGCAATGGCTGAACCTCAACGGCCTCTGGGATTACGCCATCACCCCCAAAGACGCGCCGCCCCCGCAGCAGTACGACGGGCAGATACTTGTCCCCTTCCCAATCGAATCCGCGCTGTCCGGCGTAATGCAGCGCGTCGATGAAAACCAACGTCTGTGGTATCGGCGCACATTCACAGTTCCCGCAGAATGGAAGGGCAGGCGCATTCTGCTGCACTTCGGCGCCGTGGACTGGGAGGCGACTGTCTGGGTCAACGGCCGGGGTCTTAAGCCAATCGGCGATGGGGGCTACTCCTTCAAAACTCTGAACCCCGCTGCCGAGCCTCACCGCGGTGGCTACGACGCATTCACATTTGACATATCGGATGCGCTAAACCCAGACGGGGTCCAGGAAATTATCGTCAGCGTATGGGACCCCACCGATGCCGGCCCGCAGCCGCGCGGCAAGCAGGTCCGCAATCCACATGGCATCTGGTACACGCCGACTACCGGCATCTGGCAGACCGTGTGGTTGGAGCCGGTTCCAACGTGCCACATCGATAATTTGAAGGTGGTGACGGATGTCGATGCGGGGTGTGTTGTCGTGCGGCCAACGATCAGAATTCCGCTGGAATGTAGCACCTTGTATGTCGGTCGAAATTTTTGGGTTGAAATCCGCGAAGGAAACAAAGTGGTCGCAAGTGCCAGCAGCGAGCCCGGCTGCAGCAGCATTTGCGTGACGCTGCCCAATCCGAAGCACTGGTCGCCCGACAACCCATTCCTCTACGATCTTACGGTCGAGTTCCGCGAGAATGACACGCGCCATTCTCCGGAAACTGGGGAACGGCTGGACGGCGAAAACGGGCGAACAATAGACCGTGTCAGCAGCTACTTCGGCCTGCGCAAGATTGCCCTGAGCCAGGGCAAGGCGGGCGTCACGTACATCTTACTGAACAACATGCCCTACTTCATGTTCGGCCCGCTCGACCAGGGTTTCTGGCCCGACGGCCTTTACACCGCCCCGACCGACGAAGCGCTGCGCTACGACATCGAAATGACCAAAGAGCTCGGCTTCAACACGGCCCGCAAGCACGTCAAGGTCGAACCGCGGCGCTGGTACTACTGGTGCGACAAGCTCGGCCTGCTCGTCTGGCAGGACATGCCCAGCGGCGACATGGTCGATACCGGCGGCAAACCTGAAATGCAGCGCACGCCGGCCTCGGCCGCACAGTTCGAGCTCGAACTCACACGCATGATCGAGTCGCTGGCCAATCACCCGTGCATCGTGATGTGGGTGCCATTCAACGAAGGCTGGGGCCAATACGACACGGCCCGCATCGCCGAGCTGGTTCGCAAGCGCGACCCGACGCGCCTGGTGAACGCCGCCAGCGGCTGGCACGACATGCGCATCGGCGACGTGCACGACATCCACGTCTATCCCGGCCCCTCCTGCCCCGAGCCGGAGCCGGCCCGCGCGGCCATCCTGGGCGAATTCGGCGGCCTGGGCCTGCCGCTGCGCGAGCACACCTGGCTGGCGGAGAAAAGCTGGGGCTACCGCAGCTTCACCACCCCGGCCGAACTGACCGACGCTTACGTCGACCTCATCGAAAAGCTGGTTCCGCTGGTGACCGACGGCGGCCTGAGCGCCGCAATCTATACACAGACTTCCGACGTGGAAATCGAAGTCAACGGGCTGATGACCTACGACCGCGCCGTAGTCAAAATGGACGCAGAGCGCATCACCGAGGCCAACCGCAAAGTTTGGTGGCGGCCTTCTGCACATCGTCTCTTCGCCCCGTAGAGGCCACGGCTGTCGCGGGGCGTTTCAGAGCCTGAATAGTTGATCGAATGGGCTTGCGCGGCGGGTCGGATGATGCTCTTGCGGATCACGCCTTAGCTTTGCGCGCTTTAATCCGCCGTGCAAGTTCTTTGCGGCGCTCCTCCCACCATTTTGGCGTCATCTGGACAGGCTCTCCGCTCTGGAGTGCCGCCAGGAGCTTGGCGTCGACCCAGTCCTTCATTTCTTGCGGTAGCGAGATGTTTAGCGAGGTTCTCATGCTCTTAAAGTATAGTACCGGTTCGCGCCGCGCGCGCAAACAACGACCTGCGCCGGCTCGCCCAACGCAGGTCGCGGTTTGTGCAGAGCTTAATCGGAAGAGAAACTTGCTCGAACGGCTACATCGGGCCGAAAGTCTGCAAAGCCCGTACGATCGCGGCCAAGATGCTCACCAAGGCTACCCAGAACATAAAGACCTCCACTTGCGGCTGCATTCCCGGCGTCCGCGGCTCGCGGGCACGCGGCCCCGGCAGTGTCCACCAAACCTATCGGAGGCTGCGAACAATTGATTAGCCCCCGTCCCCAAACGCCCGCGACAATGGCGGTTTTGCGCCCGGCTCGCGCATCGCCTGCGCGGATGCCATGCACAACCAGCCGTTAGTTCCACGACCGCCGCTACTTCGCAGATACCGGACGTTCCGGCCGCAGTTCCAGCATGCGGTCCAAGGCGACGCGCGCCCACCGCCGCGTCTCGCTGTCCACCGTGATGCGATTGACGACCTCCCCGTGCAGCAAGCGGTCGAGCACCCAGTACAAATGCGGCAGATCGATTCGGAACATCGTGGAACACAGGCATTGAACGCCGGCCAGCAGGCGAATCTGCTTGTCCGGCATCGTGTTAGCCAGCCGGCTCACCAGGTGTACTTCGGTGCCCACTGCCCAATAGGAACCCGCCGGGGCCTCGCGCACCGTCCTGACGATGTACTCCGTGCTGCCTACCAGGTCGGCCTGCTGGCAGACCTCCCACGTGCACTCCGGATGCACGATGATCTGCCACGGCTCGGGCGCCGCCCGAAACGCGGCAATCTGCTGCGTATTGAAAAGCTGGTGTACGGAGCAGTGCCCCTTCCACAGGATGAACCGTGCCGCACGTACTTGCTCGCGCGTCAGACCGCCCTCGGGCAGCTCCGGATCGTAGACGACCATGCTCTCCAGCGGCCAGCCGAGTGCGTAGCCGGTGTTACGACCCAGGTGCTGATCCGGCAGGAACAGTACCTTGTGCCCGCCGCCTGCCTTGGCCGCCCCGTGCATCGCCCACTCCAGCACCATTTTCGCATTCGAGCTCGTGCAGCAGGCCCCGTCGTGCCGCCCCACAAACGCCTTGACGGCCGCGGAGGAGTTGACGTACGTGATGGGTGTTATGCCCGCGCCCGCCCAAGGCGCTAGCACTTCCCATGCCGCCTCCGCCTGATCCACGTGGGCCATGTCGGCCATGCTGCAGCCGGCCGCCAGGTCCGGCAGGATCACCGCCTGCCGCTCACTGGTGAGAATATCCGCCGATTCGGCCATGAAATGTACGCCGCAGAAGACGATGTACTCGGCGTCAGTCTGCGCCGCGGCAAGCTGCGAGAGCTTCAAGCTGTCGCCGACGAAATCGGCGAACTGGATCACCTCGTCCTGCTGGTAATGATGTCCAAGGATGACCAGCCGCCGCCCCAGGCGTTGCTTGGCCGCCGCGATGCCGGCGCACAGCTCCTCGCGACTGAGGCGCGTGACATTCGGCGGCAGTTCCTGCTGACTTAAGGTGGGCTCAATCATTGGTGGACTCCCGCTGCGCTGGAAGCAGCTCTCGGCGGCCGGGGATTGCGGCAGCGCGGGCGGCCTTTGCCCGGCGGCGCCACTCCAGCACCGCGAGAACCGCCATTATTCCCAGCATATCCGCCAGCCAATCCTGTACATCCGTCCCGCGCCCGACGAAACCTTGAGTCCACTCGTCCAGCGCCGCGTACAAGCCGAGCCACACCAGCGTTAGCCAAACCAGCCAGGGCGGTGCCGGTTTCCGAAACGTCTCTGCAAAGCGCCAGAACAGGAAGGCCAGCAAGGCGAAACATACTACGTGAGCCACCTTGTCGGCCGCGGTCACGTGCGTTTTAAGCCGCAGTCTGGGAAAGTGCGTCATGCACAGAAGGTAGACCCAGTAGGCCGGTAGCGCGCCGCGATACCAATGCTGCCATCGCGAGAGTTTGCGCGCCGTGGTCTTCGAGCTCATATTCCATCACTCTTAGCACGACCCGCCACGATTGACGTGCTCCCCACCACCGCGTCAGGCTCCTCCACACGCCCCGGAGCCCCGGCGGCCGCCACCCCTTCCGCAATGCTCTCGGTAATTGCTTGCCCGTCGCCGCTGATTTCGTGGCGCGCCCCGTTCGCCAGCCCTAGCACCTCCAGGGCCAGCGCGTGGTAATCCTCGGCGCCGTTGCTGCCGGACGCATAGGCGAAAATCGTCTGCCCATAGCTCGGGCACTCGGCCAGCTTTATGTTTCGCCGCACGCGCGTATCGAAGACCCGCGCACCGCACCAGGCCGTGCCGGGTTCGGCCGCGCTCAGGAAGCGCTGTATGTCTTCGAGCACCTCCTGTGCCAGCCGGGTGCCCTTCTCGAACATGCACAGCGCCACGCCGGACACCCGCAACGCCGGATTCAAGTCCTGCCGCACCAACGTGACTGTCTCCAGCAAGCGCCCCAGCCCCTGCAAGGCCAGAAAGTGCGGCTGCAGCGGAATGACCACTTCCTCCACCGCAACCAGCGCCGCCAGCGTGAGCTGTCCCAGCGAAGGCGGACAGTCGATGATGCAGAAATCAAACGCCTCGCGATACGGCGCCAGAACATCCCGCAGCACGCGCTGCCAGTTCGGCCTCTGACGCAGCTCCAGCTCCGCTCCAACCAGATCGATTCCGGCCGGCAGCAAAGCCAATCGCTCGTTCACGCTCCGCATCGCTTCCGCGGCCGCAGCGTCGCCGACGAGGACGTCGTAAACGCCCGCCTCATCCTCGCCAAGCTGCACGCCCAGGTGCAGGCTGGCGTGCGATTGCGGATCCAAATCAACCAGCAGCACCCGCCGCCCCTCGCGCGCCAGCGCATCCGAGAGGTTCACCGCGGTGGTCGTCTTACCCGCGCCGCCCTTCTGATTGATGATCGCAATCGACCGCATGTTCTCAGTATAAGCGCGGGCCGGCGCCGGCGGGAGCAAAAAAGGCGGCGGCTATCTGCCCCACCGTGAATCGCCAAATGCCCAAATCGCCAAATCGAATCAAATCGGGCGCTGCAACGCCGCTTTCACCGCTTGACGTATGTGCGGCGCCAGCGCATCCAGCGCGGCCTGGAGACCTTCCGCGCCTTGGGCCTGCTTCACCCGCCCTGCCGTGACGCGCAGTTCCGCATCCCGCTCTCCGCAGAACTTAGCGAACGCCTGAACGAGCTCGTCGCGCGACCAGTGCGACAGCGGATCGGCAATTCGCGTCTGCCGTCGAGCCCAATGTATGAGCGAGCCCGGCTCATCCGTGTATTCGTATAACGCGGCCACCAGCGCCAGCCGTTGCGACGCCGTGCCCAGGAACCCGGTGACCTCCGGCGGCACGCGCACCAGGCGTTCGTCGGGCGTGCTGCCGGCAACGGTATCCAACCAGCCCGCTTCGCGCGTCTGGCCCTCCAACTCGCGCGTCAGCTTGGCCGGCGGGATGTGCACCATCTTGTGCCCGGCGAGAAACTGCACTGAAATGCGGTGTTGCAGCCCGGCGTCGCTGCGGGTGGTTTCGACGCGCAGAACGGTGCCCGCTCCCCATTCCGGACGCGCGGGGTTGTACACCCGTTGTCCGACCAGTCCCGGTCCGATGTCCAACTCGTCCATGCCAGTGGTTTCCATTCGGCGACGGCCGCCCCGCCTCTACGCTATTATCCTTGGCGTGTCCGGCTGTGTCACCGGGCACGACTCAGATACCTTATTTTGTGCTAAGGTCGCCCATTTTCAACATGCAGCCTGCGATGGCATTGAGGCAGCGCCGCCGCGAGCCCGAGGACATGGACGACCCCGCGCTCCAGTCAGAACAGTACGCCCACGCCCTGAACAGCTTGTCGCGCCTCAATTTCGCCGCCGGTACCGCGCAGGTTTTCTGGCGCCACCTGCGCCCCATCATGCGCACACGCCCACGCGGAACGTGGCGATTGCTGGACGTGGCAACGGGTGGCGGCGACATCCCGCTACGGCTGTTGCGCCTGGCCCGGAGCGAGCGCTTCGATCTTCAAATCGCCGGATGTGACATCAGCGAGCGGGCGGTCCACCAGGCCCAAGCCCGGGCTGACGCCGCGGGCGCGAACGTTCAGTTCTTCAGGCAGGACGTGGTGCGCGAGCCGATTTCCGGCGAGTACGACTTCGTCATCTCCTCGCTTTTCATCCACCATTTGTCAGACGGTGAGGCGATTTGTGCATTTCGAAATCTTTCGGCGGCTACGCGGCGCCTTTTGCTCATTAGCGACCTGCGACGCTGCCTGTGGGGGTTGCTCGTCGCTTTCGTAGCAACGCGAGTACTGACCACCTCGCGCGTGGCGCACGCGGACGGCCTGCGCTCCGTTCGCGCGGCGTATACGATGGCCGAGATACGGGCGCTCGCCGCGGCCGCCGAGTTGACGCAGGCCAAAGTCGTTCGGCACTGGCCCGCACGCTGGCTGCTTGAGTGGAACCGGCCATGAGCCCGCAGGCCCCCACGCTGCACACGCCGGGTCTGGATTCGCCTGACTTCCCTGCGATAGATGCCGCGGCCGCTGCGCTGCAACTTTGGGACGCCGTGGTGATTGGGGCGGGCCCGGCCGGCGCGATGGCTGCCTTGCGCCTGGCACGACAGGGGGCGCGCGTGCTGCTCGTGGAGAAGCAGCGCTTTCCGCGGCCCAAAGTCTGTGGCTGCTGCTTGAACGCGGCCGCCCTTGAGCTGCTCGCTGAGTGCGGCCTAACGGATTTGACCAGCCGCGCGGGCGCGCAGCGGCTGTCGGCCATTGAGCTGGGAGTCGCGGGAAAGACGGCGCGGCTTGGTTTGCCGACGGGAGCGGCGCTGTCGCGCGAGAGGCTTGATGCCCTTCTCGTCGGCGAGGCCATTGCCGCCGGCGCTTCGTTTTTGCCCGCGACGGCAGCGACCGTGGGTCCGGTCGAGAATAACCGGCGGCGCCTCAGTCTTTCAAGCGCGGGTCAGGGTTTTGACACCGCCGCAAAGGTGATCCTGGTCGCCGACGGCCTTGGGGGGCGGGCGCTGCGCGAGTGTCCGGAATCGGAGGCATTCACGGCCGCTCACGCGCGCGTCGGCGGGAATGCGGTCCTGGCCGGCCCGATCCGCGGCTACGGGCCCGGCGTCATCTACATGGCCTGCGCACGCGGCGGTTACGTCGGGCTAGTCGTGCTCGAGGGCAACCGCGTCGATTTGGCGGCCGCGATCGACGTCGATTACATCCGGCGTCGTGGCGGGCTGGCGCGCTCGGCTGCCCGGATTCTGGCAGAGGCCGGCTTTCCGCCGGTTCCAGGTCTTGAGGCCGCAACGTGGCATGGGACGCCGCGCCTCACCGCCAGCCGGCGGCCGCTGGCGTTTGAGCGCGTCTTTTTGATCGGGGACGCGGCCGGTTACGTCGAGCCGCTGACGGGCGAGGGCATGGCCTGGGCGATGGCCACGGGCACGGCCGTCGTGCCGTTTGCGCTGGCTGCGATGGCCGGCTCATGTGCAAACGCCTGGGGCCCGCCGCCCGCGGCGACGCCGAGGGAGCGGTCGCTGGCGGATGGGTGGGCCATTTGCTATCGGCGACTACTGGCGGCCCGTCAACGCCGCTGCCACGTCATCACGCGCCTGGCCCGTCATCCGGCGATAGCATGGCTAGCCGTCGTAGCCCTGGCCCGTTTTCCGATACTGGCGCGTCCGGCGATCGCGGGCATCAATCGCCCGCTACTGCGGCCGGCGCGCTGAGCGAGCTGGCGTCGAATAAACCGCGTGTGCGCGCTGAGTAGCAGAGCCGGCTCGTGTCGAGCCGGAATGTGACCAGAGCGCTGCCAATTGCTCAGGTTCCACGTTTGCCTGCGGGCTCGGATCGGGGAACCGGTTGCCCTCGCTTGCGCTTCGGCCTCGGGTTAACCGCCCGCCTTGACCATGCCGCGAGCCGGCCGTAGTATGGACCTTTTGCAACGCGGCCTGCCCCCATCGTCTAGAGGCCTAGGACACGGGCTTTTCAAGCCCGCGACACGGGTTCGAATCCCGTTGGGGGCGTCTTTTCCGCCCCATGACCCGCCCCTTCCGCGTTTGACCCTTAAGCAACCCGTACTTACGCAAGTTTTTGGCGGGGCAGCATTTGCGGCCGGATTGCACACGGTGAACCTCCAGCGCGGGGCAGGTGGCGTCGTCGCATTCGCGACAGGCGGGAACGCTGGGGCGGGTCGTTGTCTCGTGCTTCGCGGCTGACTCCGCCTGCTTCCGCCGGCGCTTCGTTTGGTGATAAGCCTTCGGCTGATTACAATGTCGCAATCTCCCTGGGTCGCCCAGGCAGTTCCTGAAGCACTTGTCTGCGACCAATCAGAGGGTCTAAAACCATGTCAGAGGGTCTAAAACCATGTTCTACGCGCACACACGCGACGGCGCGCCAGAAAATGAATGGGAGCCGCTTGAAGATCACCTTCGCAAAGTGGCAGAAGGCGGGGAAGACTTCGCTGGAGCCGCGGGGTTTGCCGACGCATTCGGCGCCGGTGCGTGGGGTCGGCTGCTCGGGCTCTGGCATGATCTGGGGAAGTATTCGGCCGAATTTCAGGCTCGACTGCGTTGGGAAAAGGCCAGCGGGCCGGCGGCCCGTTCCGCGCCCCGGGTGGACCATTCGACGGCCGGGGCGCGGCACGCCGTCAACCAACTGGGCGAAGAAATCGGGCGACTGTTGGCCTACTGTATAGCCGGCCACCACGGTGGGTTGTTGGACAATGTTGACCCAACCGGCGGCGGGGCGGGGTTGGTGACGCGCCTGGAGAACCAAGAGGCTACTAGACGAATCACCGCAGCACCGCAGGCAATCCTTGAACAACGTCGGCCTGATCCTCCTTTTAAACTGGCCGGCGCCGAAGCGGCCTTTCAACTCTCGGTGTTCTGTCGGATGCTGTATTCCTGCCTGGTAGACGCAGACTACTTGGCAACCGAGGCCTGGATGAACGGCGATCGCACCGCGGCCCGGGTACGGCCGCCGGTCACGATGCACGAACTACGGGACGCCCTCTCCGCATATCTGACGCAGCGCTACGCACACGTTCCTGATTCACCCGTAAATCGCTCCCGGGCGGCCGTCTTAGAGGCTTGCCGAAGCGCTGCCGAATGGCAGCCAGGCTTGTTTTCATTGACGGTGCCGACAGGTGGCGGCAAGACGCTGTCCTCCCTGACATTTGCTTTGGAACACGCAACCCGGCACGGCCTCCGGCGAGTGATATACGCAATTCCCTTTACCTGTATCGTCGAGCAGAACGCGCGGGTGTTCCGTGAGGCACTGGCTCAATGCGGTCCGGGCGTGATTCTTGAGCACCACAGCAATCTCGACCCGGACGATGACACCCTCGAGGCCCGCCTGGCTGCCGAGAACTGGGACGCACCTATAGTGGTCACAACCAACGTCCAACTCTTCGAATCGCTGTTCGCGAGCAAGCCGGCGCGCTGCCGTAAACTGCACCGCATACCCCGCAGCGTCATCGTCCTGGATGAGGCGCAGGCGCTGCCGGTTGAACTGTTGAAACCGACACTCGCCATGCTCACGGAGTTGTGCCGCAACTACGGCTGCACCGTCGTGCTCTGTACGGCCACGCAGCCAGCAATTCAAGAGCGGCTAAACCTTCCCGCGGGTTTGAACGGTGTGCGCGAGATCGTCCCCGATACCGAAAGTCTTTTCGCGCGCCTACGGCGCGTGAACGTTCAGCAACTCGGCTTGTTGGCCGACGAGGCTTTGGCCACCAGGCTCGGCCAGCACAAGCAGGTGCTGTGTATCGTTAACACTCGTGGACATGCCGCCAATTTATTTGAACTGCTTCGCGGGCAAGAGGTCGCGGGAGCGTTCCACCTCAGCACGCGGATGTGTGCCGCTCACCGCAGCAGCGTGCTTAATGCAATCCGCAGACGACTGCTCGCTGGCGCGCCGTGCCGGGTTGTGAGCACGCAGTTAATAGAAGCCGGCGTCGATATCGATTTCCCGGTGGTATACAGGGCCCCGGCCGGCCTGGACAGCATCGCCCAGGCCGCCGGCCGCTGCAACCGGGAAGGCCGGCTGCAACACGGCGAAGTGTTCTTGTTCGACACCCAGGTGCCGCCGTTTCGCGAGCTGCGCCCCGCGGCAGACGTGGCCGCCGAAGTCCGGTCGTGCCATAGCGACCCACTCAGCCTTGAAGCCATCGAGCACTACTTCCGTCTGCACTACTGGCAGCGCGGCAACGCTCTGGACCAGTACGAAATAATGAAGTATTTTACAAAGGGTAGACACGGTTGGCACTTTCAATTCAGGGAGGCGGCCAGAGACTACCGTTTCATTAGAGATACCCAGGTACACGTAGTCGTACCGTACGGCCGTCGGGGTTGCGCCCTGCTCGAAAAGTTGCGATCCGGCCGCGGCCACCCGGACAGGATGTTGCTTCGCCAACTTCAGCGCTACTGCGTGGGCGTCTATGAGCACGAGCTGGCCGCTCTCCACAGCAGTGGTGCGGTCAGCGCCGGACCCACTGGGCTATGGCTGCTCGACAATCCAGCCGCCTACGACCGGTATCTCGGCTTGCGCATGGGTGATATTCCCTATGCGCCTGGTGACCTCTATGTCTAGTGCGCAACGGCAAATGGCGCGGGCCCCACCGGGCGTTTTCGCGCCCCAGTTCTCTGCAGAGCCACACATGCAATTCCACACAGGGAAAGGAGTAGAACACTTATGAACTACGGTGTCCGTCTCCGAGCGTGGGGACCTTACGCCTGCTTCACACGCCCGGAAAACAAGGTTGAGCGCGTCAGCTACGACGTGATCACTCCGTCGGCCGCCCGCGGCATCCTGGAAGCGATCTACTGGAAGCCGCAGATAAGATGGGTAATCGACCGGCTGCACGTGCTGAAGCCGGTGCGATTCACAAACATCCGCCGGAACGAGGTCGGCAGCAAGATACCGGCCGGTACGGTTGAGAAGGCCATGCGCGCCGGCAATGGCCAGCTCGCGCTGTACATTGAGGAAGATCGCCAGCAACGCGCAGCGGCCGTGCTCCGCGATGTGGACTACGTCATTGAGGGACACTTTGACGTATTAGGAGGCGACGACGCGCCCTGTAAGCACTTCGAGATGTTCAAGCGCAGGGCGGAAAAGGGGCAGTGTTTTCACCGTCCTTACTTGGGCTGTCGCGAATTCGATTGCCAGTTCGCCTGGGTAGAAGGCGAACCGCCGAAATCGGAGTTGGCCGGAACGCCGGCGGGGAATCGTAGCCTGGGTTTCATGCTGCACGACATCGACTTCGCGCATGGCATGACGGCACGCTTCTTCGAGGCGGTCATGCAGGACGGGATTATGGACGTGCCGCCGTTTGCCGCGGCGGAGGTGCGGCAATGATCCGCGAATTGTGCGCCTACTATGACCGTTTGGCGGCTGATCCCGCGGCCGAAGTGCCGCCGTTTGGGTACAGCCTCCAGAAGATCAGCTTCATCGTGGTGTTGCACGCCGACGGGCGCCTGCATGCGTTTCAGGACGCTCGCCAGAGCAGAGACAATCGTTGGGTCCCGCAAATAATGAAGGTACCTGGACAGGCCAAGTCGTCCGGGTCGGGCTTGAATCCCGGCTTCCTCTGGGACACCTCTCAATACCTTTTGGGGTTCAAGCCGGATGATCCGAAGCCACAGCGTACGGCAGAGGTTTTCGCCGCGTTCCGCGAGCGTCACCTGGCAATCGAAGCCGAGATTGGCGACCCCGCCTTCTCCGCGGTTTGCGCATTTCTGCGAGCCTGGACACCCGCTGAGGCGGCCCAACACGCCGAACTGGCCGAAATCGTCGGAAACTTTGGGGTCTTCAAGCTGGTCGGCGCCACGGAATACGTCCACGAGCGCCCGCTTGTCCGAGCATATTGGGAAAAACAGATATCGGCCGAGCGCGAAGGGCCAGTTGCGCCGTCACTGATTGACGGGACGCTCCAGCAGATCGCACGTCTACACGAGCCGTGGATCAAGGAAGTGGCAGGTTCGCGAACGGGTGGAGCAAAGCTGGTCTCCTTCGATGGAGCCGCGTTCTGCTCGTACGAAAAGTCGCAGGGCGGCAACGCCCCCCTGGGCGAGCGGGATGCTTTCAAGTACTGCACTGCTCTGAACTGCCTTACGACCAACCGGCGCCGTCGCGTGGACCTCGGGTCTGTGACGGTAGTGTTTTGGACGGAGAGGCCGACAGACTGGGAGTCAGCATTCTCGTTCGTGCTCGACGCGCCGCAGATCGAGGACCCCCAGACGATTTCTAGCATACATGGGTTCTTTGAGCGTCTAAGGCGGTTAGCGCCTGGCACTTACCTTGAAGACTCAGAAGTCCCGTTCTACGTTCTTGGCCTCTCAGGCAACGGCCCACGATTAGCGGTGCGCTTTTGGCTGCCAGGTACGGTAGGTTCGTTCGCCGAGCGGCTGAAGCAGCACTTTGACGACCTGGAGATCGGCTACGCGCCGCCCGACGCTCCGCCGCTCACCCTGCGCCGCATTCTCAACGAAACGGCGCGCGAGCCTAAGGAAGTTTTGCCACCGTTGGGTGGAGCGGTCAGCCGGGCTGTGCTGGCGGGTGGCCCTTACCCGGTCACGCTGCTCTCCGCGGTACTGCACCGTATCGGCGCTGATGGGCGCCTAAACTACGCCCGCGCTGCAATCCTAAAGGCATTCCTGGTTCGCGCTGCCCGGCTTTCCGGCCAGAAGGAGGATGTTTCTATGACCCTTGATACGACTAATCCCAGCATCGCCTACCGACTCGGGCGCCTCTTCGCGGTGCTGGAAAAAGTGCAGGAGGAGGCGTACGACAATTCACTGAACACGACGATTAAGGATCGCTTCTTCAGCTCGGCGTCTGCTAATCCAGTGGCCGTGTTTCCGCGCCTCTTGCGCTTACACGCCCATCATTTGGATAAGCTAAGCCATCCCGGCCGCAAGACCAACATCGAGAAGCTTGTTCAGGAAATCTGCTCGCACTTGCCCGCGGACGCGGGCTTCCCGGCCCATCTGCCGCTCGCTGACCAGGGCCGTTTCTTCATTGGGTACTATCACCAGCGTCAGGACCTTTTCACCAAGAAAACCACGCCGGAAAACGGCGGACAGGAGGAGATCGCATGAGCACGAACAGCCAACCCATTCTGCACCGCTACGATTTCGTTTACCTCTTCGACGTCATCAATGGCAATCCCAACGGCGACCCGGATGCCGGCAACCTGCCGCGCATTGACCCGGAAACAGGGCACGGGCTCGTCACCGACGTCTGTCTCAAACGAAAAATCCGCAACTTCGTCGGCGTGGTCAATCGCGAGCAACCGCCTTACGAAATCTACGTCAAGGAGAAGGCCGTGCTGAACGCGCAGCACTTGCGGGCGTACAAAGCCTGCGGCCTGGAACCCGAAAAACGCAAACTCCCCAAGGACGAAGCAAAAGCGCGTGAGCTGACCAAGTGGATGTGTCAGAACTTCTTCGATATTCGTACCTTCGGTGCGGTTATGAGCACCGAGATCAATTGCGGACAGGTCCGCGGACCGGTGCAGTTGACTTTCGCGCGCAGCGAACACCCTATTGTCGCAGCCGAGCACGCGGTGACGCGCTGCGCCGTCACGACTGAGGCCGAGGCTGAGAAACAGCAAGGCGATAATCGCACCATGGGCCGGAAGTTCACGATTCCCTACGGCCTGTACCGGGCGCACGGCTACGTGAATGCCAATCTGGCCGCGCAAACGGGCTTCTCGAACGACGACCTCGCACTGCTCAAGCAGGCCCTGGCCCAAATGTTCGAGCATGATCGTTCCGCGGCGCGCGGCCAAATGGCGCCGCGCCTGTGTGTCGCATTCAAACACGATGGGCCCCTGGGCAACGCCCGCGCTGATCAGCTTTTTGCACGCGTCAAGGTCGAGCTGCGTCCAGAGTTGAAAGAGCAGAATCGGCCGCCGCGCCGTTTTGCCGACTACGTCGTCTCGGTGGACGACAAAGACCTGCCGGCCGGTGTGACCGTTGAATACTGGGTGTGAACCTCGCCCATGCCGGAGGACGAGCCGGCATGGCCCTGTGTTTTGACTGGTTGAACGAGGCAGGGTTACGATGTTCTCCGAAGACGACCTGCTCCCGATCTCCGCCCTTCAGCACCTGCTCTTTTGCGAGCGGCAGTGCGCCTTGATCCATATCGAGCGGCTTTGGGCCGAAAATCGCCTGACCGTCGAGGGCCGGCTGTTGCATGAGAAGGCTCACGGCAACGCCGGCCCCCGCGGCGGGGGAATGGTCGAGGCGCGTGCTGGTGTGCGAATCGCCCGGGCGCTGCCGCTACGCTCGCTGCGCCTGGGCCTGGCCGGCGTGGCCGACGTGGTTGAGTTTCCAGCCACCGACCCGCCTTGCCCGGTGGAGTACAAGCGCGGCCGGCCCAAGCGGCACGACGCCGACCGCGTGCAGCTCTGTGCGCAAGCACTCTGTCTAGAGGACATGCTGGGCCTGCAGATCCCGGCCGGCGCCCTTTTCTACGGAGCGATTCGGCGGCGCAGACAGGTTGCTTTCGATTCAGCCCTGCGCTCCCGGACGGAAAGCGCTGCGCAGCGGCTGAGGGAGTTGATCGCCCGCGGCCAAACGCCGCCCGCGCACTACGAGAAGAAGTGCCAGTCGTGTTCGCTGCTGCACTTCTGCATGCCGGATGTCGCAGGCGCGCGGCGATCGGCGGAGAGCTATCTCCGCCGCTCGCTGAGGCGCAACCTGGCAGATGAAGCCGAAATGGAGCTGGCGGAATGAAGCATCACCTCAATACGCTATTCGTCACTACCCCGGGTGCATATCTGACCAAAGACGGGCAGTCCGTAGCGGTCCGGATAGACGGCGAAGTCCGCCTGCGTGTGCCGATCCACAATCTCGGCGCGATCACCTGCTTTGGCGGCGTCGGCGCCAGCCCGGCCCTGATGGCACTTTGTGCCAACAGCGGCGTGGCGCTCTCGTTCCTGACGGCGCGCGGCAGCTTTCTCGCACGCGTCAGTGGTTTCACACCCGGCAACGTGCTCTTGCGAAGACAGCAGTACCGGACCGCCGACGATGCGATTGCAGCCGCCGCCATCGCCCGCAACATCGTGCTTGCCAAGATAGCAAATGCACGGACGGTCCTGCTTCGCGGAGCCCGTGAGCGGCCGGATGGCCCGGCCGCGACGGCCCTGCGCTTGGCCGCCGAACGTATGGCGCAGTCGCTCAGCGAGGCCGAGAATGCCAGGGACGCCGATCGCTTGCGGGGTGTCGAGGGCGAGGCCTCTCGCATCTACTTCGAAGTGTTCAATCACCTGCTGACCACGGACGATCCGGCCTTTCAGTTCAATGGCCGCTCGCGCCGCCCGCCGCTGGACTGCACCAATGCGCTGCTCTCTTTCCTGTATGCAATGCTGGCCAACGATGCCCGCGCGGCATGCGAGGCCTGCGGGCTCGATCCGGCCGTCGGCTTTTTGCACACCGACCGGCCCGGCCGCCCCAGTTTGGCGCTCGACCTGATTGAGGAATTTCGGTCGTATCTGGCGGATCGTCTGGCATTGTCGCTGATTAACCGCCAGCAGGTGAGGGCGTCGGGCTTTCAGCGCGGCGAAACCGGCGGCGTGAGTATGGATGACGCCACGCGGAAAACGGTTCTTACCGCATACCAACAACGGAAACAGGAGGTGCTAATGCATCCGTTTATCAATGAGAAGACGACTGTGGGACTGCTGGTACACCTGCAGGCCCGGCTACTCGCCAGGCATTTGCGCGGCGAACTTGACGCGTACCCTCCGTTCATCGCGCGGTGATCACTGCGGGTTCGTTGAATCCGCAGTGGCGACCTATCTTGTGACGCGGCACGCCCGCCCGCCAGATGATCGGCGGCGGCTCGATGAATCCGTAGCGGACTAACGAGGTTCGCCATGTTTGTTCTGGTCACGTACGACGTTTCCACGACGTCGGCCGCAGGACGCCGACGGCTGGCGCGCGTGGCAAAGACCTGCAAGGACTTTGGGCAACGCGCGCAGAACTCGGTTTTTGAGTGCCAAGTGGACCCGGCCCAATTCGCGGTGCTTCGGCAGCGACTGCTCGACATCATTGAGCCGGAGAAGGACAGTCTGCGGTTTTACTTCTTGGGCGCGAATTGGCAGCGACGCGTGGAGCATCACGGGGTCAAGCTGACGCTTGACCTCGACGAACCGCTGATCCTCTAGAGGCTGGTCCGATGTCGATGACTTCAGCGAATCGCGAATCACCTGGAATCGTGGAATGATCCTCTAGACGCTGGTCCGATATGCATCGCGAACCTGTAGCGCCCCGCATGCGACGGCCAGGTTCGCGAAAATCCTAAGTCGTTCTTTGACAAGTACATAGAGAATCGTCGTGGCAAGGAGCACCGTATCGCCGGCAGCGGCAGCGGCCGATCCGCGATTCAAGTCCCCTTGTACTTTGTTCGCAAACGAGTTAAGAGCAGCACCGTCGCCCGCCGCGCGCGGGCGTGGATTGAAACGGCGTCCACCATGCGCTGCACTTCGGCCAAGACGTCGCCCGCCGCGCGCGGGCGTGGATTGAAACCTGGACGCGGATAACCTCGCGCAAATCGGCGATAGTCGCCCGCCGCGCGCGGGCGTGGATTGAAACCGCTCCATGACCGAGAACCGTCAAAAGCACCGCGCCGTCGCCCGCCGCGCGCGGGCGTGGATTGAAACCAGACGCCAAGCGGCATGAGGGCATGCGCCATGGTCGCCCGCCGCGCGCGGGCGTGGATTGAAACTGCAAGATGGCGAGTGCTGGCGGCGGAGGACGTGTCGCCCGCCGCGCGCGGGCGTGGATTGAAACGGCAATGCTCTTGGCACGCGCGGCGAAAGCTGGCGTCGCCCGCCGCGCGCGGGCGTGGATTGAAACGCGCTGCTAGCCAGTTTGGTGCGAGGACCAGCGACAGTCGCCCGCCGCGCGCGGGCGTGGATTGAAACTTCCCCGCCGCCTCGCCACCCCAGTGGCTCGCCGTCGCCCGCCGCGCGCGGGCGTGGATTGAAACCGAATCTCGAGACGGAAGTTGCAAGGCGACACTGGTCGCCCGCCGCGCGCGGGCGTGGATTGAAACGCGTTCTGCGCGGCCGACACCTTGCCGCCCGCAGGTCGCCCGCCGCGCGCGGGCGTGGATTGAAACAAGGGCCAAGAGATAGACATTCGTACGTGTTCCAGTCGCCCGCCGCGCGCGGGCGTGGATTGAAACCCGGCCACCCGCGACACGAGGTTGGAGCCATCCCGTCGCCCGCCGCGCGCGGGCGTGGATTGAAACCGCGCTATCCTGATTCGCGCTGGCCCATTTCTCCGGTCGCCCGCCGCGCGCGGGCGTGGATTGAAACCGGACCGAAATACATTGAGAATGTTATTTGCAGGTCGCCCGCCGCGCGCGGGCGTGGATTGAAACTCAATCCAACGGTGCGTCTCGTCGACGGTGTGCACGTCGCCCGCCGCGCGCGGGCGTGGATTGAAACTGGACGCGCGTCATGCGCAATTTGTCGTCGAGTGACCGTCGCCCGCCGCGCGCGGGCGTGGATTGAAACTCGGTTTCGCCCATCGCCTCGGCGACTTTCGCCAGTCGCCCGCCGCGCGCGGGCGTGGATTGAAACTTGAGCAGAGCGGCGCGGGAATCAGACCATGCGGCGTCGCCCGCCGCGCGCGGGCGTGGATTGAAACCGTGATGGACACGAGCTGTTTACGGCCGAACACGTGTCGCCCGCCGCG
>ENA-UOUL01002542-UOUL01002542.1-bioreactor-metagenome-genome-assembly--contig:-NODE-2542-length-20992-cov-7.220033_pt1 | contig 20992 bp, 16 predicted proteins | sample MGYA00249838_ERZ747220 | MGnify/ENA primary metagenome ERZ747220 (study PRJEB28778, sample SAMN05720191) | bioreactor metagenome | isolation source: Anaerobic biogas reactor | place: USA:Washington...
GAAACATGATCGAGAACTGCCCCCATTCCATGTCGCATTCCCGGGCGCCGCCGTAGTAGAGCAGGGGGCAGAAGATCATCTCGACCAACAGCGGATCGTCGATGTAGCGGCCCACGACTTCGCGGGCGGAGGTCTCGTTACCCACCTGGCCCAGATCGTCGTAGTCGATCAACTGGTCGACGAGCCGCCGCAGGTTGTCGACCTGGCCGGGGAACTTGTCGGCCACCTCGCTCTCGAACCGTTCGAATTCGTTGGTGAAATCGAGCCGCACGCCGGGGAAAGCGATCGTCGACCCGACCTGGGGAGTGAGGCTCAGGTCTTCCCACTTGATCCGCAGTTGGCGCAGCAACCGGGTCATGGGTCCCCGCTTGGGAGCCCGGCTGGAAAGATAGTTGGTCACGGCGTGGAGGCCGACGTCGTAATTGCGGCCGTTGATCCGGTAGAAGGAATTGAGCCCGCCGATCGTGGTGTGCCTCTCGAGGATGCACACCTTCTGATCGAAATGGGCCAGTCGGATTCCGGCCGCCAATCCCGACATGCCGGCGCCGATGATGATCGCGTCGTACATGGCCGTACCCGTGTTCTCAAACAACCCGCACAATCGGCCCGGCAACCCTGCCGCCTATTCTTCGATGTCCTTCATCCGCGGTTCGAGGTAGGCCACCGTGCTGGCCATACTGGCCAGTTGCGGATAATCCTCCTCGGGGATCTGAACGCGATAGCGCTTGCGCAGTTCCATCACGATGTCGAGGAAATCCATGCTGTCCAGTTCGAGCTGATCGCGAAATGCCACGTCCTCTTTCAGGTTCGAACAGTCTTCATCGGGAGCGATATCCGAAAGAATCTCGACAACAGCCTCTCTGATCTCGGCGCCAGTCATTCAACGTCTCCGTCCGGGGAAGTTGTCAGGGCTCGGGGTCCAGGGTTCAGTGGCCGAACGTCACCCGGACGGTCCGATCCTGAACCCCGAACCCTAACAACAACCACGCATCATGGTCTGAATTTCCAATTCGTTAGACTCTTTGTACGATCACCACGGAGTTGATTCCGAGCATTCCGAAGGAGCTGTTCAGAATAATCTCCACTTTGCCCGCCTCGCGAGGCTCGTTGATCACCAGGCCGTTCAGGGCGCACTCGGGGTCCAGATCGTCCAGGTTGATCGTAGGATGAATCACGCCGTCGTTGAAGGAGGGCAGGTTTCCGGCCAGTTCGAGCGCCCCGGCCGCCCCCATGGCGTGTCCGATGAAACTCTTGGTGTTGTTGACCGCCACCTTCTCCGCACCGGCGAAGGCCAGCCGGATCGCTTCGCATTCCTGCACGTCGCCCGACATGGTCCCGGTGGCGTGCGAACTGACGAGATCGACCTGCTCGGGCGCGATCCCGGCACGCTTCATGGCCAACTGCATGCACTCGGCCTGCCGCTGCGGGTGAGGCAACACGAAGTCGTAGGCGTCGCTGTTCATGGCATAGCCAATGATCTCGCCGTAGATCTTTGCGCCCCGGGCTTTGGCGTCGCTGAATCGTTCCAGGGTATACAGGCATCCGCCTTCCGCGACGACAATCCCGTTGCGGTTGGCGTCGAAAGGCCGGCTCGCCTTGGTGGGATCGTCGTGCCGTGCCAAGGCCCCCTGGCTGCTGAACCCGGCGAAAATGCCGAACGTGTGGATGCTCTCCGACACTCCGCCGACGATCGCCAGGTCGCATTCGCCGAGCCGCAACATCTGGACGCCCTGGATCACCCCCGCATTACCGGCCGCACAGGCGGCTCCCAGCGTGTAATGGGGCCCCGTGATGCCCATGTTGAGCGTGATCTCGCCGGCCGGGTTGTTGGCCACGGTTCGCGGGTTGTGGTGGTGCGTCCAGAACTTGGTGTCGTAGTCGTAGCCCTTGATCTGGTAGATCTCGTTCTCGGTCTCCACGTTCCCGTGCTCGGTCACGCCCACGTAGACGCCCACCCGAGATTTGTCTGTATTCTCCCAGTCGATCCCCGAATCGAGCACGGCTTCCCGGGCGCAGTAAATGCCGACGCTTCCGGCCCGGGTGCCACGGCGGAGCTCCTTGCGTTTCTGGTAACGCAGCTCGTCGTAGTTGCAGATCCCGGCCAAAGTCTTGCCGAAATAGCGGATTTCGTAGTCCTGCACACCGCTCCTGTGGGAGAGCAGCGCTTCGCGATACTCGGCCAGGCTGTTGCCGTTGGGCGCAGTCAGCCCGATCCCTGTCATCACAATCCGTTGTTCGTCGGGCAATGGAGCAATCATCACAACGCACAGTTATCCGTGAAAATCGACCCCCACGGGTCCGGCAGAGACTGCGCACCCCCAGGCTCGGGGCATGGCGCCGATTCCTAGGCGTAGGCGTCGCAAAAGGTTAGGAACTCTTCAGGTTAGCGGTTGGGCCCGGGATTGGCAAGCAGTGGCGACGGAAACAAACCACCCCGTAGAGGGACATTGCCGAAGAGGGAATGGCGAACGAAGATCCCATTCTCAAACAACAAGGAGCAACTCGTGAATGCGGTCGCAATACTGGGATATCGCAAGCGAGGCATGAAGCCGCACGACAACGCGCCCGGCTAGCTCGGCCACGACTTCACAGACGCTCGAGAAGTCTGTCGTAGTCGGCATGCGAGAATTCAGTCCGATACTTTCGTCAGCAGTCTGACATCAAACACCAGCGCCGCATCAGCCGGGATCTTCCCTGCCACACCTTCGTCGCGATAGCACAAATGCGGACCGGCACGGAACTTCCTCCGCCCGCCCACGCGCATCCCCTCGATGCCGTAGCGGAGGCCTGCGATGCTCTCTCGATCACCGAGACCAATCCTGCATCGGACCTCTGACTGGATAAGTTCACCTCGGTTCAGGTAGAGATCATACTCGATCTCCACCACGTCTTCCTTGATGACAGTCTCACCATCGCCCACCACGTCTACCAGCAGCTTGATACCGGATCTCATCGAGCCAATTCCTCCCCCAATCGCCGCATCCCCTCGACCGTTGAAACTCGCGGGTTATACCCAAAATCCTCCCGAGCTCTCGTGACATCGAAGTAATGATGGGTCGACAACTGGGCCGCCAGGAATCGCGTCATCGGCGGCTCGCCTCTGAGGCCCAGGACTCGGTAGATGCCTTCGAGAACGGCGCCGACCCTGTGGGCCGCGGAGGCTGAGATTGACTTGTTGACCGGGGGAATGCCGGCCAGAGCCAGGATGTCGTTGATCCAGTCCCAGCAGTTGACCGGTTCGCCCTGGCTGAGAAAGTAAGCCCTGCCGCCGACGGGTGATCCGTCCGTCAGCGCGTCAGCCGCCTGAAGGTGGGCCTCGGCCGCGTTCTCCACGTAGATCATATCAACGAGGTTCTTGCCATCGCCCACGCGGCGAAGGCGCCCGGAACGTGCCCGGGCCAGAAGGCGGGGGATCAGGTGCCGGTCGCGAGGGCCCCAGATCAAATGGGGGCGAAGGGCACAGGTCAGGAAACCGTCCGAGCCGTTTGCCTCCAACACTTCCCGCTCGGCAATCGCCTTGGTGTGCGGATAGTGGGCTAGGAACCGCTCGGGATAGGGTGCTGATTCGTCAACGCCCTCCTGATCGCTACCATCGAACGTCACGCTCGGACTGCTCGTGTAGACGAGCCGGCCCACGCCGTGCGTGCGGCAGCCCTCGACGACGTGCCGCGTACCGAGTACGTTGATCTCGTAGAAGTCGCTCCACCGCATGCTGATCCCGGCGAGGGCCGCCACGTGGAAGACGGTGTCGACGCCCTGGCAGGCCGCAATCGTCTCGTTGCGGTTGCGGATATCGCCACGGATCGTTTCGACACCCAGCCGGTCCAATTCCGGGTAGCTTCCGCGGCAGAACGCCCGGACCGCATTGCCGCGGGCGACGAGTCGCTCCACGATGTAGAGCCCGAGAAATCCGCCCGCGCCTGTCACCAGAGCTTTCATGGCTTGTCCGTCAAACCGGGAATCCGAATCGGTCCGCCGTCGTCCGTTTCCACATTATCGGACGTTGCAGCCTTCTCGGCCGTAGGCTTTTCGAGGGATCTCTTCAAGGCCTCTTCGGTCACCTCGATCTCGGAGAGCGGGATCGCGATCTTCAACTCGTCCTGCTCACCGAAGGCGGCTTTGGGCAATCTCAGATACAGGGATGCGTCGCTGTTTGAAGGGAGGACGGGCCCTTCGTCCTCAGGCCAGGCGAAGACGATCACATCGGTCGTCGGCTTTTCCGCCGACAGGAAGACCATCTCATGGCACTGCCCGTCGACGTACATGCCACCGAAGTTCTGAGGGGTGCGCACCTTGTACTCGACGCCGTTGTTGTCCGTCAGCGAGATCTCCTTGGCGTAGTTGATCCATCCACGAAATCGCGGCGTGGCGTCGGGGTTCTTTGCCGTCAGTTCCAACTTCACGAGAAGGAAAAGATTCGCGGGACGGGCCGTGCGTCCATCGGCACTGCTCATCAGAGGCCGGTCAAGGAAATACCCTGCTTTCTTGACGTCGACAGTATCGCCCGATATGGCCCCCTCCGGTGTCTCCTCCATCGGCTCGACTTGGCGTCCCGCGGTCGAATTGCCCCTGCCTTGGGGCGCCGAAGGCCTGGATCGAGGGCGAGCAGGTTGCGAGGAAGTGTTGAAAGCCTCCTCGAGGCCGTCATCGGCCGCAGCGACGTCGACATCGGCGACAACCGGATTGCTCGTGGCAACCGGCTCGGGCGCCGGCTGCACGAGTCTACGAACGAACGGGATGGCGGCAAACACGGCGATCGCGGCCACGACCGCAACTGCGAGCCATTTCACCAGCCGCACATTCTTCTGCTTCTTCGTGAGCGGTTCTCGCGGTTTCTTCTCTCGCTTTCGCTTATGACTATGACGTCGTTGTGAGGGTGCAACTTCTTCCGTCTGAATTGCGAAACCACTCCCCTGCCCCGAGTCTTGGATCGGTGGAACAACCTCGCCAGGCCCGCTGGGTGGAGAGATGGAAACCGTCTCCGATGCGACCTTCTGGCCCGGCATCACCACAGGCGGCTGGGGAATCGGCGGCTCTTTGACCGGCGGCGGGACCTTTTCTGCAGCCGGCCGGGGCGCAGCAAGCTCCTGCTCTGACCCGGCGTCGACCGCTGCCGTCTCAAACAGTCCTTTCACTCGTGAGGCCGGAACCCAGGGACCTGCTTTCGACCTGGCAATCGGATCGTTGGGCGCCAGGCGGCCTCCGTCCGCCAGGGCTCGCAACTGATCGGCCGACAGTGGGCCGACGACTTGCTCGGCGATCTTGGTGTACCACTCGGCCATGAGAAGGAGTTGTCGGGGCTCAGAGTTCGGGGTTCAGGACGGAACGCTACCCCGCTTACATAGTTCCAGTCTACCTTCAAGCGGCAGAATCGGCCAGGAACCGGGGGCCCCCTGCCCTGCCCTATGCCAACTGTTCGGCGGCCCAAACGGCCAGCTTCTCGCGAAAGATCTTGGCGTTGTGGCGGATATCGACTGGGAATGAGGGGTGAATGAGGAATGTGTCGATATCGGCCGTGAGTGGATTGGCGGCAGCCAACTCTCGAATCTCGGCCAGCAGTCGTCCTCTCGCGGCAGAGTCGCCGGGGAACTTCTCGGAGTGAGGTTCGACGATGATCACCGGGCGTTGGCAGTCCGGTTCGCCGACGCCGACCAGGGCGCTGCGGTAGATATCGGCGTGGCAGTTGACAATGGCTTCGCAGGGAACCGTGAACTTGGGTCCGGCAGCCGTCTGCACCCGATGGGCCATGCGCCCGCAGAACCAGAAGCGGTCCCGGTCGTCGAGGTAGCCCACGTCGCCCATGCGGTGCCAAATCCGGTCGCCGTCGGCGATTTTGGCCAGCGAGTTCGCTTCGGTTCGCGTGACATAGCGCCGGGTAACCACCGGCCCGGAGACGATCAGTTCGCCGATCTCGCCCGCGGGCAGGACCCGGGCATCTTGAAGCGTGGGGATCGGGCCGTCGGTGATGCAGACGATCCTCCACTCGATCTCGGAGAATCTGCGTCCCACGCAGACGCCCGCCCCTCGGTCGGTCTTGGCGGCCGTTTCCGAGAGGATCTCCGATGCGGCGATCGAAGCAACGGGCAACGACTCCGTGGCGCCGTAGGGCGTGTGGATGTCGCCTTCGGGATGGATACAAGCCTTCATCCGCCGCAGCACGTGGGCCGGCACCGGCGCCCCGGCCGACAGCACGCGGCGCAAGGTGGGCAGCTTGGCACCGGTCTCCACACAGTAGCGTCCCACACGGTTCCAGATGGCCGGCGAGCCGAACGACTGGGTCGCGTTCCAGTCGGTAACCGCCTCAATGATCTTTTTCGGATCGACTTGGGCGGGACGGGTCGGGTCCATGTCGGGAATCACGGCCGTGACGCCCATGGCGCAGTTGAAGAGCCCGAAGAGGGGAAAGCCAGGCACGTCGATCTCGCCCTCCCGGATGCCGTAGAAATCGCGGATCTGCTCAACCTGGGCGTCGAAATTGCGGTGAGTGTATTTGACGCCCTTGGGCGGCCCGGTGCTGCCGGTGGTAAAAATGACGGCCGCTGCATCGTCCGCCTTCGTGGGCGCCAATTCGGGGCCTTCGTGGGGCATTCTGCGGAACCGGTCCAGCGTCGCCCCGCCCCAGAACCATCGCCGGCCGACGGTCACGTTCATTCGGGCCTTGGGAAAACGACGGCGAAGCACCGTCCGCACAGCCTGGGCGATGGGGATTGCCACAAATCCTTCGGGCTCGGCGGCTTCCAGGCAGCGGACGAGGTTCTTGCGCCCCATGCCCGGATCGATCAGGATAATGGTTGCCCCCGCCTTGTAGAGGGCAAACACCAGGGAGACGAAGTCGACTCCGGGGCGGACCAGAAGGGCAAGACGCGTACCGGGCAAGACCCCGAGACGGCGCAGCCCGCGAGCGATCCGGTCGCTGTCGTCGCTGAGTTGGCGAAAGGTCATCTGGCGATAGCGGCGCCGGCCTTGGCGGTCGTAGCCGAGGGGTTCGGCGACCGCCACCGCGTCGGGCCTCCGCTCGGCCATCACCGCCAACCGGGCTGCGATGTTGACGGTGCCCGACGATTCTTCCGCCATGGTCATCGAAATCCCTTATTCCTTGCCCGCCTTCGAATCACCCAGCACGACAGGCAGGGTTCGCTTGAGCGTCTCCCGTGTGACCTCAGAGAACTCGATGTCAAGCCAGGCGATCTTGCCGGCTTCGTCGAGCACGTACACACGGGGCAGTCCCTCGCTGGCCACCTTGGCGAATAGGCTGCCGCCGTCGTCGAGCAAGACCGGATAGTCGACCTTGGCCGTGCCGAGCACTTCCTTGACCTTGTCGACCGGGTCTTTGGGGTTGATCGCGATCACTGCCAGCCCCTTGTCGCCGAAGGCCGCCTGGGCGTCGCCCTGAAGATCGGCCAAAGCCTGAGCGGCCAACTTCTCGGCGATTTCCGAACTGCCGGCGCTCCAGAAAATGACAACGCTGCCTTTCTTGCCGAGCAGGTCGGCAAGGCTCACCTTCTCACCGTCGAGCTTCGCAACCTCACCTGCCGGCAGCGCATCGCCGACCCAGACCAGACATGTGTCCCGTTGGGCCTTCGTCAGTTTTGTTTCCGGAATCGATTCCGTTTTCGGCTCCAACTTCTCCAAAGTCTCCGACACGTCGATCGGAGTCGGCTCCTTCTCAACCGGCTCCGGACTGGGTCTTGCGGGACTGGGCGGCTGGAGACTGTCGGGAATCGCACCGGCGGGAGGTTTCTCCTCGCTCTTCGGCGGACATCCCGTGACAGTCAGAACCACGGCGGCCAGAACCATCGCTCCCATACGCATCAACCACTTGCCCATGATTGTCGGTTCTCCTATCCAAGGTCTGTTTCCGTCCCTTGCGGCTACTCTTTGCTGATCTTCACTCCCAATTCGCGCAGTTGTTTCTTGTCGACTTCGCCCGGGGCGCCGGTCATCAGGTCGGTGGCCCGCTGGGTCTTGGGAAACGCGATGCAATCGCGGATATTGTCCAATCCGCCGAACAACATGACAAGCCGGTCCAGCCCCAGGGCGATGCCGCCGTGAGGCGGCGCCCCGAATTGCAGGGCGTCGAGCAGGAACCCGAAACGCTCGGCAGCCGTCTCCGTGTCGATCCCCAGGAGTTGGAACACCTGGCTTTGCAGCTTCTGGTCGTGGATACGAATCGTGCCGCCGCCCGCTTCGAATCCGTTGATCACCAGGTCGTAGGCCTGGGCACGACACTTCGCGGGCTGATCGGGCAGCAGTTCCAGGTCCTGCGGGCGCGGCGAGGTGAAGGGATGGTGCATGGCCGCCCAACCACCCTCCTCTTCGTCGTATTCGAACATGGGGAACTCGACGACCCACGAAAAATGCATTTGGCCGGGCTGGTAGAGTCCCAGTTCCGCTCCCAGTCGCCGGCGCAGGCCGTTCAATGCCTTGCAGGTAATCTCCCATTTGTCGGCCACCAGAAGCAGGAGGTCGCCGGACTCGGCGTCCATCCGCTCGGCAATCCGGGCCAGCAGTTCATCGGAGAAGTTCTTGGCGATGGGCGACGCGAGCCGCCGGCCGTCGCCGACCTTGAACCAGGCCAGTCCCTTGGCCCCGAAATCTCCCGTCACGTAGTTCGTCAGTTCGTCGATTCCCTTGCGGGAATACCTCTCCGCCGCTCCCTTGGCATTGATGCCTCGGACCCGGCCGCCCTGTTCGGCCGTATCGCGAAAGACCCGGAATTCAGCTTCCTTCGCCAGGTCGCTCACGTCGACCAACTCCATCCCGAATCGCAGGTCGGGCGCGTCGTGCCCAAAGCGTTCCATGGCCTCGTCGTAGGTCATTCGCGGAAGCGGCAGCGCCAATTCGATCCCCAGCAACTGCTTCGCCATGCGGGCGACCAATCCGTCGATCACGGCCATGATGTCGTCGGCCTGGACAAAGGCCATTTCCAGGTCGAGCTGGGTGAATTCGGGCTGGCGATCCGCCCGTAAGTCTTCGTCGCGGAAACAGCGGGCGATCTGCACATAGCGATCGTAGCCGGCGATCATCAGGATCTGCTTGTAGAGCTGAGGCGACTGGGGCAGGGCGTAGAACGTCCCCGGCTGGACGCGGCTCGGCACCAGGTAGTCGCGAGCTCCCTCGGGCGTGCTGCGGCCCAGAATGGGCGTTTCGATGTCGATGAATCCCAGTTCGTCGAAGTAGTCCCGCATCAGCTTCATGATGCGGTGCCGCAGAATGAGCGTCTTCTGCATTTCGGGCCGCCGCAGGTCGAGATAACGATAGCGGAGCCGCAGATCCTCGCTCGGCTGCTCCTTGGCGCTCGGCTTCATCGGCGGCACCTTGCTGCGGTTGAGCACCTTCACCTCGCGAACCCGGACCTCGATCTGCCCGGTGGCCAGATCCGGGTTCTCGGTATCCTCAGGCCGCGGTGCAACCTTGCCCGTGACCGAGATCACGTCCTCGCTCCGCAGGGCACGACCGACACTGACCGTCTCCTGGCCGCTCTCCGGTGCAAAAACGACCTGGGTCTTCCCGTAGCGATCCCGCAGGTCAATGAAGAGAACGCCTTTGTGGTCGCGATGGGTGTCGACCCAGCCCCCAAGGGTGACCTCCTCCCCGATATGTTCCGCACGAAGCTCGCCGCAAGTATGAGATCGAAGCAATGCAGAAACCTTTATCTTATAAGGCATTAGGACATAGTGTCCGGAATGGCATGGCCCGGTCCTTCCAGAACCGGGGCATAGCAAACCCCCTATTCTAGATCGCCGAGGGAGCGGCGCGAAGGTGGCACGCAACGGCCTTGAGCCGGCTACCCATACCCCCTATTGGTTCCTTCAACACCGTCTATCGGCGAACATCCGTCCCGGCCTGCCTGATCGCGTCGGCAATCGCTTCCACGTCAACCGGTTCGGCAACGGGCACGGACCGGCACTCGCTGAGGCTGCGGAACCAGGTCCATTGCCGTTTGGCGAACTGCCGGGTATGGGTCTGGACCAACTCGATCGTCTCCTTCAGGCCCGGGCCGCCGCGGAGGTGTTCGATCACTTCCTTGTAGCCGACGGCCTGGGCCGCCGTCTTGCTGAGTGGGTGCCCGCGCTTCATGAGTTGGGCGACTTCTTCGACCAGGCCGTGGGCAAACATGATCTCCACGCGGCGGTTCACTCGCTGGTAGAGTAATTCGCGGGGCCACTCGAGGAGGAAAACACGGCAACGGTCGGGAGGCAATCCGCGATCGAACTGTTGCTGCCACTGACTGATCGGAGTACCCGTCTTTTCAAACACTTCCAGGGCTCGTACGAGTCGTCGCATGTCATTGGGATGAAGTCGCCCGGCAGCCACCGGATCCACTTCGGCAAGCCGGCGATGAAGTGATCCCGGCTGCTCGCGTTCTTTCGCTTGCAGTTGGTTGCGCAGCACGGGGTCGGCAGAGGGGCCCTCGAAGATGCCTCGCAGGAGTGCCTTGAGGTAGAGCGGCGTGCCGCCGACGAAGAGGACCTCCCGCCCGCGATTGCGAATCTCTGCGGTGCAAGCTTTGGCAGCATCGACATAATGGGCGAGGCTGAACTCCTCGTGCGGTTCCAGGATATCGATCAGGTGGTGGGGCACGGCGGCCCGCTGTTCGGCAGTCGGCTTGGCCGTACCAACATCCATGCCCCGATAGAGGGCCATGGAATCGAGTGAGACGATCTCGGCTCCAATCCGGCGTGCGAGGGCGATACCGATCTCCGTTTTCCCTCCGGCGGTCGGCCCGGTCAGAAACCAGCAATCGGTGGCTTGAAATTCTCCCATCAGTTCTCCGCCGTGGTCGCCCTACTTGTCGCCAATTCGCAAAGTCCCTACGCTGCGTAGTGTAGGAACTCGTATCATTTTGACTGATTCAGGCTCTAGGAGAAAGGGACTGCGTGATGGATACGTCACAACCGGTTCTCGAACGTCTGATGCGCGTGATCGAGTCGCGCAAAGCCCACCGCCCCTCCGGTTCATACACCGTGGACTTGTTGGACGGAGGAATCCAGCAAGTCACCTCGAAGATCCGCGAGGAGGCCGAAGAGTTAATTGAAGCGGCGACCGATATGGGCTGCTCGTCTCCACGATTCGTGATCCACGAGGCGGCCGATTTGCTCTATCACACGCTCGTTCTTCTGGCTGCCTGCGACATCTCGTTCGAGGATGTCGAGGCGGAACTGGAGACACGGTTTGGCAGGTCAGGTCTGGCCGAAAAGGCCGGCCGCAAACCGAGAGCGAAAGGCTAGGTAGACAAGCGAAGGGAATCTTCCGGTTAGACACACAGATGGTCCGTCAATCTGCACTTCGATTTCCCAGGAGCAACTCGTAGGGATCGTCGATCCGGCAATCAGGCAGATCGACGATCGCGAGCCGGGCGGATTTGCCCGGCTCGAGGGTGCCGAACTCCTGCTCGATACCCAGCGCCTTCGCTCCTGACAGAGTCCCCATCTCAATGATCTTCTCCGGGGGCACATTCGGGTGGCATCTCGCCACATGCCGCATTTCTTCCAGGAGGTTCAGGTCCGGCGAGGAGGCTCGGGAATCGGTTCCCAAGGCAACGTTGACCCCTGCCGCCAGCATCGGTTCCAGGTGGTAGGGATCGTGCTGGAACCAGGCATGGGTCCGCGGACAGTAGACGACGCTCATTCGCTCGCGGCGCTCCGCCAGAAACGCGATCTCCTCTTCGTCGAGGTAGTTGCCGTGGATGACCAGGGCCCGGTCCGCCTCGGCCAGCATTCTGAGGAAGTCGAGCGGCCGGCGGCAGGCAGGTTGCGAGGCTGGATCCCAGGCGTCGAGCCTCTCCAACAACCTACGGAACGGCCCGGAGCTATCGCGAAGAAGCTGTATCTCTTCCCGGGATTCTGCCAGATGGAAGGCCACAGGGACGTGATATTCACGGGAAAGCCGGCAGGCCCCTTCCACCAACCCTGGTCGCACACTGTACGGCGCGTGGGGGCTCAGACCAAATCGCCTGCCTCCCCTCCCCTGCCCTGCCCCGGCATACGCTGCGGCCGTCTGCAGTGCCTCGGCCGTGCGGGCTTCGGTCGGACCGATGAGTTCAAGGAAGCCGGTCACCGCGATCGGAGTTTCGTGCAGGTCGGGCGATGGTTGGACGATGTCGCCAACGGCCGCAGCGCCCGCGATCTCGCATTCGTCGAGCCCGCGCCGGACAGCCCATGCCGCGTCGTGGCTCTCCGCGCGGCGCCGGTCGACAACCAATCGGATCCATTCCACCAGCGGAATCCCCGGATAGCCGAGGGGCGCATTGATTCCACTCAGCTCGAGATGGGTGTGGGCGTTGACCCAGCCGGGCAGAATGGCCACGTTGCCGAGATCGCGCACGCCCTGCCCTGCCCTACCCCGCCGGATCTCGACGATTCGATCGTCGTCGACGCAGACTACGCCGTCCTGAATCGGGGTGCTGCCGACCGGGAAGATCCATCGAGCTTTGAGCTTCAGCATTTGGCTTGCATGTCATCCTGGGTCCGGGCAGCCGGTTCACCGCCGCGTCCGCAACATACAGAAGCGAACTCGGCCACCACACTTGCCAGCCGATCCCGGTCGATCGGTTTTGTCAAGTAGCCGTCGCACCCGGCCTCGCGGCATTTCGCCTCCGCCCCAACCATCGCGTCGGCCGTGAGTGCTATGACGGGCAGGTCGCATCCGGCCAGTCGCAGTCGCCGGGTCGCCTCGTATCCGTCCATGATCGGCATCTGCATGTCCATGAGCACGAGTCGATAGGGCTGCCAGTTGCCGCCCGGGGGCAAGAGAAGGTCGCACGCTTCTCGTCCGTTGGCGGCAATCGTCACTTCGGCGCCGAGTTTCCGTAGCAGCAGCCCAATGAGTCGTTGATTGTCGATCCCGTCCTCGACGAGCAGGATTCGGAGCGGGGACGAAACATCCAGGGATCGGTCGTTTGTGGACGCCTTCGATTCGCACGGCGCCACCCCGGTCTTGCCACCGTCGTCGGCACGTTCCGGCAGGCTTCCAATCGGCAAGGCAAGCTGGAAGATGCTCCCCTCCTTGGGCACACTTCTCACAGAGATCTCCCCACCAAGTGTATGGGCCAGACTTCGGCTGATCGCCAATCCCAACCCCGTCCCTCCATGTTTGCGTGTGGTCGACGCATCCGCTTGCCGGAACGGCTCGAACAGCGCAAAGACCTGTTCGCTCGTCATGCCGACGCCCGAATCGGCGACTTCGAACACGATTGCCCCCGCCGGCGAATGCGGATCGGCGTATCTCACCGCGATCCGCACCCAGCCTTCCGGGGTGAATTTCACGGCGTTGCCCACCAGATTGATGAGAATCTGCCGCAGTCGCCTGGGATCGGTGCAGATGCGTTCGGGGAGCGGCTCTTCGAAAGTCGTTTCCAGAGATACCTTGCTGCCGGCTACGCGCACTTGCATGAGCAAGGCGACTTCAGATACGATTTTTCGCGGCGAACAACTCCGCATCTCAACCTGCATCTTGTTGGCTTCGATCTTCGACATGTCGAGGATGTCGTTGATGATATGCAGCAGATGTTCGCCGTTCCGTCTTACGATCCGGCATGCATCGCGCTCGAATTCGCCGGCGACCGACTCTTCGAGCAGTTCCGTGTAGCCCAGGATGGCGGTCATGGGCGTGCGGATTTCGTGGCTCATGTTGGCGAGAAACTCGGTCTTCTGGCGACTGGCCTGCTCGGCTTCCTGCCGGGCTCGCTCCAACTGGGCGTGATTCTGATTGAGGCGATCCACCATGCCGTCGATTGCCTTACCCAGGAGCGCCAGTTCGTCGTTTCCCGCCACCTTGATCGGCGTTCTTTCCTTGGTCAAACCCGCTTGCTGGACGTCGCCGACGAGGAGGAGCAGCCGGTTCAAGACGAGCCCCGCCTGGAGTCGCCACGCCAGCACAGCGAACACAATCCCGCACGCCGCGAGACCGATCGCCAGATAGGTGAGACTGGCTCTCCCTTGCAGAGTTATTCTGCGAGGCACCTCGACCACGCAGAGAATGGCAGGATTCCCGTACACGTCGTCCACCAGGAACGCGCCTTCGGCCTTCTCCGTACTGACAAGATCGATATACGCCTTTCGTTCGGAGGAATCGAGTCGCGAGGGGTGTCGTCGTTTCACAGATTCCAGGCTGTCGAGCCTGACCGGCGCGGTTGCCAACTCCGCGAGACGTTTCACGTACGAATCGTTCAGCCAGCGTCCCATGAGCAGGGTTCCATGGGAAGGACCTTGCTGGCTGCTCGTCAGGATCGATCGGGCCGCAATCAGCATCGGGCCGTCCGATAGCATGATCACGCCGTGGTGGCAGTCCGTGAGGTTCCGAAAATGCGTCAGTGGGTCCGTCGACCACGACCGGTCCCTCAAATCGGCGGGGAGTTCTTCCATTTCCTCGCTATCGAGATTAATGCAGTCCGCATGGACCAGTTGTCCGTCTGCGTCGAGAAAAACGATCACGTTGATTCTCAACGAGAGCAGGGTCTCGCGATTGGTATTCTCGCGCAAGAACTCGTCTGTCGGCGACGCAATGAATTCATAGGTCGCGTCCCAAGAGGACCAGTCGGCCGCTGTTCTCGCGAGATAGTCCAATTCCCTCTGCAGGCTGCGCCGTGTCCTCGCCATCCTTTCCCGGATATCCTGGCGCTCGAGTGCGGCAAAACCGTTCCACACAAGACGCGACGACATCGCAAACAGCGTTCCGAACATGAGAACGACTGCCGCGGTCGTGATCAGGAGCGTCTTGTTCTGCAGCTTCATGAAGGAGTATCCCGCCGATTCTGTCACCACATAAAGGATACGTTGCCGTCCAGAACGGGGAACCTGATTCCGGCCACCCCAAAAACGGCGGATTCGGGCACCGGAAACCGGCAGGGCCTAGAACTCGACTTCCGGCCCCGTGTCTCGGATTCGGGCAATCAGCTCGCGCTGAAGTTCTTCCTCGGACTTAGCCACCGGGAGCAAGGAGAACCACGCAAGAAGTCCCAGCGCCAACAGTCCGCTCACCAGGACGACAGGCCAACTGTAGAGAGCGCCGTTCTCGCCGGGGGCCCCGAACAGGGTCAGCAGGATCGGATACTCCTGCTGCAATTCCGGGGTCACTCGCGCCACCAAGACGCCGATGGAATTGTTCACCAAATGGAAGGCTATTCCGGGCCAGATGCTGCCCGTCTGCACGGCGATGTATCCGATCACGGTTCCGACGAGGAAGGCGATCAGGGACTGCTGGAGCAACCCATGGGCCAGACCAAAAAAGACGGCGCTCAGCAAGATGGCACGCCATTTTCGGCCCAAGTGGCGGAACCCGGAGAGGACAAACCCACGGAAGGCCAGCTCTTCGCAAACCGCGGGCGCCAGCGCGATGACGAGGAGGGCTTGCCAGACGGGTGGCTCAACAAACATCGCCTGAAGTCCTTCCAGTTGCCCCAGCAGATCCTCGCGGATGGGATAGAGTTCCATGACGATCGCGCGAATCGCGCCGATGACCGGATGCAGTAACAGGGCAAGGAGGATCGCCGCGGGCACTGCGGCAAATCGCGGCAGGCGCAAACGCAGGGTCTGGGCGGGACTGGTCGTCAGGCTGAAGGTCAGAATCAACGCAGGCGTGAGGATCACCGCCACCTGCAGCATCACGGCCTGGACGGCAAAAGCGCGGAAATTTCCGGGCGCGGTAGCCGCCATCTCGATGAAGAACTTGACCACAAGGATCGACACGCCGCAGACGACGGCCGCCGAAATCGTCGGAGTCGGCTGCCGGTCGCGAAATACGTGCTTGAGCCAGAGCCCGAGATCCAGCCGTTCGCTCTCGCGAAACAGCACGGCCTCGGAATTGAACTGTTCGATCGCCCAGCGGATCGAGGCCACGCAGCAGGCGAGGGTGACCAGGCCGACCACCGGCAGGTAGCGGAGCGATTCCCAATACGCGCCTTCCAGCAGGTTCCTGAGCAGGAGCACGATTCCCGTGACTGGAACCAGGGCGTTGCCCAGATCGAGTTCCGCTCCCGGCGTCATCGGGGCGAGCACCAGAGGCATCGTGATCAGAAGCAGGGGCATCAGGTAGTACTGCCCCTCTTTCGTGCTTTTGGCGAAGGCCGCCAGGGCAAGGCACAACGCGCTGTAGAGCGCCGCCACCGGAACCAGCGCAAGCGTCAACCAGACCATCGATTCGGCCGGCGGCGATCCCAAATGGGGCATCCGCGACAGGATCAGCCAGCCGGTCAAGCCCATGCTGACGAGGTTCAATGCGGCCGTCGCCATGCTGAAGACCATGACCGTGAGCAGCTTGCCGAGCACGATTTCGCTCCGTTCGGCAGGACTGGATAGCAGCGTTTCGAGCGTCCCGCGTTCCTTCTCGCCCGCACAGAGATCGATGGCCGGATAGAAAGCGCCGGTCATCGCCCAGAGAAGCAACACGATCGGCAGGACTTTCGACCAGATGGCCGCCCCCTTGAACTTGGTTTCACCCGCCACGTCGGCAGAACCGACGTCGACCGGACGTGCTGCGTCGGGCGGAATGCCGGCGGCCTTGAGATTGGTCTCGCCGATCGCTTCCACCCAGCGTTTCATCACCGGATACAGCCGCGCAAACGCGATCTGCGACTTCTCATTGGCCGTTGAATAGACGATCTCGGGCTGCACTTGCAGCGTTGAAGTTGTTTCGTCCTGCTCGATCGCCCGGCGAAACTCCGCCAATTGGTCCGGCAACTCCGGCGGCAGAACGATCGCTCCGTCGTACTTCCCGTCCCGGACCAGGGCTCGGACTGTCTTCGACACGTCTTCCTTCGGCTCGGCCCGTCGCGTGGGCTCCTCGGGGTACAGGGTCACTTCGAGGAGGCGATGCTGAGCGGCGTCATGAAACAGGTCCTTGTCGAAGCGAGTCGAATCACCGGCCTCGAGCAGCGGTGGCAGGTCTTCGCGGCCAAGCAGGCCGCTCACGCCCACCACCAGCACGCGGCTCGCCTTCTCCTCCATGAACTGGGCCACCTGGAACATGCTCATGCCCAGCAGCGGATAGAGCAGAATGGGCAACACGGCAATCATGAAGATCGTCCGCCGGTCGCGGGCCTGATCGCGAAGTTCACGCGTCAGAATCAGCTTCACGTTCGACCAGTTCATCCGGCACCCTCCGCAGCCAAACCACCATTGCCGGAATCGCGCAAACGCTGCAAGTACTCCTCTTCGCTACGAGAGATCAATTGGTAGAACAGTTCCTCCAGATCGTCCTGTTTCCACCAGTCGCGCAACTGGTCGAGGGTGCCCTCGGCGAGGATTCGTCCGCGATGCATGATGGCGATTCGATCGCACAGCCGCTCGGCCTCGCGCATGATATGGGTTGAGAATACCACGCACTTGCCGTGGTCGCGCAGTTCGGCAACCGCATCCAGCAGCGCCCGGGCCACCAGCACGTCGAGTCCGGCCGTCGCCTCGTCGAAGATCATCACCGGCGGATCGTGAACGATCGCCCGGGCGATCGAGACCTTCTGCTTCATGCCGGTCGACATCTTCGCCCCCAGCAGATCGCGAATGTCGTTCATCTTGAGCCGATCGAAAAGCCGCTCCATGCGATCCGTCAACTCTTCGGACGCAATCCCGTGAAGGCGTCCGAAGTACTCGACCATCTCCCAGGCGGTCATGCGATCGTAGACGGCCGTGTTGGCCGACATGAATCCGATCTGGCGACGAACCATGGAGGGCTGGGCGACCACGTCGTAGCCGTTCACCGTGGCCGTGCCGGCCGTGGGCCTGAGCACGGTGCTGAGGATTCGCAGCGTGGTGGTCTTGCCGGCCCCGTTAGGGCCCAAAAGCCCGTAGATCTGCCCGGGCTGCGTATCGAAGTCGATCGCATCGACCGCGACGAACTTGCCGCGTCGAAGGTCGTCGTAATGCTTCGTCAGTCCGCGAGCATGGATCATCGCAAATGCCGTGCGGCGCCCCGCGGGCGCACCATCTTCACCTGTTCGAAGACATCGCGCACCGGCAGACCGGCCCATCGGCGCGCACCAGAAGCCCTTATGGTAGCTTACCTTACGATTCTGCAACAGGCCCCTCCGCTCAACGGGCGACTTGCCCGCTGGTTAGCTTTGAACCAACCACCACGACCGACTTCGGCCAATGCCGCATCGACAGGGGAACTGCAAAGTAGCAGGCACGCTCCGCCGTGCCGTCCGCAAAGTAGCAGGCACGCTCCGCCGTGCCGTCCGCAGAACTGCCGCAAATCGCGATTTTCCGACAGCGGCGCCCGGAGAGTGCCTGCCACTTTTCTTGCCACAAGAGGACTTTGCAGTTCTCCTGTGACCCCCTTCCCGCGATGGTGCGGGTGGCTTACCATCCTAGATTCCACCTTGCCCGTTCGCGTACCGCCCCGCATCGACAGATGGATCTGAACCCCGCTCAAAAGGAAGCCGTCAAAACCACTCGCGGTCCGCTACTTGTCCTCGCCGGCGCGGGGACGGGAAAGACCCGGGTGGTGACGTTGCGGATCGCGGAGCTGATCAAGCGGGGTACGCGCCCTTCGCGAATTCTGGGGGTGACCTTCACCAACAAAGCGGCCGCCGAGATGCAGCACCGCGTCACGGCCGAACTGGGAAGACGCAAGAAGGACAAGCCGGAACTCTCCACCTTTCACAGCCTCTGCGTGCGGATTCTGCGCCGCCGGATCGCCCACCTCGGTTACCCCGCCCAGTTCGCCATCTACGACCGCGGCGATCAGGAGAGCATCGCTCGAAACGTCCTCCGCGACATCAAGGCGGCCGAGGCCACCCTCCGACCCGGCGACCTGCTTTACTTCATCGGCAACTGGAAGACCGCCTGCCTCCGTCCCGACGAGGCCGCCAATACGGCGACCAACGATCGCGAACACCTGGCCGCGATCGGCTATCGGCGCTACCAATCGGCACTCAAGGCGGCCGGCGCCGTCGATTTCGATGATTTGCTTCTCCTGACCGAAGAACTGTTCCGCCGTTTCCCGGAGGTTCGCCGGGAGGAGGCATCCCGTTTCGATCATCTGCTCGTCGACGAGTACCAGGACACCAACGGCAGCCAGTACCGAATCGTCCGAGCCCTGGCCGAATCACACCGCAATCTGTGCGTGGTGGGCGACGACGATCAGTCGATCTACGGTTGGCGCGGGGCCGAGGTCACGCACATCCTCAACTTCAAGAAAGATTGGCCCGATGCGAAGGTGGTGCGCCTGGAGACCAACTACCGCTCGACCCACGAGATCATTGCCTGGGCCAATACGCTGATCGCCTTCAACAAACACCGGCACGGCAAGATCCTCCGCGCCACGGTTCGCGGTGAGACCCCTCGCATCCTCCAGTTCGAGACGGCCGAAGAAGAGGCCGAGCAGGTCGTCGCCGACATCTTCTCCCGCATCCAGGACAGAGCCCGATCCGCCCGCGACATCGCCATTCTGTTTCGCACCAACGAGCAGCCCCGTCTCTTCGAGCAGGAGTTGCGCCGTGCCAACGTGCCCTATGTGCTCATCGGCGGGCAGTCGTTCTACGATCGCAAAGAGGTCCGCGATATCCTGGCCTACCTCAAAATGCTTCAGAATCCCCGCGACGAAGTCTCCCTGCTGCGCGTCGTCAACCTGCCGCCGCGAGGTATCGGCCAGTCCTCCGTCACCCACCTGATCGAAACCGCCGTGGCCGATAAACGCCCCATCTGGGACGTCCTCGCCGATACAACCATCGTTGACCGGCTCGCCCCGGCCGCTCGCAAGGGCATCGACCGGTTCTTGAAACTGGCCGAAAAGTATCGACGCGACCTCCTCCGCCGCCCCATCGCCGATCTTGTCCGCGCCCTGGTCGACGAGATCCGCTACCGCGACGAACTGGCCCGCATCTACCCGACCGTCGAGGAGCAGGAATCCCGTTGGCAGTCCGTCCAGGAGGTTGTCAACGCGGCCGCAGCCTACGACCAGCGTGCCGACCATCCCAGCCTGGCCGAGTTCCTCGACGAAGCCTCGCTCATGGGCAGCGACGAGAGCCCCGACAAGGAAAAGCAACTCCAACAAGACGCCGTGGCCCTGATGACCCTCCATGCCGCCAAGGGGCTCGAATTCCCCGAAGTCTACATGGTCGGCATGGAAGAAGGCGTCCTGCCCCACCGGCGTTCCCTCAATCCCGCGGCCGAGACGATCGACGAAGAAAGGCGACTGTGCTACGTCGGCGTCACCCGGGCCCAACGCCGTCTGACGCTGACCTTGCCGCTGAGCCGCAAGAAATGGGGCAAGGATCGCCCCACCGTTCCCAGCCGCTTTCTCTATGAAGTGACCGGCCAGGCCGACAACCCCAACTACGCCAACACGGTCAAGCTCGCCTCGCAACTCGACAAACTCCACGATCCCCGCGCCGCCGTCTCGGCCAAGAGCAATGCCCAGAAGAAAAAAGCCGCCGGGAAAGAAGGAACCGCAGGGGCCCGGTCCAAGCGACCAAACGCAAAAAAGCCAGCGAAGCAGGCGGCACCACGAAAACGCCCGCGTTGACCTGCGAATCGGCACGACATCGACCGTCATTCCCGCGCAGACGGGAATCCAGTGCCGTTTTCGGATCCGCCCCAACGAGGCCGGCGGCAACGGAGACGCTACCAGCGATCCCCGGCACGGATTCAGTTTCTCCATCCGCCACATGCTGTTCTGGATGCTGGCCGCTGTGCCCATTCTCACGCTGGGACAACGTCTCAGCCCATTCGACCTCGGCTACCTCGACCTGATCACCTGGTTCCGGCTGCTCTTCGTCGCCGCCTGCCTGAGCGTCGTCCCGCTCCTGGTCGTCGTCACCGTGTTTGCCGACCGGCGCTACGTCTGGCCGATGATCCCGTTGTGCATCCTGCTCACGGGCGCAATCGGCGGCCTCTTGACGCTGATCGTCGACCGCAGTTGGGTCGCACCACCCGCCTTGAGACGCACCTGGCAAGACTGGCTCCTCGCCGACCTGACGGGTGCGGTAGCTCCATTCGATAGAATTACGCGGCTATTTGATGGGATTGTTTGGCTGTTGTCCTGTTAGTGGCGA
>ENA-UOUL01002543-UOUL01002543.1-bioreactor-metagenome-genome-assembly--contig:-NODE-2543-length-20991-cov-5.751745_pt1 | contig 20991 bp, 15 predicted proteins | sample MGYA00249838_ERZ747220 | MGnify/ENA primary metagenome ERZ747220 (study PRJEB28778, sample SAMN05720191) | bioreactor metagenome | isolation source: Anaerobic biogas reactor | place: USA:Washington...
AACCGAGTCAGGTCATATCAATCCTGCTCAAGAATTCTATCAGGATGTCTTGGCATCAACCAGTCAGAATGAGCCGACAACCCGATGGAGTTTTGCTTCTGCGATTATCGGATTTGGGGGAAATTGGACGTTAGGCGGTCCCGGCGGCTCTGGAAACTACCTGCTGATCTACATCGACGATTTGTTGCCTTACGTAGGATTCATTCCAAATAGTTACGGCGGCGAATTTTGGGGATTCATCTCGGATACACCTTTTACCTCAGTTCGGTTAGTAGGTGGAACGGGCAACCATCAGCAAAATTATTGCTTGGATGATATGGTGTACTCCCAATATGAACAATGTATCTGTGGGCTGGACCTTAACTCGGATGGAATTATAAACCTTGTAGAATTCGCCTATGTCGCGGCGGAATGGCAGACCGAGACGATACCCGTCATAGGAGACATAACCGGCGATGGACAGGTTAATATCGATGACCTTGCCAAGTTGGGGATGTTCTGGCTGGGATATTGCCTGCATTAGGGCTTGCTGAATAATCTGGAAGTCCTTGTTTTACAAAGCGATGGGTTTGGTTTATACGTTCTGAAGTGAACGGAATGCGAATCAAGACCTTCAAAACCCTTGCACATGGAGTCCCGAATGTATCGCAAAGACAACCCTGAACCGCCGACACACGGATTAATAGATGGTTCAGGGGGGGACATCCATAACTTTAGTAAAACCATTGCTTTATGCTTATTCTAAAAAGACTTATGTCGAATAAATAGCGTTTCCACTATCTGGACTGGGATCGATCCTTGCGCAGGCTTATCCGCACAAAGGGCAGCCATTAGGGAAATGAATTCAGGTCGAGGGATGAAAAAAGGGGCAAGCCCGCAGGCTCGCCCCGTCACATTACTGGATTTTATTGAGGATATCGTCGGGGATGTCGAAATTGGCGTAAACTTCCTGGACATCGTCGTGGTCTTCAAATTCTTCGATGAGCGACAGGATCCGCTGGGCGATTTCCGGGTCGGTCACGGTCACGGTGTTTTCGGGCAGCATCGACAGTTCCGCACTGTCCAGCGGGATGTTCTTTGCTTCGAGGGCGGCCTTGAGGCCGTCATAGGCGTCCGGGGCGCAGGTGATCTCGTAAAACTCGCCGATGTTTTCCATATCATCGGCGCCGTTGGACAGGGCGACTTCCATCAGGGACTCTTCGTCGATGGCGTCGGTCTTGACGGTGATGAGGCCGCGTTTTTTGAACATCCAGCTTACGCAGCCGACGGCGCCCAGCGAGCCGTTGCGGCGTTCGAAGATTTTTTTGATCTCCGGTGCGGTGCGGGTGCGGTTGTCGGTCAACCCCTCGACCATCACGGCCACGCCGCCGGGGGCGTAGCCTTCATAGAGGACTTCTTCATAGGTGATGTTGCCGAGTTCGCCGGTTCCCTTTTTGACGGCCTTTTCGATGGTGTCTTTGGGCATATTGGCGGCCTTGGCCTTGTCGATGGCATAGCGCAGCGTCAGGTTGGCCGCCGGGTCGCCGCCGCCGACCTTGGCGGCAACGATGATCATACGAGCAATTTTGCTCCACAGTTTTCCGCGTTTTGCGTCGTTGGCGGCTTTTTTGTGCTTAATCCCCGCCCAGTGCGAATGTCCAGCCATAATCGTATCCTAAGTGTGTTATTGCCGACGAGAGTACAGCGTTAAATTCGAAATGCGAATATCGAAATTCGAAACAAATTCGAATGGAGGAAATTCCAATGTCTCAAACGAGTTGTTTTGAATTTTTGTCATTGAGAAATTCTATAGTGTTTCGGGATTCGAATTTCGTGTTTCGAATTTTTCCTTTTATGTCGGCGGTTTCAATTAAAATTTTTTAATGGATCACCTTGTTTAACGGATAGGTAAAGATGCCGGAGGCGCCGGCGCGTTTGAGCTGAGGGATCAACTCGCGTTCGACGCTCTCTTCGACGAGAATTTCGACTGCGACAAACTCCGAATCGGCCAGCGACGACACCGTCGGGCTTTTTTCAGCCGGGAGCAGATCAAGGATCGCCTGAAGATTATGTTTGGGCACGTTGAGCTTGAGGCCGACCAGCGTCCGCGCGTCAATCGCGGCGTTAAGCAGAATCGCAATGTTTTCGATCTTGTGCCGCTTGAAGTCGTCCTTCCAGGCGCTGTGGTTGGCGATGAACCGCGTCGTGGAGACCAGAATCGTATCGATGATGCGCAGATTGTTGGCCTTCAGCGACGAGCCGGTCTCGGTCAGCTCGACGATGCCGTTGACCAGCCGCGCCTTGACCTCGGTGGCGCCCCAACTGAACTCGACCTTGACCTTGACGTTCTTTTGTTCAAAGTATCGGCGGGTGGCGTTGACCAACTCGGTGGCCACGATGCCGCCGGCCAGGTCTTCGGGCTTTTGTACATCCGATTCGTTGGGCACGGCCAGCACCCAGCGCGCCGGGTTGGCGGTCGCCTTGCTGTACTGAAGCGGGCAGACCTCGTGCACATCGGAGGCGTTTTCGATGATCCAGTCGTGCCCGGTAAAGCCGGCGTCCAGCACGCCTTCGGCGACGTAGCGGCTCATCTCCTGAGCGCGGAGCAGAATCAACTGAATCTGCGGGTCGTCGATGCGCGGGAAATAGCTGCGTTCGAAACCGCTGATATTGAAACCGGCCTTTTCAAACAAATCGAAGGTCGCATTCTGAAGGCTGCCTTTCGGGATGCCCAGTTTTAAAACGTGTTCTGACACTATTGGATCCTCTGCAAATTAATGGTTATTTTTTAGGAGTCTTCTTTTTGGCCGTCGCTTTTTTGCCGCCGGTTTTTTTGGCGGGAGCCTTTTTGGCTTTGGCGTTCGCGTTTGGCGCGGCGTGCACGCTGCCTTCACTCTCGGCACGGAACAGGGTATAAAATGTATAAGCGTCGGCTGCGGCGATCTGCCGCTCCAGAAAACTTTCGATCTCCTGCAGTGTAGAGTCCGGATGCACCAATTCTTGTTGGCGCAGGTAATCGGCCATGCCTTCGGTCAGGGGCACGGCGTGCCCGCCGATCGCTGTCAGGACGGTATGGGCGGCGGCAAACGATGTCATTCCGGGGATTTCTTCGAGATCTTTGCGGGCCTGACGCTTGCCTTCCTCGGTCAGCATATCGAGGCTGACTTTGTCGTATTTTTCAAAGATCGCATTCAGCACCGCCAACAGGGACTGTGCGGACGCTGCGGCCTTCGGCGAAGACGTCTCGCCGACGACATCCAGAATTTCCTCCGGCCGCGAGACGCGAAGGTCGTTGATATCGACAAAATGGCTGTTGATGCGATTAATGATTTTGGACGCATTGGCCTCGGTCGCAAAGGCGCTGATAAAGGCATAGACAATCGCCTCCACCGGATCCGCATAGACGGGCGGCGCGATCGGTGCGGCGTCTTTTTTGAGCGTCTTCAAGAGTTTCGCAAGTTTAGGACTGTAGTCTTTGCTGTTCTTCATACCCGTATCGCCTTTTCAGAGAGATTTACGCCTCCGTATCGTCCTCATCCGATTCGGTTTCCTCTTCGTCGGATGCCTGGTATTCCTGCTCGGCCTCGTCGATCAGCCGGAGCGTTTCAAGAGTCTTTTTCATTGTGGTGTCCAGCTCAAAGCTCAGATGGGGACAGACCCGGCCGGGCAGGTCTTTGCCCAGGATGGCCTGGATGTGTCCGGCAGCGTGGCGAATCGCCGTAAAGGTCAGCTTGGAGGCGGTCTCATCGGCCCCAAACACGCTGAGAGAAACCGTAGCGTTTTTGGCGTCCGGCGAGATCGTCACGCCGGTCACACTGACCAGACCGGTGATGCGCGGGTCGCTGAGCTTGGTGCTGATCGCACGGCTGACCGAGTCGCGAATTGCCCGTGCCATTTTGAGTTGTCGTCGTGTTTCCATAATTTATCAGAAGTCAGGAGTCAGAAGCCAGGAGTCAGGAGTTTTCAAATTTATTTCTATTCTTTTTCCGTGCCGTTATCTAACTTCTATCATCTATCATCTATTCTCTTCGCTTAAAGCGATGTCCGTTTAATCTGTACGATCTCGAAGGCCTCCAGGATGTCTTCCAGCTTGATGTCGTCAAATCCGGCGATTTTGATGCCGCATTCCAGTCCGGCGCGAACTTCTCGGGCGTCGTCCTTGAAGTGCTTGAGCGACTCGATGGTGCACTTGTCCTTGATCACGATATTGTCGCGAATGAGGCGGAGCTTGGCGTTTTTGGGAATAACGCCGTTGGTCACATAGCAGCCGGCAATCGTGCCCAGACCGGAGACCTTGAACGTATCGCGTACCACGGTTCGACCGAGGATTTTTTCTTCGGACTCCGGTTCGAGCATCCCGATCATCGCGGCTTTGAGGTCTTCGGTGATGCGGTAAATAATGTTGTAGAGGCGAATATCGACGCCTTTGTTTTCGGCCAGCGGTCGGACGCGGTCTTCGGGCACGACGTTAAAGCCAATGATGATCGCGCCGGACGCTTCGGCCAGCAGCACGTCGCCCTCGTTGATGCCGCCAACGGCCGAGTGGATAATGCGGACGCGGACTTCGTCGGTATTCAGGTCGGTCAGATACTTGTTGAGCACATCGACCGACCCCTGCACGTCGGCCTTGACGATGAGGTTGAGTTCTTTGATCTTGCCTTCGGCGATGTGCTTGAAGAGATTGTCCAGCGTAATCTGCGAGCGCTTGGCCAGTGTCTGCTCACGGCTGAGCCGCTGCATTTCCTCGGCGGCCTGCTTGGCCTGATTGACATCGGCCAGGCAATAGAATTTATCCCCGGCTTGCGGCACGCCGTCCAGACCGGTCAAGACGACCGGCGTTGACGGCCCGGCGGTTTTGATGCTGCGTCCGCGGCTGTCGGTAATGGTGCGGATGCGGCCATACACACCGCCGGCCAAAACGATATCGCCTTTATCGATATGGCCTTCCTTGATCAGAACGGTGGCCACTGGACCTTTTGTGGGCGACATATTCGATTCGACAACCCAGCCGCAAGCGGGCAGCTTTGGATCGGCGCTGTAATTCTTATCCTCGGCCGTAAAGTCAATATGTTCCAGCAGTTCTTCGATCCCCAGTCCGGTGATCGCGCTGGTCTTGATCACTTCGGTGGAACCGCCCCACTCAGCGGGCGTTAATGCATGTTCGGCTAACTGGCCATAGATACGGTTGATATCAACGCCCGGCAGGTCGATCTTGTTGAGGGCAACCAGAATCGTCACATCGGCGGCCTTGGCGTGGTGAATCGCTTCGATGGTCTGAGGCATCAGCCCGTCGTCGGCAGCGACCACCAGCACAACGATATCGGTCATATTCGCGCCGCGGGCACGCATCGCGGTAAACGCCTCGTGGCCGGGCGTATCCAGAAAGGTGATCTTTTTGCCGTGGATTTCGATCTGGTAAGCGCCGATGTGCTGGGTAATGCCGCCGGCTTCGCCCGAGGCAACAGTGGTTTTGCGGATATAGTCCAACAGGCTCGTTTTGCCGTGATCGACGTGGCCGAGCATTGTCACGACCGGCGGACGTTTCTGGAGGTTCTCGCGGGACCGTTCCGTATAGGCTTTTTCGATTTGTTCCAGAATGGTATGCTTGCGTTCGATGACCAATTCCGTACCGAAATCAAAGGCCACCAGTTCGGCCGCATCGGTTGAGATGACTTGATTGGCGGTCGCCATCACGCCCTGCGCCATCAATTTGGTAATGATATCGCCGGCCTTGACCGCCATTGCCGCCGAGAGGTCTTTGACGGTGATCGGCTCGTGGACATACGCTTTTGCAGGGCGTTCAATCGGCAGGCCGATATCGTCGGCGGAACGCGCCTCAATGCGTCGTGACGGTTTGGCGCGGAGACTGCTCCCGCCGGCGGCAGCCAGACGGGCCTTGCGCTCTTCCATATCCCGAAGGCGAACTCGCTTGATGTCCGACCCGCCGCGGTCGCGCTGCGCATCACCGCTGCCTTCTTTGCGGCGGCCGTGTGTTTTGATTTTGCCAGATTTTTTCCCTTTTCCACCGGGTGCTGCGGTCGGGCCGGGCATCAACGGTTCAACCGCCGGGGCGATCGCTCTGGACCGCGCCGGACGCGGTGATTGTCCGGGGCGCTGAGAACGGCTTCTGCCCGGCGGACGACGGTAGGCGTCTTCATCGACGGCCTCAACCCGGATGACTTTCGGTCCGCTCAGTACGGCCGGTTTCGGTTTGTCAAGCATAGGGCCGGCAGGCAGAATGATTTTCGGTTCCGGCTCGGGCTGTGGCTCAGGCTCAGGTTCCGGCTGCGGCTCAGGTTCCGGCTCAGGTTCCGGCGGCGCTTCTTCTGCGGGCGTTTCAGCAGCAGGCTCGGCCCAGGTCGGCGGCGCTTCGGCGACCGGCTCTGCCAAAGACGGTTCCGTTTCGACGGGGGCTGCGATGTCCGGCGCAGCGGTCTGGGCCACTTCAGCCGGTGCAGTCTCCGTCGGTGTTTCCTGTTGAGGGGCGGCCGGCTCGGCTTCTTTTTTCTTGCGTTTGACGCGAACCTTCTTGAGGTCCACCGGCGCGGCTTTTTCCACCGCCGTGGCATGATCGCCCTCGCTGAACCACTCGCGAATGGTCGCAGCCAAACCGACAGAGATCACCGCCATGTGGTTCTTGATGTCGCCCAGCCCTTCGGCCTGACACTTTTCCACAATGGCTGTGCTTTGGACGCCAAGCTCTTTGGCCAATAAATAAACACGTGTCGATTTTGCCAAAACCGTTCTCCGTAATGTACCGAATCAAGTCGTTTCGACGACTTTTACTTTCGTTTTTTCTTACTTTTTTCCTGTCGCAGCAGGGCCTGAGCCTGCGTCTGGGCGTTCTCGGCGGCGGCTTTTTTGGCCGCGTCGCCCGCCGCCCGAATCACCTGTTCGGCCAGTTGCAGCTCGATGCCCAACTCTTCAACGAGGGGGCCGGTGCCCACTTCTTCAAGGTCAAGCACTGAGATAATTCCAAGGGCCAAAAGCTTATCGACAAAACTGTCATCCACGCCTTCGATGCTCTTGAGCGATTCGCTCATCCGCTCGACTTCCTTGTTGTACTCGTCGGGCGTGAGAATATCGATGTCCCAACCGGTCAGCCGGGCCGCCAGACGCACGTTCTGGCCGTGCTTGCCGATGGCCAGGCTCAGTTGGTCTTCGGTTACGACGACGGTTGCCCGCCCCAACTCGAAGCAGATCGCAATTTCGCTGACCTTTGCGGGCGCCAGCGCGTTGGGAATCAGGTTTTGCGATGAATCGCTCCACTTGACGATATCAATCTTTTCGCCGCCGAGTTCATCGACGATATTGCGGATGCGGCTGCCTCGTACGCCCACGCACGCCCCGACCGGATCGACCTTGTCATCGGTGCTGTCCACGGCGATCTTGGTGCGGTACCCCGCCTCGCGCGCCAGGGACTTGATTTCGATAATCCCCTCGGCCACTTCCGGGACTTCCAACTCAAAAAGACGACGAATAAAGTCTGGATGTGTCCGCGACAGAATAATCTTGATTTGATTGGACTGCTCACGGACTTCAAGGATCATACAGCGAATACGCTCGCTGGGATGGTGAGTTTCACCGGAAATCTGCTCGGATTTAGGCATAATCGCCTCGACCCGATTGCTTAAGTTGATCACCAATACACCGCCGTCGTATCGGCCGGCGATGCCGTTGACGATCTCGCCGCGTCGCTGGGCATATTCGGCATAAATACTGTCCCGTTCATCGGCTTTGATCTTCTGGATCATCACCTGCTTGGCGGTTTGTGCCGGAATCCGACCCAGTTGACGAACATCAATCTGCACATCATCTTTATAGGCGGTGATATCGCCGGTGGCACGGTCAATGTGCACAAGGACATCCCCTTCAGTACCCTGCTGAAGGCCGAAATGCTTTCGCGCCGCCGAGATCATCGCCGCCTCAAGGTCCTGAAAAATGGACTCTTTGTCGATGTTCTTGTCGCGGGCGATGTTGTCAACGATCCGGATCAATTCTTGATTCATTTTATCTTTTTTCCTCTTGCAAAAATAAAAAGTGGAAACCTTCAGGTCGCCACTTTACGTCGATGCAGCACACAATCAAGCCTCGGATCACCAATAGACCCGACGGCCGAGTCAGGTTTTCCCATCAATCGGCCATGCTGCCCTCCGTGAAAAACCTCGCGGTCCGCACGTTTCCTGAAGAGCTTCGCTTATCATCACACAGTCGGCGGCGCACACGCTGCGCCCGTAGCCAGCATACTGTAACGCTATGCTTTTGCACGACTTACTGTTCCTGTTGCAAACATACAAATGCCTTTCGGACACGTTCTTAACGTAAAACAAACAGGTATTATAGTGTAACCTTTCGCCTTGTCAAGAGTTATAAAGACGATGAACAGAAAAAAATCCGTCAATCGCGGCGATTTCCTGATTGACAAGCCGCCGCCGTTCTTCTATAGTCAACGTCCTTTAATCATTGTGAGAACACCAAGACGCATATCCGGCCTGTGTCGGGCCGAAGTGATAATGTTCGCATAAACGAATGGAAATGGCAGTCTAAACGCAGGAGATGTAGAATTATGGCTAAAGCGAAGGCTAAGGCGCAAACAACCAAAAAAGCGACGGCAAAAACCAAAACCGCCGCCGTGAAAAAACCGAAAAAGATGGTCTATTTCTTTGGCGGCAACAAGGCCGACGGCAACGCCAAAATGAAAGAGCTGCTCGGCGGCAAGGGCGCCAACCTGGCCGAGATGGCCTCGCTGGGCGTACCGGTACCTCCGGGCTTTACGATCACCACCGAGGTGTGCACCTATTACTACGCCAACAAGAAGACCTATCCGACCGGTCTGAAAGAAGAAGTGGCCAAGTCGCTGGCCAAGACCGAGAAGATCATGGGCAAGAAGTTCGGGGATGCCAAGAATCCGCTGCTGGTTTCGGTGCGTTCGGGCGCCCGCTCGTCGATGCCGGGTATGATGGAAACGGTTCTGAACGTCGGTCTGACCAGTCAGACGATTCCGGGCATGATCGCCCAGTCGGGCAGCGAGCGGTTCGTGTATGACGCGTATCGCCGTTTGATTATGATGTACTCGGACGTGGTGATGGAAAAGGCCGCGGGGATCGAGCCGAAGGACGACATGGGTATTCGCCGTCAGCTTGAGAAAATCATGGACGATCTGAAGAAGTCTAAAGGGTACAAGAGCGACACCGACATGACCGCCGACGATCTGAAAGAACTGTGTGAGGCGTTCAAGAAGAAGGTCAAGGATGTCATCGGCAAGCCCTTCCCGGACAACGCGATGGATCAGCTTTGGGGCGGGATTCACGCGGTGTTTTCATCGTGGAACGGCAAGCGTGCCGTCAGCTACCGGCGAATTGAGAATATCCCGGACGAATGGGGCACGGCGGTCAACGTTCAGACGATGGTCTTCGGCAACATGGGCGACGACTGCGCCACGGGTGTGGCGTTCTCGCGCAACCCGGGCAACGGCGATAACAAGTTTTACGGCGAGTACCTGGTGAATGCCCAGGGCGAAGACGTTGTGGCCGGGACGCGCACTCCCGCACCGATCAACGCCGCTTCCCAGTCCGAACACAACAAGGACCTGGTCACGCTCGAAAACGGCATGCCTAAACTGTACAAGCAGTTGGTAGCCATCAAGAACCGGCTCGAAAAGCACTACCGCGATATGCAGGACATCGAGTTTACGATTGAAAACAACCGTCTGTTTATGCTGCAGTGCCGCGTCGGCAAACGTAACGGTCCGGCTGCCATCCAGATGGCCGTCGATATGGTCAAAGAGAAACTGATTACTCCGGAGATCGCGGTGACGCGTGTAACGCCTGCGCAGTTGGATGAGCTGCTGCACCCGATCATCGACCCGAAAACCGAAAAGGACCATGCCGTGCTGTGCAAAGGCCTGCCGGCCGGCCCGGGCGGGGCGTGCGGCCAGATCGTCTTTACGGCGGCGGACGCAGTCAACTGGGTCAAGAACGGCAAGAAGGTTATCCTTGTCCGTGAAGAAACGAACCCCGAAGACGTGGAAGGCATGCGTGCGGCCGAAGCCATCCTCACGGCACGCGGCGGCATGACCAGCCACGCGGCGCTGGTTGCCCGCGGCTGGGGCAAGTGCTGCATCGTCGGCTGCAGTGCAATTCACGTCGCACTGACGAGCAAAGAAATCCGCATAGGCGACACCGTCCTTAAGGAAGGCGACTGGCTTACGCTGAACGGGACAAAGGGCAACGTTTATGTCGGTCAGCTCCCGATGATGGATGCGGGCGAAGAGAACAGGGTTCTGATGGACTTTTTGGCCATCTGCGACAAGTGCCGCACGATGGGCATCCGCACCAACGCCGACACGCCCGAAGACGCCGCCAAGGCCAAATCCTTCGGCGCCGAAGGCATCGGCCTGTTCCGCACCGAGCATATGTTCTACGGCAAGGGCAGCGACGAGCCGCTGTTCTACCTGCGCAAGATGATTATGTCCAAGACGACCGACGAACGCAAAAAAGCCCTGGCCGAATTGGCGCCTTACGTCAAGAAGGCCATCAAGGGTACGCTGGAGGCCATGGACGGAATGCCGGTGGTGATTCGTCTGCTCGATCCGCCGCTGCACGAGTTCGTCCCGCAGGACGAAGGCAAACGCAAAGAGCTGGCCAAGGCGCTGGATCTCAATATGAACGACCTGGTCAAGCGCTTTGAGAGCCTCCACGAAGTCAACCCGATGATGGGCCATCGCGGCGTGCGTCTGGGCGTCACCTTCCCGGAAATCACCGAGATGCAGGTGCGTGCCATCTACGAGTCCGCCGCCGAGCTGACCAAGAATGGTAAAAAGCCCTATCCGGAAATCATGATCCCGGTCACCTGCGACGTCAACGAGCTGAAAGACCAGTACGCCATCGTCAAGCGCGTCTACAAGGAAGTGCTGGCCAAGTACAACCTCAAGAAGCTCAAGACCCTCACCGGCACGATGATCGAGATTCCGCGGGCCACCCTGCTGGCCGATCAGTTTGCCGAGGTCGCCGAGTTCTTCAGCTTCGGCACCAACGACCTGACGCAGATGACGTTTGGCTTCAGCCGTGACGACACTGGCGGATTTTTGGGCAAGTACGTCGAAAAGGGCGTCCTCGAAGGCGATCCGTTCCAGAGCATCGACGTCAACGGCGTCGGCGAGCTGATTCACGTCGGCATCGAACGCGGCCGTCACATCAACCCGGACCTGGAAATCGGCATCTGCGGCGAACATGGCGGCGACCCCGCCAGCGTCGAGTTCTGCTTCAAGGTCGGCATGGACTACGTCAGTTGCTCGCCGTTCCGCGTGCCCATCGCACGTCTGGCCGCCGCGCAGGCCGCTGTCCAGTACGGCTGCACCTGCAAAGGCAAGTGCAACACAAAAGCCAAGGGCAAAAAGAAATAAGGTTTGCTCTTTGATGTAACCCCCTAAAGGGCGTGCCGATTGTCGGCATGCCCTTTTTTATTGGATAGCGACATAGGCAGGAATTGCCGGGTAAAAAAAGGCGTTTTGGAGAAGAAAAATCGGAGAGGCCGGGATTCGAACCCGGGGAACGGATTGTTATCCGCTCGACGGTTTAGCAAACCGTCTGACGAAAACGCTAACACACAGAAAACAAAAGAACTTACAGACATCGAAAAAAGCGGCATATCCTCCAGCATAACCTTTTGCCTGCAAAAATACCCCGAATTGACCGCCCTGATTGAGCGGTGGGATACCCTGCCGGAGAGCGTCCGCAGACAGATCATCGAACTGGCCGGAGCGTCCGGCCAATAACCCCCATATTTTTTTACAGGAGTATGAAGCAATGAAGCAGACAGCAACACAAACCACAGCGTCAGCACTGGCCGCAATCAACAACCTGGTATCCGATGCAGCCGCCCTGCTCGATCAACTCACGCATGTCAGCGAAGCCTACGCCGGAGCGCTGGTCGATCTCTACGCCGGTGTCAACAGGCTTGAGGCCGATCTGCACAAGGCACTCATCAGGCTGGCCGATGGCCGGGACATTGACGGAGAGAACACCCGCATACGCTTTCACGATGGCCGCCTGTACTACTGGCCGGAGCCGAAAGCAATCTTGAGCCGATAGCCGCACCCAGACCGCAACACCAGAAGCCGCACCCAACAACACGGGCGCGGCTTTTTTCTTTTACCCCGCCCCGAAAACCTGTCATATTGTTCGATGATGATCGCACTGAATAAACCCTGCATCGTCTGCAATGAGCGACAGAGGCAGACAGGCAGCCATTGCAACCCCTGCCGCGCCGACTACCAACGGCAGTACATGCGCCGCCGCTGGAAACGACAGCAGGCCGCACAGCACGCGCCGCCGGATACAGCCCCGGCACGATCAGCGCCGCGCAGGCCAAGCGGGTACTGAGCCAGGCGGTGGGACTTGTCTGACCGGACAGGAAGAAGCACCATTTAAAAAAAGATTCAGAAATACCAGAATCCAGAAGCCGAACCACGCCCCCCCCGGTCGCGCGTTGGGACTCCAAAGTACCCCGAACCGAGGCTATCAATTTTTGGACAGAGGCGACAATAAAGCTCTTTAATGTAAAGACACCCGCCAAATGGCGGTGTTTCGGAAACTTTTATCCAGAATCCCGGTTGTGAAATTCCGACAAACTCAAAGGTATTGTGCCAAGATATTCGTGAAAGTATTTTGAACAGGGAGGGCTACACTATGCCTGTTGAAAAATATTTGAATTTTGATTGAATCCGAAAGCCGAATTGCTTGCTCATCTTTGATTAAGCGAGTATAATCCTCTTAAATCCTACATCTTTGACATCTAACAATTGAAGTATTATGGAGCTTTCATGAAGGCTGTTGAAGCGTACCTCAAGGAGATGCACGACATCCGGTCAACCGGCGGTGCGGTCGATGAAACGAGCTATTACGGCCCGCTGTGCAATTTGCTCAACGAAGTCGGCAAGACCCTCAAACCCAAGGTCAAATGTGTTTCGCAGTTGAGAAACACCGGTGCGGGCAATCCGGATTTCGGGCTTTATACGGCCAACCAATTCCGCAAGAGCAAGGACGCCGACCCATTGCCGGGACAGCCGCCGGAGCGCGGGGTCATTGAGGCCAAGCCGGTAGCCGACGATTCGCTCAAAACCGCCGGAAGCAAACAAGTCAGCAAGTACTGGAAACGATACGGCCAAGTCCTGGTGACCAACTACCGGGATTTTGTGTTTGTCGGACGGGACGAGGACGACAACCCCATCATTCTTGAGCGGTTCAGCCTGGCCGACGACGAGGTGTCGTTCTGGTCGGCAGCCCGTCATCCCCGCAAGACCACCGGCGAAAAGGGCAATTCGTTCATCGAATACCTTCAGCGGGTGATGCAGTATTCGGCGGCGCTGAAAAATCCGGCTGATCTGGCGTGGTTTCTGGCTTCATACGCGCGAGAGGCCAAATCCCGCATTGAAAAGGTGGCCGACCTGCCGGGGCTTTCGATGCTGCGAACGGGACTGGAAGAGGCGATAGGGATGAAATTCGAGGGCGACGACGGCGAACACTTCTTCCGCTCGATGCTGGTCGAAACGCTCTTTTACGGCATCTTTTCCTCATGGGTGATCTGGTCGCGCACACACAAGAAAAGGGAGCATTCTTTCAACTGGCACGAGGCGGCGTGGAACCTGCATGTGCCGATGATCGCCGGGCTGTTTGAACAGATTGCCACGCCCAAACAGCTCAAACCGCTGGGCATTGACGAGATACTGGACTGGACGGGCATGGTACTCAATCGCGTGGATCGCACGGAGTTTTTCCGCCAGTTTGAAGAAGAACACGCGGTGCAGTATTTTTATGAGCCGTTCCTTGAGGCGTATGACCCCGACCTGCGCAAACAGCTTGGCGTCTGGTACACACCGCCGGAAATCGTCAAGTATCAGGTCGAGCGGATCGATACGGTGCTGCGTGAGGAACTGGACATTGCCGACGGGCTGGCCGATGAGCAGGTGGTGGTGCTGGACCCGTGCTGCGGGACGGGGGCGTATCTGGTGGAGGCGCTCAAAAAGATTCACCACACGCTGGAGGCCAAGGGCGGCGATGCGATGACCGCCCAGCAGCTCAAGAAGGCGGCGACGGGGCGCGTCTTCGGATTTGAAATCCTGCCGGCGCCGTTTGTGATATCGCATTTGCAGTTGGGGCTTTTGCTGCGGGAGTTGGGGGCGCCGCTGTCGGATAAAAAGAACGAACGCGCCGGGGTTTTCCTGACCAACGCCCTGACCGGCTGGGAGCCGCCCAAGAAACCCAAAGACACCTTGCCGTTTCCCGAATTGCAGCAAGAAAAAGACGCCGCCGAACAGGTCAAACGTCAAGCCCCGATACTGGTCATCCTCGGCAATCCGCCCTACAACGCCTTTGCCGGAACCAGCCCCGACGAAGAAGGCGGACTGGTGGAGGCGTATAAAGACGGCCTGAACAAACCGGTCAAGCAAGGCGGCTGGGGCATCAAAAAGTTCAATCTGGACGAACTGTATATCCGCTTTTTCCGCATTGCCGAACGGCGAATGTGCAAGAGCGGACGGGGCGTGGTGTCGTTTATTTCCAATCATTCGTGGATCAGTGAGCCGTCCTTTGTCGTCCTGCGCCAGCATCTTCTGGAATCCTTCGACAAGTTCTGGATTGAAAACATGCACGGCAATCGCAAGATTTCCGAGTACGGCCCGGACGGTCGAACCAGCGAAACCGTCTTTGCTATCCCCGGATTTTCGGTCGGTATTCAACAAGGTGTCGCCACTTCATTGTGGGTCAAAACCGGCAAAAAGAGAAAACATGCCGCAACCGTACTGTTCCGCGATTCTATAGACGCATCCAAGGCCGATGACCGGCGAAAGCAGCTATTGGCCACGCTGACGGAAAAAGACATCAACCGCAGCTACAAAAAGGCACTGCCCACAACTGATAACCGGTTTTCATTCCGACCGAGCGATGTGTCAGAGGATTACCTTCGTTGGCCATTCATTACAGACTTCTCTATGGTAAACCCCTTTAATGGACCAATCGAGAGAAGGGGAAACTCGCTTATTGTATTTGAAAAGGAAATGTGTCATTTCGAAAACCTCAAGAAATATCTCAACCCAAAAATTTCTGATGAAGAAATCCAGCACTGTACGCCTCAGTTCATGAAGTCATCAGGAGAATTCGATGCAACAAAATCAAGGCATAATTTGAAAGGGAAAATTGCGTATTGTGAAAAGAACATAGTAAAATATCCATTTAAGCCTTTAGATATCCGGTTGGCATATTTAGATGCTTCAATTGCTCCTCTGTTTTCACGTCCAAGCCCCGTGCTACTGAAACAAAAAGAAATTGATGGTAATTTCTTTTTCGTTACACGGGATACTGCTGATAAACTGCCTGAAGGCCCACCTTTTTATTCTGCAACTTTAATATGCGATTATGATTCTATTTCCGGACATAGCCGACACTTTCCGTGCTATGTGTATATTGAAAACTCAAAATCCAAAGACGACGACGGGATGACGGGTTCGATGTTCGGGGATGAGAAACCCGCAGAGCAGATCAAGGCGAATCTGTCGGCCAGGTCGCGGACGTATTTGAAGGCGCTGGGGCTGGGCGACCCGGACACGCAGCGGGACGTTGCGGCGCTGATCTGGATGCACAGCCTGGCGATTGGCTACAGCGGGGCGTATCTGGCCGAAAACGCCGACGGGATTCGCCAGGACTGGCCGCGAATCCCGCTGCCGGATTCAAAAACGGCGCTGTCGGCCTCGGCGGCGCTGGGCGGGCAGGTGGCGGCGCTGCTGGATACGGAATCGCCGGTTGCAGGGGTCACGACGGGGCAGGTCGGCAAGGAACTGGCCTGCATCGGGCTTATCAGCCGGGTCGGCGGCGGTGCGGTCAACCCGGACGCCGGCGAACTGGACGTGACGGCCGGCTGGGGACACGCGGGCAAAGGCGGCGTGTGTATGCCGGGCAAGGGCAAGCTGGTCACGCGGCCGTATTCGCAGGAAGAAGCAAAGGCGATCCCGGCCGCACAGCGGGCGCTGCTGGGCGATGAGACCTGCGATGTGTATCTGAATGAGACGGTGTTCATCAAAAATATCCCGGCTACTGTGTGGAGCTATTACATCGGCGGCTATCAGGTCATCAAGAAGTGGCTCAGCTATCGGGAAAAATCCCTGCTCGGACGCGGCCTGACAATGGACGAAACACTCTACATCCGCCAAATGACCCGCCGCCTGGCCGCACTGGTGATGCTGGGGCCGGAATTAGACACAAATTATAATACCGTCATTGAAAAAACTTATCGCTGGAGCAATACATAAATTCCGGTTAAACAGGCTATCAACAATTATTATGCACAGATAGACAAATCAGAATCTGACGAAGAATGAAAGCTCTCTACCGACACAAACGAAGCGGGGATGTTTTCGCGATTGAGACGGACGCGGCGGGGAGTGTGCTTTCGACCAGCGGGCCGTTGTTCGGGGATGGGTTCGATCCGGCGGTGCTGGATTATGACGAGTACTGGAACAGCGAGATTGCGGCCAAGCTGGCCGACTTTGAGCGGATCACCAAAGATGACTATCGTGAATTACTTCGCAAAAGCGGCTTTATTATCGGCCATAACCAGCGGCATTTGTTTTGAGGAAAAAACTTGCATTTTGACACAAAAAAGTCTATAATGCAGGGCAACAATTGAATACAGGCGTTCACTGAACGGATCGCGTTGCAACTGAAACCGGCAAGTTTTTTTTGTAAGCAAGCGCAGATGTCAGTGCCCCATACGGGGTACTGCTTGCGTATTGCTTACGGGCCTTGCCGGGCCTCAGTTGCATACGATGTAGCAGTGCCCTTTTTTGTTGGCATGCTGAATCGCGGGAAATTTGCTGTACTAACGAATGACAATTTTTTTACAGACGCGGCGTGAAGCCGGGAAGGGATGAAGATGAAACTTCTTTATGGGCGTAGGATACTCCTCGTATCGCTATTTTTGATTTTTCAAAATTGCGACCTAAAGGCAGAGTTGGCAAAATTTAGGATTACGACCAGTCCTGCAACGCAAACCTATCCTGACATTAGCGGCAACACTGTTGTTTGGGAGGACTGGCGTCATTCAATTTCTGGTCCTCTTGAATACCGAACCCCATGTATTTACGGCGCGGACATAAGCGATCCCAATAACCCATTAGAATTTCTCGTTTCAAAACAGGGGATTTATGAAGTCTCACCTCAAATTTCTGGACGGTATGTTGCTTTCAATGCTACAGTATTTAATTGTGTATCGTATTACGATAAAAACAACATCTATCTGAGAGATTTAGATGCTCAAATTAAGAAAATAACAAATGAACCGTGTAGTCCCGCACATTATACCGATGGTTGCGGAACAGATGGGAAGTATATTGCTTGGCATGCCAACAGATATATTAAATGTTATGACATTGAAACCGACAGTCTGTTTGATATTCCATCATTTCGTATTACGGACAATTCATTTAAAGCGTTCGTTGTACCAGATGTATCGAACGGGAATATCGTGTGGACAGATTATGACAATCTTTCTTATAATATTCATGTGTTTAATGTAGATAATTGGCAAAAATACATTGTGAGTTCTTCTACTGTTTGGACCACGAGTCCTAAAATCGATGGCGATATAATAGTATTTTCCACAGGAGGAAGTATTAGAGCAATTGATATAAGCAATTTGAATTCTCCACGAGAATTTCCAATAAGCACGGGAACCAGTCCTGCAATAAGCGGCAATATTATCGTTTTTTCCAGGAATTCAGACATTTATGGATACAACCTACTTACCCAAGAGGAATTTTGTGTAATCTGCGATTCCGATGTAAAAACGTCTCCTGCAATTGACGGTCAGACGGTTGTGTGGACGAACAATAAAAACGGACAGATTGACATTTATGGGACTATGTTGGACGGATCAATTGTACCCTATTGCGCCGCATCGATTACCGGCGACCTGAATAACGATTGCAAGGTGGATTTGGCTGATCTTGCGATTTTGGTTTCACATTGGTTACAGTGTAACATCGAACCTCAAGCGGCCTGTTGGGAATAAACCGAACGGCCTAACCACCAGTTGAAAGGGCATTTTGATGAAACAGTTTTCTTGCGTTGTGTTTTTGGCGGCAGTTATCGCGTTGGCATTTATCGCGGTGATGTTCGGCCCAGGTCGGTATCAGATTCAGACGGTAACGTTCAAGACTTGGGGAGAGGGCGACAAAAAAGCCTGTGTCAAAATCGACCGGCTGACGGGGCGCACGTGGATACTGGAAGGCACGCATTCGACCGAACACGGTGATAAGCGGTTTCGGGAGATCATAAGCAATTAGACATCGGCAACACAGCCCCGTAAAAGCCCTGTAATCGCATTGACCGCTTGACCCTGCCCGATGTGCCCTTTTGCTGAGAGCGACGCTCACGCGGCGAGAAAGCGGCCGCTACGCAGACGCTACGGCGCACAGCAAGCCGCGACAGAGACACGCCACGCCGGAAGCAGACACCCGCACAGATTGACCGATACCGGCCTGACGAGAGAACAGCCGCGCCGCAGTCGGACTTGTCCGACCGCTGATCTGACTGCCGCCGATACAGTCCCACGCAGCGCCGTCGAAGTTAACGGACGGACTTCGACCGAAGCCCCCACGCGCGACCAGGACAGCCCCCGGACAGACACCAGAGCCACGAGCCACGACACCCAGCCGGATCCAACACGACACCGAACACCCGACAGCAGGCAACCGCGAGCGGAGCCAGTCAGCGATTTACAGAGAGAAGGCAGAGCCGCCGGGTAGGGGTACAGGAGATTGTCAGTTGATAGGCGGATGGTCGATGGTCATTTTGTATGCAACCGAAGCAAACCCACGCAAACGGGAGACGATGATGTGAAAGTGCCGCAAGGTAGGAACCCGGAGCCGGAAGCCCTGTACTCGAAAAATCCCTACACCCTTGTTCTGTTTAATGTTTCTGTCAATAGGAACACACTGGCAATTCAAGATGGCAAACGTCCAAACCTGTGACATTGTCACATGTGTATATAAAAAGACTCCAGAATTCCCATAACGGCTCATTGAGCCGACATAAGTATAAAAGACTCCAGAATCAAAAGCCCCACACAGCCGAACCGCAAGCCGCTGATTGTTCCTGACAAAAAAACCGTGAAGCGTAAAAATTATTTTCTGGAAGCAAAAACCATTGCTCACGGTTAATCACACTCGCCGCCGGGATTACTGATCGCAGACCATCACGGCGCCGGAGCGATAGGGCGCAGCGCCACAACAGCGGGCTTGACATTGCAAACGCCTTTTGGTTTTATGGTTGTTGTATGGTGAATCTCGAACACAATACAGCATTGAACAGAGCCGCGTTTCGTGGGTGTTGCCCAGCCGCAAGGCCGCACGGTTTTCGAGAACCGACCAGCACCCACGAAGCCCGGCTTTTTTTTGTGGCGGTATGATGGATATTTTTGTTGAAGCGAAACGGATTGTCCGGTCTAACCCGAATGAGTTCAAAGCTGCCATCGATGGTATCGCAAAACAATTATCCAAAGCTAAGACTGAACCCAAATTGATGAACAGTTTGTGGGATTGCTGGCGAGATTCAATCGGCAATGATTTGATCGTGCTGGCGTGGCTGCTATCAGATTCAGCCATCGGCCACGGAGAACCCGGACTGGATAAGCGGATAATCAGAATGCTTCTTGCCCGTCCCCAAAACAAAGACGGTAAGCATATCGATGACAAGAATGTGAATCCCTGGAACATTGTACAGGACTGGACCAAGGCTGTTATCTTTTATCAGGAGGACAGCAAAACGCGGCTTGCCGATGCAATACGGGCGTACACCGACCAATCGCAACAGCAGGCAGTCCAGAAACTCGCAAGCAATAGCACCAACGGCGGGGGTAACGCAGCCAAAAAAGAGGCAATCGAGCAAAAGGGGTGTTGGCATAATCAGGATTATACGTCGATTGTGTGGTATGGCACATCGTTCACTTTCAATAAGACACAAGGCCGGGTAATGGAATACCTTTGGGAGAATGAGACGGCAAGCCAAGAATCCATTGGAGAACATATTGCCTGCTCAACAAAAAAGACCTATCGCCTTATGGATACATTTCGAAGCAAGGTGCACGGTTTTCACGAAGCGTGGGGCAAAGTCATAATAAGATGCGGAAAAGGCCTTTTCTCTTTGAAAAGACCAAAGGAACGACACACCAAAAACACACCATAAACACAATTTGTGTTTTGTTTTTCCGCTGCCGATAATTGGGGCATGAAAAACAAAACGCTTTACAACTTACACGGACTGGCAATCGCATTGAGGTTGCCGGTAAAGTGGCTTGCGGAGCAGGCCGAAGCTGGAAACATCCCTTGCCTGTTCATCGGCAAACGCCAGATGCGTTTCAATATCGACGCAGTGGAAAAGGCGATTGCTGCTATGGCGGAGAAAGTGGGCGGCGATGGAAAGTAAGCACACACCCGAAAAACATCCAGCGCTCATTGACTTCAAGGCCGCCTGCGCAATGTTATCCATCGGACAAACGCACTTTTTCGATTTGCGGGCGGCGGGCAAGTTTCCGATTCGACCCGTCCGGTTGGGACGAGCCGTCCGGTATAATTGCCGGCAAGTCGAGCGGTGGATAGAGGCCGGATGCCCTGCCAGGTGGGAAGGGGTGAAAAAATGAAAACCCCTGCTGAACGAATTGACAAACGCCGGGCGGATATGCCGGAACTTTACCGAAAACTATATGACCGCTGCACCAGAGGGACGGCAAGCCCGCGCGATGCAATCAAGATGCAGTGTCTGGAGTGCTGGGGGCATGTTCGGAGCGAAACGGCGACTTGCGATAATACCGCCTGCCCCTTATGGCGGTATCGACCCTACCAGAGCGCGCCACCTGCCCGACAGGGCGACTTTAGCGGCGCAGAATCGACGATCTCGGAAAATTCGGGCAATGACACCCCCCAAGCGGAAATGACAAGTCAAAACGAAAAATATTGAAAGA